>Ga0209181_10003071_pt1 | contig 26356 bp, 22 predicted proteins | sample MAT05_FD_187208 | JGI IMG/M metagenome (GOLD analysis project Ga0209181, IMG submission 187208) | Freshwater microbial communities from Lake Fryxell liftoff mats and glacier meltwater in Antarctica - MAT-05 (SPAdes) (version 2) | ecosystem: Environmental > Aquatic > Freshwater > Ice > Liftoff...
CCCTTCCACCCACATTAATCGAATCGAGCTGACCGCTTCATGATCTCTGGCATCCTCAAGAAAATTTTCGGCAGTCGCAATGAGCGGCTGGTTCGTCAGTATCAACAAACTGTACGGGTGATCAATGCGTTTGAACCAGCGATAAGTGCGCTGACCGACGAGCAATTGACCGCAAAGACGGCAGAGTTTAAGGAGCGGCTGGCGGCTGGCACCACTTTGGACGAACTCTTGCCCGAAGCATTTGCGGTGGTGCGTGAGGCCGGTAAGCGCGTGCTGGGTATGCGTCATTTCGATATGCAAATGGTCGGTGGGATGGTGCTCCACTACGGCAAGATTGCTGAAATGGCCGCAGGCAGTACCTTGGATGATCTTCTGCCCGAAGCATTTGCGGTGGTGCGTGAGGCCGGTAAGCGCGTGCTGGGGATGCGCCATTTCGATATGCAAATGGTCGGTGGGATGGTGCTCCACTACGGCAAGATTGCTGAAATGCGTACAGGTGAAGGTAAAACTCTGGTTGCTACTTTGCCAGCGTATTTAAACGCCTTGTCTGGCAAGGGTGTGCATGTCATTACCGTCAATGACTATCTTGCTTCACGCGATGCGGAATGGATGGGTCGCCTCTATCGTTTTCTTGGGCTGACTATCGGCATCAATCTTTCTCAAATGCCGGATGAGCAAAAGCAACCTGCCTACGCCGCAGACATTACTTACGGGACTAACAACGAATTCGGCTTCGATTATCTGCGCGACAACATGAAGTACAGCGCGGGCGAGCGCGCCCAGCGCGGTCTCAATTTCGCTATTGTCGATGAGGTGGATTCCATCTTGATCGACGAGGCACGTACTCCGCTTATCATTTCCGGCCAAGCTGAAGATCATACGGAGATGTATGTCCGTATGAATCAAGTCGCACCACTCCTAACACGCCAAGCCGAAGAAAAAGGTGAGGGTGATTATTGGGTGGACGAAAAAGCGCATACCGTTTTGCTTTCCGAAGAAGGCCACGAACACGCTGAAGAAATTCTCGCCAAGATGGGTCTGCTCACTGAGGGCGGCAGCCTTTATGAGCCAGCCAATATCCTGTTGATCCATCACCTTTATGCCTCGCTGCGCGCACATAACTTGTTCCTGCGAGATCAGCAATATGTAGTGCAAGAGGGCGAAATTATTATTGTGGATGAGTTTACGGGCCGCTTGATGTCGGGCCGTCGCTGGTCCGAAGGTTTGCACCAAGCAGTGGAAGCCAAAGAAGGCGTAAAGATTCAGAACGAAAATCAGACGTTGGCATCGATTACCTTCCAAAACTATTTCCGTATGTATGCCAAGCTATCAGGCATGACGGGAACGGCAGATACCGAAGCTTACGAGTTCCACCAAATTTACAGTCTCGAAACCGTCGTTGTGCCGACCAATCGGTCGATGGTGCGAGATGACCGCATGGATCAGGTTTATCGTACCGCGGAAGAAAAACATCATGCGATTACCTTAGATATTCGCGATTGTCACGAACGCGGGCAACCCGTTTTGGTGGGCACGACATCCATCGAAAATTCTGAGCTACTGGCGACGTTGCTAGAAAAAGCCAAGCTCCCGCATCAAGTATTGAACGCCAAACAACATGCCAAAGAAGCGCTGATTGTGGCGCAAGCTGGGCGTCCTGGCGTGATTACCATTGCCACCAACATGGCGGGTCGGGGAACCGATATTGTGCTGGGCGGCAATGTAGAAAAACAAGTCGAAGCACTGCGCGCCGATGAGTCGTTGTCAGACGACCAGCGTGAAAAGCAAATCGCCCAACTGCATGATGAATGGCAACATCTGCATGACCAAGTGGTTGCGGCCGGTGGTTTGCATATCATCGGCAGTGAGCGTCATGAGTCACGACGTATCGACAATCAGTTGCGCGGTCGTGCCGGTCGTCAGGGTGATCCGGGCTCCTCACGTTTCTATCTTTCCTTAGACGATTCACTACTACGAATTTTTGCAGGCGAGCGCCTTAATGCCATTATGGTTCGCCTGAAAATGCCAGAAGGCGAGGCGATTGAGCATCCGTTGGTGACGCGCTCACTGGAATCTGCGCAGCGTAAAGTTGAGCAGCGTAACTTTGATATTCGTAAGCAGTTGCTGGAATATGACGATGTTGCCAACGATCAGCGCAAGGTGATCTACAACCAACGTAATGAATTGTTGGAGACGGATGATATTTCAGAGACGATCACCGCGATGCGCCAAGGCGTGTTGCAAGATACTTTCCACTTGTATCTACCGGCTGAAAGTGTTGAAGAACAGTGGGATGTGGCAGGCCTAGAAGCCGCTCTGGCTGCGGACTTCCAGCTAGTTCTTCCAGTGAGCGAGTGGTTGAAAGCGGAATCTACGCTGACGGACGATGATTTGCTACAGCGAATCATTAAAGAAGCTGACACGGCTTACGCGGCTAAAGTAGAGCAAGTCGGCGCTGAGTCGTTCCATCACTTTGAGCGCAACATGATGTTGCAAAGTTTGGACACGCATTGGCGCGAGCATCTGGCGGCGCTAGATCATTTGCGTCAAGGAATCCATTTGCGCGGCTACGCGCAGAAAAATCCCAAGCAAGAATATAAGCGTGAGTCATTCGAACTTTTTGAAGGCTTGCTGCAAGGCATACGCCAAGACGTAACGCGCTTACTCATGACCGTGATGATTCGTTCCCAGGAACAAATTGCGGAGAGCGAACCGCAGGCGGCATTAGAGAATGTTCAGTATCACCATGCTGATTACGACGAAGCCTTGGGCTTGGTCAACGAAGAGAAAACCGCCCAACCGCAAGTAAGCCAAGAGTTTAAAGTAGGTCGCAACGACCCGTGCCCATGTGGTTCAGGTAAAAAGTACAAGCATTGCCACGGGAAGTTGAGTTAAAAAGTCGGGCTGTAGTTCGTTGACTATAGTGACTGTAAGCCCCAAGCCGTATCCCTAGAGCCACATATAAGGCTTTAGGGAGCGGCTTAGTAACAAGAGTTGAGTTATGAATTAAATTCGAGTTAGTGCGAACTGGGTGCGAATTTCGTGACATTTGCCGAGAAGAGTTTGGATATCACTCTCGCAAAAGCCCACGTAACCAAGTAACCACTTAACCACCTCTCTCGCTTCTCGCGCCCCCCTCTATAACTCCATCGATGTTTCAAAAGGTTGCTGATGCCTGTTAATTACACCCCCACCTTGCCCGAGGCATTGTTCTCTGTGCCTGGCGTTTTCATTGGCTTTACCGAGGCATATGTCCGTAAACCTAATCGTAAAGATTTATTGCTGGTGAAGCTCGTTGAAGGCGCTGCTGTAGCGGGGGTATTCACACAGAATCGTTTCTGCGCTGCACCGGTCATTGTGTGTAAGGAAAACTTGGCGGCAAGCCGTTCCAAAGGAATTCGTGCGCTGGTCATCAATACCGGCGTGGCTAACGCGGGTACGGGTGAGCAAGGTATGCAAGCCGCTCACGCCAGTTGCCTTGCTGTAGCGGAATTGCTGGGGTGCGATCCGCAACAAATACTGCCATTTTCCACCGGCGTGATTATGGAGCCGCTGCCTGTGGAGCGCATTGTTGCCGGCCTACCTGCCTGCGTGAGCAATCTGCAAGAAGACAATTGGGCCAATGCTGCGCTGACTATCATGACCACCGACACGGTGCCTAAAGCGGCGTCGCGCCAAGTTTTAATTGATGGCAAAACAATTACCGTAACCGGCATATCAAAAGGCGCAGGCATGATACGCCCCAACATGGCGACTATGCTGGGCTTTGTAGCGACCGATGCGTCCGTTTCTCAAGCTTTGCTGGAACAGCTGGTGCGCGAAGCGGCCGATGAGTCTTTTAACTGCATTACTGTGGATGGGGACACCTCAACCAACGACTCTTTTATTCTCATTGCCAGTGGCAGTGCGGGTAATAAGCAGATTGCTGACGCTAAGAATGCGGCTTACGCAACATTGCGTGAAGCGGTGATGGCCGTAGCGCTGGAGTTGGCCCACGCCATCGTTCGTGATGGCGAAGGCGCGACAAAATTTATGACTATTCAGGTCGAAGGCGGACGTGATGTGGCCGAGTGTAAAGCTGTCGGTTACGCGATTGCACACTCCCCGCTGGTGAAAACAGCTTTTTTCGCGTCAGACCCGAATCTCGGTCGTATTCTCGCGGCGATTGGTAATGCCGGTATTGGCGATTTAGATGTCTCTAAAATCCGCTTATGGCTGGATGACGCACTGGTGGCGGAAAAGGGCGGGAGAGCCGTTAGCTACACAGAAGACGACGGCGCACGCATTATGGCGCAAGCAGAAATTACAGCGAAAATTGATCTTGCCAGAGGGCAATCAGCAGCCAATGTGTGGACTTGCGATTTTTCTTATGACTACGTGAAGATTAATGCGGACTATAGAAGCTAGCTGAATGGGCAAGGTCTACAACCTTAGCTGGAGGGAAAGGGGTAAGGGGTAAGGGGTAAAGGGTAAAGGTCTACAACCCTGATTAGGTACTGAAGGACCTGAAAGTCTACATAGGTACTGAAGGACCTGAAAGTCTACAACCCTGGTTGGGTTGGCATTATCGGCATGGTTCAGAAAGCCAGCGTTATAACCTAATGCAACACCCGCGGCATGGCCAAAGTAAATTCCGGCACCGTTGCTTCAAATGAAGTCCCGTCGTCAGCCACCATTTGGTAAGTTCCACGCATTGTGCCGACAGCGGTAGCCAATGCGCAGCCGCTGGTATATTCAAAAGCTTCGTCGGGTTTGAGTAGGGGTTGCTGCCCTACGACGCCCAATCCACGCACTTCTTGGACGTGTGATGCAGCGTCAGAAATAATCCAGTGGCGGGAAATAAGCTGGGCGGGAATGTTGCCCGTGTTTCGGATTGTGATTGTGTACGCAAAGACGTAACGCTCACTTGGTGCATCGGATTGTTCGGCTAGATATTGCGTTTCTACCGTTACCGTCACTTCATATTTTTTACTCTCAGCCATCGCGACATTGGACACGATTTCACTCAATGGAGCAAGAAACCATTGTGTTTATGTTGCACCGTGTCGAAAGCGTTTAAAATCCATCCAGAAAATTTATAAAGAAGTTAGAAATAAGTTAGAAAAAACGACAACAACAATGAGAGCGCCATGTACAAAATAGCCCCGAGCATTCTGTCCGCCAATTTCGCCAAACTGGGCGAAGAAGTCACCAACGTCGTTGCGGCGGGTGCGGATTGGATTCACTTCGACGTAATGGACAACCATTACGTCCCCAATCTCACTATTGGCCCGTTAGTTTGCGAGGCGCTGCGCCCCCTCACCAAAGCGACTATCGATGTGCATCTCATGGTTAAACCAGTCGACCGCATCGTGCCGGATTTCGCGAAAGCAGGGGCGGACATTATTACGTTTCACCCCGAGGCTTCTGAGCATATCGATCGCACGCTGGGCCTCATTAAAGAGCAAGGCTGTCAGGCCGGTCTTGTTTTTAACCCCGGTACGCCGCTGCACTATCTCGATCATGTGATGGACAAGCTAGACGTGATTCTCATCATGTCGGTGAACCCGGGTTTTGGTGGTCAAAAATTCATTCCTGAGGCACTGGCCAAATTGCGTGCGGTTCGTCAGCGCATTGATGCCTCAGGTCGCGCTATTCGGTTGGAGGTGGATGGTGGCGTGAAGATCGAAAATATAGCCGAGATCGCTCGAGCGGGCGCGGATACGTTTGTGGCGGGGTCGGCGATTTACGGTGCCGGTAAAGAAACCGACAAAAATCGTTACGACACCGTAATCAATGCCCTGCGCGCTGAGTTGAGAAAAGTTTAATGGTGCTGGCAGTCAAAGCCGTCCTGATTGATCTGGATGGCACTTTACTCGATACGGTGGATGATCTCGCCGATGCAATTAACGCGATGTTGGTGGAGCTAGGTCGTGCAGCGTTGCCCGTGTCGGTGGTGCGTGATTATCTAGGCAAAGGCATTCTCCATTTAGTTCGCCGGTGTTGGAATCATGCCAGCCCACAACCGATGACAGAGCCTGAGTTTGAGCGATCGTTGCCCATTTTCAAGCGCTATTACCAAGCCGGAAGTGGCGCTAAATCGCGTGTTTATCCCGGTGTAATCGATGGTCTGGAAGCCATGCTGGATGCGGGTCTTCAGCTTGCTTGTGTGACGAATAAATCGGCCATATTTGCCGAGCCACTTTTGAAACACATGGGCTTGGCGCATTATTTTCAGTGTGTGATCAGCGGCGATACCTTGGCAGAAAAAAAGCCCCATCCGCTCCCTTTTTTGCATGCCTGCAAGCTGTTGGGTGTGACACCCAATCAAGCCTTGGTGATTGGCGATTCGCGTAATGATGTGGCGGCCGCGCGCGCTGCGGGTTGCCCGGTGTTCTGCGTGCCTTACGGTTATAGCGAAGGCGAAGATGTTGGTGATTTAGGGGGCGATGCTATAGTCACCACGCTGGACGAGGCCGCCCGCCGCCTTGTTCGTGCCATTTAACTCCGCGTAGTTTGACGGTTGTGCAATCCATGAACGAAACCGAATTTAATCAGCTAGCCGAGCAAGGCTACAACCGAATCCCCGTCACGCTGGAGACGTTTGCCGATCTCGACACGCCGCTCTCGATCTATCTCAAGCTCGCGGATCGAACCTATAGTTATTTGCTCGAATCTGTCCAAGGTGGCGAGCGCTTTGGGCGCTACTCCTTCATTGGTCTTTCTGCGCAAACGCGTATCGCGGCGTATGGACGAAAAGTCATGGTGCTCACCGGAAATCGTATTGCGGAACAACGCGACGACTGTGATCCGCTGGCTTTCGTTGGCGAATTCATGGAGCGCTTTAAAGTGGCGCCGCTTGAGAATTTGCCCCGTTTTTGCGGTGGCTTGGTCGGTTGCTTTGGCTATGACTCGGTACGTTATGTTGAGCCCCGTTTAGCCAAGACTGAAAAAAAGGATGCCCTGGGTACGCCCGACATCTTGCTGCTGCTTTCAGAAGAAATTGCGGTAGTTGACAACCTCTCTGGCAAACTCACTTTGGTGGTCTTCGCTGAACCCGGAGTGCCGGGTGCGTGGAAGCGCGTTCAGCAACGGCTGAAGGAGTTGCTCACCAAACTGCGTGAGCCCGTTGCAGTGCCTGCTGAGCAAGTCGTTGCCTCGCAAGACGCAGTGTCGTCCTTCGGCGAGGCCGAATTTAAAGAGGCCGTTACGCGCGCTCAGCAATACATCATCGACGGCGACATCATGCAGGTCGTATTGTCGCAACGCATGTCCAAGCCATTCAATGCCACGCCCTTATCTTTGTACCGTGCGCTGCGAACGCTGAACCCTTCGCCGTATATGTTCTATTTCGATTTCGACGATTTTCAGGTTGTGGGTGCTTCGCCGGAAATTTTGGTGCGCTTGGAAGGTGATAGCGAAGGGAAAAAAGTCACTCTGCGTCCGATTGCAGGAACGCGCAAACGCGGCAAAACGGTAGAAGAAGATGCTGCTTTAGCCGCTGAATTACTTGCCGATGACAAAGAGCGCGCCGAACATCTTATGCTGCTTGATCTAGGTCGCAACGATGTGGGACGCGTTGCTCAAACAGGCTCAGTTCAGGTGACTGAAGAGTTTATTATCGAACGCTATTCCCACGTGATGCACATTGTGTCCAGCGTAGAAGGCCGGCTGAAGCCAGACATGGACGCACTGGCCGTACTGCGCGCCACCTTTCCAGCAGGCACGGTTTCTGGCGCACCCAAGGTGCGCGCCATGGAAATTATCGACGAGCTGGAACCGGTTAAGCGCGGCATCTACGCGGGAGCCGTCGGCTATCTCGGCTTCCACGGCGACATGGATCTCGCCATTGCGATTCGTACTGGGTTGATTAAAGACGGGCAGCTGCATGTGCAAGCCGGTGCAGGCATCGTCGCCGACTCCGACCCGAGTGCCGAATGGCAAGAAACCCAAAACAAAGCCCGTGCGCTGCTACGCGCCGCAGAAATGGCGGAGTGTGGGCTGGATACAAAGTTTGCTTGAACTCTGTTTGATGAGTTTTCTCAATTTGAAATTATCTAAAAGGTGCGGTCGAAGATGAAAAATGTTTGCTCAATGTTGTTCGCAGTGTTTGTCACCATGATTTGCTGTACTCCTGCCGGTGCACAGCAAATGTACCGCTGCGGTAATCAATTTCAAGATAGGCCGTGTGATGGAGGTCAGCAAGGTAAGGCGATAGGTTCTGCAAAATCGGTGCAGTCGAGGACGAAGCTTGAGCTGGATTCGCAGTGCGAAAGAGTGGGAGCTAGCGTTCAAAAAATTATTTGGGCGCGCGAAGCGGGGCGTACTGCCGAGATGCAACTCGTGGGGACTACCAATTCTGAAGAGAGGCGGCTGATATCAGAAGTTTTCCGTAGACAAGGACCGTACAACGAGATTCGCACAGCAATTGAAGGCGATTGTATGGCGGAAAAAGAGAGAGCGGCGCAGGCAGCAGCTTTGATTCAAGCCGCGGGCGAGCTGCAAGGACAGGGACGAGGAGGGTCAGCCTCAAACCAAATTCAAACTGGAGGGGGTGCGCAGCCTGCATCTGATGCGTCAGACGAAAAACGGGTTGGGCAGAAAAATGAAAAACTAGCGACTACAGAAACTGAGGGTAAAAAAGCCCGCTGCAATAAGCTGAACTCAAAAATTGAAAACATTCGTAGTCAGCAGCGAGCGGGAGGTAATGTGGCAAACATGGAGAGCTTAAATCGTGATCGTCAAGACATGGACAGTGCTCTACGCAATGAGGGGTGCTAGTTTTTGCGCTAAGTAGGGTTCATAAGGATAATTTCACATGCTATTAATGATCGACAACTATGATTCCTTTACCTACAATCTCGTGCAGTATTTTGGCGAGTTGGGGGAAGAGGTGCGCGTGTGTCGGAATGATGAAATTACGCTCGACCAAATTGCGGCTTTAAATCCACAGCATCTTGTTATTTCGCCCGGCCCCTGTTCGCCTGACGAGGCGGGGATTTCAGTGGCAGCGATCAAAACGTTTGCAGGTAAAATCCCGATCCTCGGCGTCTGTCTTGGGCATCAGAGTATTGGTGCAGCGTTTGGCGGGAAAATTATTCATGCGAAACAATTGATGCATGGAAAAACGTCCGCTATTCAGCATGGCGATAAGGGCGTGTTTCGCGGTTTACCCAATCCTTTTATTGCGACGCGCTACCATTCCTTGGCGATCGAGCATGAATCACTACCAACGTGTTTGGAGGTGACGGCTTGGACAGCAGATGGCGAGATCATGGGCGTGCGTCACCACGAGCTGAAAGTGGAAGGGGTGCAATTTCATCCAGAGTCTTTGCTGACTCAGCATGGGCACCAAATGTTGCGTAACTTCCTAGAATCGTAAATACAAAAAACAAACCCGAGTAAGGCGAGAAGAATGATTACCCCACAAGAAGCGCTACAACGCACGATAGAGCACCGCGAAATTTTCGAGGATGAGATGTTGCATCTCATGCGTCAGATAATGAATGGGGAGGTGTCTCCGTTAATGGTGTCGGCCATACTTTCCGGCTTGCGCGTCAAGAAAGAAACTATTGGCGAGATCTCCGCTGCCGCCACGGTAATGCGGGAGTTGTGTACGCGTGTTGAAGTACCGCAGTCTATTCATAAAGATCATTTCGTTGATATCGTCGGTACGGGGGGTGATGGTTCGCATACCTTCAATATTTCAACTGCCTCAATGTTCGTAGCAGCCGCAGCGGGCGCTTGTGTCGCCAAGCATGGCAATCGTGGCGTCTCTTCTAAATCGGGCAGTGCGGATGTGCTGGAGGCGCTAGGCGCGCACATCATGCTTACGCCTGAACAAGTCTCGGAATCGGTGAAAGAAACCGGTATTGGCTTTATGTTCGCCCCCAATCATCATCCCGCCATGAAAAACGTGGCGGCGATTCGGCGAGAAATGGGTATACGCACGATTTTTAATATTTTGGGGCCACTGACCAATCCGGCGGGGGCGCCGAATACATTGATGGGCGTTTTCCATCCTGATCTCGTCGGTATCCAAGTGCGCGTCATGCGCGAACTCGGCGCGAACCATGCGCTGGTTGTATGGGGAAAAGACGGAATGGACGAAATTTCGTTAGGGGCAGCTACGTTGGTGGGCGAATTAAAAGACGGCAAAGTGCGCGAATACGAAATTCATCCAGAAGATTTTGGTTTGCAAATGGTGTCGAACCGCAGCTTGAAAGTGGCGGATGCTAGCGAATCGAAAGAGATGGTGCTGGCCGCGCTATCTGGCAAGCCAGGTACGCCTTGCGAGATTGTGGTGCTTAATGCGGGTGCAGCGCTTTATGCGGCGAATGTGGTCGATTCCATTCCTGCCGGTATTGTGAAAGCGCGCGAAGCCATTGTGAGCGGAGCCGCCCGCCAGAAGTTGGATCAATTCGTCCAGTTCACGAAAAAATATCAATGAGCGATATCCTGCAAAAAATTCTCGCCGTAAAGCACATAGAAGTGGCCGAAGCGCAAGCAAAGACGCCACTCTCTGCCCTACGCGCCCAAGCGGAAAAAAATGCTAAAGGTCCCGAAAAGCCACGTGATTTCGTGGGTGCGATTCGCACCAAAATCGCTGCGGGAAAATCTGCAGTGATTGCGGAAATTAAAAAAGCCAGCCCTTCGAAAGGCGTGCTACGCAGTGATTTTCAACCTTACAAGATCGCCGCCTCATACGCCCAGCATGGCGCAGCTTGCCTTTCAGTATTGACGGATAAGGAGTTTTTTCAGGGATCGCCCGAATACCTTCGTCAGGCCCGTGCCGCCTGCTCCTTGCCGGTGCTACGCAAAGATTTTTTAGTCGATGTTTATCAGGTTTATGAAGCACGGGCGATGGGGGCGGATTGCATTCTGCTGATCGTCTCGGCGCTAGACTTGCCCCAGATGCAAGATTTCGAAGCAGTGGCGGAGTCCTTGGGTATGTCGGTACTGGTTGAGGTGCATGATGCTGCGGAGCTGGAAGTAGCACTACAACTCCGCACGCCCTTAATAGGTGTTAATAACCGTAACTTGAGAAATTTTGAAGTGTCACTAGAGAACACACTTAGTTTGCTACCGCTTATTCCATCTGATCGCATTGTCGTGACAGAGTCAGGAATCCTCGCCCCCCAAGATGTGGCGCTTATGTCACGACATCAAGTACATGGCTTCCTTGTTGGTGAAGCATTTATGCGCGCTGCAGATCCTGGTTTAGAGCTTTCCCGCTTATTTCAATAGGGGTTGAATAGTGGTTGAATAAGAATTTAGTGGGGATTTGGGTGGTTAGGCCACAGAGTTGTCGCGGAAAAACAACAAACCACTGCCAATAAGGCACAAAAACCCGATTTCTTGTTGCCCCTCATAGCGTCTTTTTGACACAATCATTCCAACTTCTCATCAGGGAAGGCAAGCAGGTGGTGGTCCGGGTAACCGGAAGTGCCAAACAACTTAAACCAAGTGGAGAATTTCACAATGCAGAAAAAATTAATCGCTCTGGCTATTGCAAGCATCGTTGCTGCACCAGCTTTTGCTCAATCATCCAACGTAGTTATGTACGGTGTTGTTGATGTCGGCGTAGAAGTTGGTAATTCCGGTAACGGCACAAAAACCCGTATCCAATCCGGCCAATCCGCCGGCAACCGCCTTGGTTTCAAGGGTGAAGAAGCATTGGGCAGCGGCCTGACAGCATTCTTCACATTGGAAACAGGTTTTTCTTTAGATAATGGTCAAACGACTACCAATAGCTCGCTGCAAAGCGCTGGTAACGGTACAGGCGTACAAACCTCAACGAGTGGTAGCGCGCTGTTTCAGCGTCAAGCAGTTGCTGGCTTGAAAGGTAGCTGGGGTCAATTGAGTGCTGGTCGTCAATACACACCTGCTTACTTGATGACTAAGGCTATCGATCCGTTTGATGCCGGCCTAGGTGGAAGAATTAGCAATGCTTTGTCAGGCATGTCCGCTTATGGCGATCGTTATGACAACTCCGTTCTTTATGTTACCCCCGATATGAGTGGCTTCAAGTTGTCCGCTATGTATTCGACAGGTAGCGAAAACAACACAAACGACTCGACTGAGAATGATGGTAAGTCTTGGACAATAGCTGGTCAATATGCAAATGGTCCTGCGTTTGTTGGTTTGTCATACCAAGATCATCGTAAAAACAGCAACGTACTCGTATTTAACCCATTAGCACCATTAGCACCACTGGTAGTTCCAGTTGACTCACAATCAGACAGTTGGTTGTTGGTTGGTAGCTGGGACTTTAACGTAGTTAAAGTATCCGCTTTGTATGCAGATGGTAATACTGATATCAACAACTTGAATGGGGCCGTTGGCGACAACAGCGATACAAACCAAAAGCGTTGGGCATTGGGCCTTACCGCCCCCATCGGTTCCGCTGCTAAAGTTAACCTGACCTATGGCCATCGCAATGATGATGCCACTAGCAATGTTGCAGGTGTAGTTAATTCAGGCGATATCGATAGCCGTTTCTGGAGTTTGGGTGGTGAATACGCACTGTCTAAGCGTACAGCCCTGTATGCGGCTTACACCAAGAATGACAACGAAGATGCTTCGTTCCCAATCAACTCTGCAGTTAATTCTGGCTTGAACCCAGTAACATCTGCGTCAGGAGCACCATTTAGTAGCTACGATCCTTACGCTGTTCAGTTCGGTCTGCGTCACTCGTTCTAATCAGACTTAGTCTGTTGAACATTAAAACGGCCACCTTCGGGTGGCCGTTTTCTATTGTGCTTAGTCTTTGTTGTCGGAAAACTACATTTACTGGTTATCCCATGAGTTGCCCGCCATTACTTCTTGCTTGTATAGGTGACAATTCGTAACAATGCAGTTAAGTTCTCATTCTCTAAAAGTTAGAATAGTGCGGTACAAGTTTTATTCCCAATGTGGAGAGTCTCATGCAGAAAAAACTCATCGTTCTGGCTAGTGCAAGTGTCCTGGCAAGCGCTATTGCTGCGCCAGTTTTTGCGCAATCCTCAAATGTCCAGATATATGGCCTGGTTGATGTCGGTCTAGAAGTAGGAAACTCCGGCTTTGGCACTAAAACACGTATTCAGTCTGGCCAGTCACAAGGTAGCCGCATTGGCTTTAAAGGTGAAGAAGCACTAGGCAATGGCTTGGCAGCATTCTTTACAATAGAGTCGGGCTTTTCTTTAGACAACGGCCAAACTACTGTTAATGGTGCTATTGCTAATACTACGGATTCTGCTTCTACTGCCAAACCATTGTTTCAACGTCAGGCATTGGCTGGCTTGAAGGGTGGGTGGGGGCAACTGAGTGCAGGCCGTCAATACACCCCGGCGTACATTATTACCGCGACAGTTGATCCATTTTCTGCGGGCTTGGGAGGGCAGTTTCCTGCAGTGCTTCGTTCATTGCCGGCAGTGAGCCAGCGTTATGACAATTCTGCAATGTATGTATCACCTGATATGAGTGGCTTCAAGTTGTTGTCCATGTATTCGACGGGTTATGAAAACAACACCCGCAATACTGCATTAAACAACGACCGTGCAGGTGAGGCTTGGACCTTGGCAGGTCAATATGCAAATGGACCCGCTTACGCTGGCTTGTCTTATCAAGAAGCTTATAGAACAAGTAATGCGGTTAAAGCTCAAAGTTGGTTGTGGGTAGGAAGTTGGGATTTCAAGGTGGTGAAGGTGTCAGCTCTTTGGTCTGAGGGTGATACGGATAACAGCGTAATCAATATCGTCGATGAGAGAAACTGGTCGGTTGGTCTTTCCGCGCCATTGGGCACCGCTGCGAAGCTTCTCTTTACGTATGGCGATCATAACGACAAGCTAGCCGCTAATGCGGACGCACGTATCTGGAGCTTGGGGGGTGAATATGCTTTGTCTAGGCGTACAGCGTTGTATGCCGCCTACACTAAAATTGAAAACGAAAACGCTTCTGCTTGGGCTATACACTCAGCTTTGTTCTCGGGTTTGACGACGACGAGCTCATATGATCCTTACGCTGTTCAGTTTGGACTGCGTCATTCTTTCTGATAGTTTCAGTTTCTTCTCCAATAAAAAGCCACCTGAGAGGTGGCTTTTTATTGGAGTTGTTAATTTGTGACTGTCACTACAAAGTGACTATATTATCTCGATGAATCATCTCAGCCTCATCGGTGTAGCCGAGTATGGCTTCAATTTCTTGGCTGGGGTGTTGGGCAATACGCCTTGCTTCGCTGCTGGAATAATTTGTTAAGCCACGAGCAACTTCTCGACCATCCGGGGTGCGGCAAGCGACGACTGCGCCACGCTCAAACTCTCCTTCTACTTTAGTTACGCCTACTGGTAACAAACTCTTGCCGGCTTCCAGTGCTTTTACGGCACCCTCATCAAGAATGAGGCTGCCAACGAGTTGAAGGTGGTCTGCAAGCCACTGTTTACGGGCAGCTAGCGGGGTAGCCGTAGCATAAAGCAGGGTGCCGAGGGCTTCACCTTGGGCCAAGCGAAGTAAAACATCCGGCTCGTGGCCGCTGGCGATAACGGTGTGCGCGCCGCTGCGTGCAGCCCGTTGCGCGGCGCGGACCTTGGTGATCATGCCGCCCCGGGCGATGCTGGTTCCTGCGCCACCGGCCATAGATTCAAGCTGGACATCGTCAGCACGATGTTCGCGCACTAAAGTGGCGGATGCGTCTTTGCGCGGGTCGGCTGTATAGAGACCTTGCTGGTCTGTGAGTATGACCAACGCTTCAGCCTCGACTAAGTTGGCGACAAGTGCGCCGAGCGTGTCGTTGTCACCAAACTTAATTTCGTCGGTTACAACCGTATCGTTTTCGTTAATGATGGGAATGACACCCAGACCGATGAGTGTAATGAGCGTTGATCGCGCATTAAGATAGCGGCCCCTGTCAGCAAGGTCATCGTGCGTAAGCAGGATTTGTGCGGTCTTCAGACCATATTGGGTGAAACAGGATTCGTAGGCTTGCGCCAAACCCATCTGGCCGACGGCTGCCGCGGCTTGAAGTTCATGCATGGCGCTGGGGCGTGCTGCCCAACCCAGTTTTTGCATTCCTGCTGCAATAGCCCCGCTGGAAACAAGTAGAACTTGATGGCCCGATTCGCGCAGCTTAGCAATTTGGCGTGCCCACTCAGCGAGATGGTCGAGCGCCAGCCCACTGCCGTTGTTGGTGACTAATGCGCTGCCGACTTTGACAACCAGTCGGCGAGCTTGGCTAATCTGCGTTCTCATCGCTGTGTGTTTGCAGAGGCTCGTCGTCGGAGTTGAAGGTGTCGTTAGTTTCAGTAGGTTGGTTGCTTTGTGCGCTTAAAGCCATTTGTTTGTATTCGTCAAGGTGATCCATGATGGCGAATGTAAGCTCGCGACAGCCCTGCGCACTGATAGCAGAAACCACAAAGTGCTTTTCTACGTTTCCGTAGCCTTTAACTAGGGCGGCAATACGGGTAGCTTGCTCCTCATCGGGTACGAGATCAATTTTGTTAATGACTAGCCAGCGTGGTTTGTCGAAGAGGGCGGCGTCGTATTTGCGCAACTCATCGAGAATAGCGTGAGCGTCATGAACAGGATTGGCGTCTGGGTCAAAGGGAGCAATATCGACCAGGTGCAAAAGTAGGCTGGTGCGCTGTAAGTGGCGCAAAAACTGATGGCCCAAACCAGCGCCTTCGGCGGCGCCCTCAATCAAGCCAGGAATGTCGGCAACCACGAAACTTCGGTTTGTATCAACGCGAACCACACCCAAATTAGGTTGGAGTGTCGTAAAGGGATAGTCAGCTACCTTGGGTTTTGCAGCCGAAACAGCGCGGATGAAAGTGGATTTCCCTGCGTTAGGCATGCCGAGCATACCCACATCAGCAATAACTTTGAGCTCAAGTTTGAGGTCACGGCGCTCACCCAACGTGCCGGGAGTACATTGACGCGGGGCGCGATTGGTACTGGATTTGAAGTGCAGATTACCTAAGCCGCCATCACCGCCTTTAGCGATGAGGGTGCGTTTTCCATTGACGTCTAGATCGGCGATTAATTCGCCGGACTCCAGATCGCTAATCACCGTACCAACTGGAACCCGAAGCTCCATATTGTCGCCACCCTTACCGTAGCAGTCTGAACTCATGCCGTTTTGGCCACGAGCAGCGCGAAAAATACGGGTGTATCTAAAGTCGATTAAAGTGTTGAGGTTCACGTCAGCCGTGGCGTAGATGCTGCCGCCACGTCCGCCATCGCCGCCACTAGGCCCCCCTTTGGGGATGTATTTTTCGCGACGGAAGGAAGCGACGCCATTACCGCCATCACCGGCCACTACTTCAATTTTGGCTTCGTCGAAAAATCTCATAGCGCTTTACTTTAAAAGGTACTAGCAAATAAAAAGCCCCGCCGCGACGGCAGGGCTTTTTGTCACAGCTGAGTACGTGTTGCTTATCTGTTACTTGTAATGCTATTTGTGTCTCAGGCTATGGGATGTATGGTCACAGTCCTACGCTTGAAAGCGCCTTTGACTGTGAACTCAACCGTGCCCTCGACCAATGCAAAGAGTGTGTGATCACGCCCCATGCCAACATTTTCGCCAGGATGAAACTGTGTGCCGCGCTGACGAACAATAATGTTGCCAGCGTCAATTACTTGACCACCGTAGCGCTTAACGCCTAGACGCTTTGATTCTGAATCGCGGCCGTTACGTACGCTACCGCCTGCTTTTTTATGTGCCATAACTGACTCTCCTAACTTGCTTTAGTTGCCTTATGGGCATTAGTGGAATTAGGCCGAAATGCCGGAGATAACAATCTCCGTATAGTTTTGACGATGGCCCTGATGCTTTTGGTAATGCTTACGACGACGCATTTTGAAGATTTTAACCTTCGGATGACGACCCTGGGCAATAACCGTAGCTTGGACCGTAGCGCCTGATATCAGGGGAGCGCCGATTTGAACGGACTCTCCTTCGCCGACCATAAGAACCTGGTCAAGTGTGATTTCAGCGCCCACGTCTGCCGGTATCTGTTCTATTTTCAATTTTTCGCCAGCGACGACGCGATACTGCTTGCCGCCGGTTTTTATGACCGCATACATAATGTGGACTCCGTGTTTCTGTGTTATTCGTTGGTGTATTCTTTTTGCAAAGAACCGCGCATCCTACACTTGTAAGGCGCTAAAGTCAAAGAGAAGGGCTTGCGCAACTTACACAGTAAGCTCGCTTGACGTTAGGGAGGGCGACCCCTACCATGCCGCTTTCCCTGAAGCCCGCCAACTGAACAGTTTTTGGAAGATAGTCTTGAGTCTCGAAACCCTGTACGCCCCGATTGTTCATGATATGCAGGCCGTGGATGCGGTGATTCGCCAACGTTTGCACTCGGATGTGGTGCTCATACGCCAAGTTGCTGAGTACATTATTGGTGCGGGAGGCAAGCGTCTGCGGCCCGCGCTGGTATTGTTCTCGGCAGGAGCATTGGGGTATCGCGGTACGCAACATCAGGAAATGGCGGCTGTGGTGGAATTTGTTCATACCGCGACTTTGCTACACGATGACGTGGTGGATGAGTCGGATCTGCGCCGTGGTAACAAGACGGCTAATGCGCTATTTGGTAACGCTGCTTCAGTTTTAGTGGGCGACTTTCTCTATTCGCGTGCGTTTCAGATGATGGTTGCTGTAGGAAGCATGCGCGTGCAAGAGGTTTTGGCTGATGCAACCAATGTCATTGCCGAAGGGGAAGTGTTGCAGTTACTCAACTGCCACAATGCGGATATTGAAGTTGGCCAATATCTTCAGGTTATCCGTTTTAAAACTGCCAAACTATTCGAAGCCGCCGCACGCCTAGGTGCGATTTTGAGTAATGCCTCGCCAGAAATTGAAGAAGGGATGGCGCGCTACGGCATGCATCTCGGCACTGCCTTTCAAATTGTAGATGATGTGTTGGACTACTCGGGCGACGAAACCACGACTGGCAAGCATCTGGGCGATGATTTGGCCGAAGGCAAGACAACTTTGCCGCTGATTCATGCCATGAAGCACGGAAATTCTGCGCAGTCAGATTGTGTGCGACGCGCCATAGAAGAAGGCGGGCGCGCTGATTTTTCTCAAGTGTTAGCAGCCATTCACGCAACGGGCGCCCTAGAAGAAGCGCGGCGTCACGCCAAGGTGGAAGCAGAGCTTGCACTAGAGGCTATTGCACCCATCCCCCCCTCTGTTTTTAAAGACGCTCTGCTACAATTGGCCGCGTTTTCGGTTGCACGGGAATTTTAAAAACCCTCTTTATAAACGATAGATATTAAGTAGTCGGCATTGTTAGATGCTTATCGCAACACTTTTGATCTTTTCGGTATAAAGTCAGATATAAATTTGACCCATCCACCTGCGATCGTCGGGGTGTAGCTCAGCCTGGTAGAGTACTGCGTTCGGGACGCAGGAGTCGGAGGTTCGAATCCTCTCACCCCGACCATTTTGCTGGTTTTGTGTGGGCTAACTTAATTGCCCAGCACCATATACGTTAACCACAACTCAGTCGTGTGCCAGCGGCCTGTATTGCAAAAAAAGGGGGCGACGTGAGGAAACTAGTTCTGTTCTTTGTCTTAGGCATCTTGGCCTATCTGTTTGCCAAAATTCTGAATCGTCGTTCCCGATATAAAGCGGAAACCAGTAAAAAAAGACTGCCAGAGCGTATGGTCGCCTGCGGATATTGCGGCATTCATGTTCCACAAAGCGAAGCCTTACTAGGTATTGGTATGGAGACTAATACCTACTATTGCTGCGTTGAACATCGCAACACGCAGACTACTGTAAATCCAGACGAACTTAGAACCGGTGAGAGGCAGCCCACGAGCAGGAATAGTTACGATAGTGGCAATGACAACACCTAGCTTATTTAGAGGCAGCCAAAGAGAGCGTCCCCAATCGGTTTGGACCTCGCTTCATTATTTCAATATTTATCGCCTCATTGTGGCAAGCGTATTTTTGTTTGCCCTCCTGTTTTCCCCGCGGACAATAGGCTCAGCATCTCAGAATCTTTTTTTATCTGCTTGGACCAGTTTGATTTACTGGTTGCTAGCCCTCTTTTTTATCCTAGCCCCCAAACGATTAAAGTTTTATTTCAATTTTTTCCTTCTGCTACAAGTTGCAACTGACATCACGGCACTCACACTTATCATGTATGCCAGCGGGGGCGGGCGGAGTGGTTTAGACATTATGTTGCTCGTCGTATTGGCGGGAGCCGGTCTTGTCGGGCAAGGCCGTCTGACGCTCTTCTTCGCAGCATTGGCCACATTGGCTGTGCTGATCGAGCAAAGTGTGCGCACGCTGAATTTTGGTGATGACGCAACCGACTTTGTCCAAACAGGGTTTATTTGTATAGGGTTCTTTGCTACATCAATCACCGCAAGAGTATTAGCACGCCGTCTTCTTGCCAATGAACAGTTGGCCTATCAACGAGGCGTTGATCTCGCCAATCAACTTTCTATTGGCGAACATGTCATTCGGGATATGCAAGACGGTGTATTGGTGGTTGAGCCGAATGAAAAGGTTCGACAATACAATCCTCAGGCAGAATCACTCTTAAGTGTGCAAGCGCCACTTAACCCTGATCTAGCTTCATTCTCAATGGAGTTGGCCGAAGGGTTCCGTTCATTAGTTTTGGATGGGGTAGAACCAAAGGCGGAATCTGTATCCATGTTGCGTGTTCCTGGTAGCGGAAAACTGCTGAGAGTGCGTTATGTGCGGGCGGGTGCCAGCGGCGACACGCTCATTTATATTGAAGATATGGGACGTATACAAGCACAGGCTCAGCAGCTAAAACTGGCCGCATTGGGTCGCTTAACGGCAAATATTGCCCATGAAATTCGCAATCCACTGGCGGCGATTTCGCATGCTGCAGAGTTGCTGAGAGAAGAAAAGCGGGCAGAGAAACAAGAGCGTTTGTCACAAATAATTAATGATAATGCGCAGCGTCTTGAGCGCATGGTGAGTGAAGTATTGGAGCTAGGGCGGCGTGACCGCGCTGAACCAGAGGGAATTCGGCTTGCGCGACTGATAGAAGGTTTTCTTGACGAACTGGCCGCACACGAAAAAATTGATCGCACCATTTTTAGTGTGGAGGTAGAGGCTGATATGGTGCTGTTTTTTGATCGTGCTCACTTAAACCAAGTGTTATGGAACTTATTGTCCAATGCTTTGCGCTATTGCAGTCGTCAGCCTGGCTCAGTGCGTGTTGTCGCTCACAATAATACTTACGCAAAGCGGGCTGAATTGCATATCATTGACGATGGCGTGGGTATTTCAGAAGAATCGCGCAGTAAAATTTTTGAACCTTTTTTTACAACGCATAGCTTAGGTACGGGCCTGGGTTTGTATATCGCCCGCGAGTTATGTGATGCGAATGGTGGGGAGCTAGAATGGCTCGGCAATGAACCGGGCGCACATTTCCGCATATCGGGGAGGAATCAGGCGTGGCAGCAAAAAACGAGCGTAGGGTTAGAACGGAAGTAGGCCGAGTCCTTGTCGTCGATGACGAGGCGGATATACGTGAATTGCTCGACATGACTTTGTCGCGCATGGGCCTTAACGCAGATTGTGCTGCCACCGTTGCGGAGGCTCGGCAACTGTTGGATGAGAACGCGTACCAACTCTGCTTGACAGACATGCGCCTACCGGATGGTGAGGGTATTGAGTTAGTTCGTTATATTGCTGAGCACTGTAAAGATTTGCCTGTTGCTGTGATTACCGCTCACGGCAGTATGGATAGCGCGGTGTCCGCACTTAAAGCCGGTGCGTTTGATTACGTCGCAAAACCCGTTTCCTTAGAGCAACTCCGCGCGCTTGTTAAGTCAGTACTTAACTTACCGCGAGGAATAGCAGGACAATTACAAAGCGCTACTCATGGGCTACTTGGCAACTCTCCGGCAACCCAACAAGCGCGCACCATGATCGAGAAGTTGGCGCGTAGCCAAGCACCTGTTTATGTTTCAGGTGAGTCGGGTAGTGGCAAGGAGTTAGCGGCGCGCTTAATTCACCAGCTAGGAGCCCGTACCACAGCCCCATTTGTTGCGGTTAACTGCGGCGCCATTCCAGAAAACCTAATGGAAAGCGAGTTTTTTGGTTACAAAAAAGGCGCATTCACCGGTGCAGATACCGATCGGGATGGTTTTTTTCAAGCAGCGAATGGAGGCACTTTGTTTCTCGATGAAGTGGCCGACCTGCCCTTGGCGATGCAAGTAAAGCTGCTGCGCACCATACAAGAGAAGCGTGTCCGAAAAGTGGGCGCGACAAATGAAGAGCCAATTGATGTACGCATTATCAGCGCGACGCATCAAAATTTACGAGACATGGTGGCATCCGGGCGCTTCAGGCAAGATTTGTTTTATCGGCTCAATGTGATCGAACTACGAATGCCCGCTTTGCGTGATTGCAGAGAAGATATCCCCTTGCTGGCCCAACGGATTTTAAATCGCCTGTCTGGAGATGCCGGCATAGTTACTCCAACAATGTCCGTAGAAGCGCTGAAAGCGCTAGGTGATTATTTATTTCCGGGGAATGTGCGAGAGCTTGAAAATATTTTAGAACGTGCTTTAGCACTTATTTCCGGTACTGAAATTGGTATTGATGATTTACAACTTCTTCCCACATCAGTTAACGAAGAGAATGTGCAGCAATCCAGTGCAGGCATTACTCCGTTGCAAGAACACCTAGATCGAGTGGAAAAACAAGCCATTCTTGATGCGTTGCAAAAGACCCGCTTCAATCGGACAGCCGCAGCTAAACTGCTTGGCGTCACCTTTCGGTCCCTTCGTTATCGCATGGAACGTTTGGATTTGAATGAATGAGTGGCGCTAAGCAAGACGGTGATATCAAAGGTTGCCCCCAAGTTTTGGCGGATCAACTCGATGCGGAATCGTGGCTCCCTGGAGCGCGTCACATGCCTTCCCCTAATTGCGATCAGCGGCCATCCGGCGAATTGGCACGGCTTCTAGTCATTCATTCCATCAGCTTGCCCCCTGGAGAATTTGGTGGAGCAGGAATTGAGCAACTTTTTACAAATCGACTAGATCCCGCTGTACATCCGTATTACCGAGAAATTTATCAGCTTCGTGTTTCCGCACATTATTTAATACGACGTGATGGTGAGGTAGTGCAGTTTGTACCCTGCACAATGCGCGCTTGGCATGCGGGTGTGTCGAGTTGGAGAGGCGTTGAACGTTGTAATGATTTTTCTATTGGTATTGAAGTCGAGGGATGCGACACATCCGCTTTTGAAGAGATGCAATATCATTCCCTCAACCACCTGATACAAACACTCAAAAACAGTTTTCCTATAGAGGATATTGTCGGCCATTCTGATATTTCGCCTGGTAGAAAAACCGATCCCGGCCCGTGCTTTGACTGGACATGCATTTACTAAAATTCGCCACACTTTCCGCCGTACCTTTTCTTCCCAGATAAAAAATGTGTTGTGCCATGCTTCATTAAAACGCACAAAAATTTTCTTCTGCGGCCATCGAGATTTTCAACGCAAATATTAATGACGATGTTTTTTGCCGACACTGATTGTATCTCTTGACAAAATAGTCAGAAAACACTTGCAACAAAAAAGTCAAGCTACTAGAATTAGGCACAAATCAGCAAAAAACACTAGATGTAGTGGGTCAAGTAATTTTGTAAAAATTAAAATTTGACAAGATTTCATAGTGAAAAACACTAAAAAAGTGGTCGCATGAAATAGAAATAAAGCAGAAATAAAGCAGAAAAATTAGCAAAAAAGCATGGAAAAGAAATTTATATATTTTTATTGCTGAAAATTGTTTGAAATTTTGAAAATTTTCGAGAGAACTCAAAAAGCAAAATATAGGATTTATTTTGCTAAGAGCAGGAGAGGTACGGAAAACTTGATACGAGCAGAAAAACATTTGGGGCTTAGGCCTCGACCTCCAGAACCCGGTTCCGGCGTTGGCGTTTCTCTGTCTTCTATCACTTCAGTTGTTATCCGGTTTTTTTCAAGCTTTCCCCCACGCATTCTTAGCTTTAACGTACCAATTAAAGCTAAAGCCAACACCAACACGCAAACCCACTTTCTCCAGCACCGCAAATCCGCAGCGCCGACATTCGTGCGCGCGACCCCCCACCAATTTTTTCTGCTCCTTGGCAGTCGCTTCACGCAGCTAGATGGTGAACCTTCTGCACAAGATAAAGAATTCAATGGGCTTAGCTTAGCTAGGTTGTTGGATAGTTTGGGCTGGCATAGACGAACTGTTGTTGTTGGTCTTTTTTGTTTTTACTCATAGGAGGTTTAACATGGCTACTGCTAAAAAACCCGCTTCTAAAGCCAAGAAGCCTGCTGCCAAAAAACCGGTAGCAAAAAAAGTTGTTGCTAAGAAACCAGTTGCCAAAAAACCGGTAGCTAAGAAGCCAGCTGCTAAGAAACCAGTTGCCAAAAAACCGGCAGCTAAGAAGCCAGCTGCTAAGAAACCAGTTGCCAAAAAACCGGCAGCTAAGAAGCCAGCTGCTAAGAAACCAGTTGCCAAAAAACCGGTAGCTAAGAAGCCGGTTGCTAAGAAACCGGTTGCCAAAAAACCGGTAGCTAAGAAGCCAGCTGCTAAGAAACCAGTTGCCAAAAAACCGGTAGCTAAGAAGCCAGTTGCTAAGAAACCAGTTGCCAAAAAACCGGTAGCTAAGAAGCCAGTTGCTAAGAAACCAGTTGCCAAAGAAACCAGTTGCCAAAAAACCGGTAGCTAAGAAGCCAGTTGCTAAGAAACCAGTTGCCAAAAAACCGGTAGCTAAGAAGCCAGTTGCTAAGAAGCCAGTTGCCAAGAAACCAGCAGCGAAGCCAGTAGCAAAAAAAGCTGTAGCAAAAAAGCCCGTGACGAAGCCTGCTGTTACTACAGCACCTACTCCGTCCACAGCTGCAACACCAGGTATCAAGTCATCGCTGAACCCAGCGGCAGCTTGGCCTTTTCCGACCGGCTCGCGTCCCTAACAGTTCGTCGGTTTCAGACCGCATGGATGGGTGTTGAAGTCACCCAGTGATTTTTGCCCATCCGCGGTCTGTTTTCTGGAAAGCTTTACCTATCCCACTTTTTTAGCGAGTCCTTTACGTTCTCCGCGCCTTCTATTTTGGGCAGTCCTCTCCTAGCACCTTGTTATTTCTAGTGATCTTTGACCGAAGTCAGGCTGGGCCGAGGTATAGCAAAGGCGTGCAGAAGAAAGGCAGACGGTAACGGTATTGTTTTATCGAACCCGTAAGATAATATTATTCGGGCCTAAATGAGGGGCAGAAATTTGGCCATGAAATACGGGCCAAACCAAAACCCGCATTGTTTTACAAAAAAACTACGCGGTTCCGCCGAAGCTCAAGCGCAGCAATTCACGTTTAAGTACAAGTTGTTTTGGCATACGCGACTTCAGCTTTTCGAACAACTCTCCGTGAAGTTCTAATTCGTTTTGCCACATTTCCGTATCGACACGAGTGAGTTCGTGGAACTGCTCTTTGTTGATTGTTTCTAGCCCGGCCCAATCAATATCCTCGAAGCGTGGCATCCAGCCTAAGGGCGTTTGCAGAGCACCCACACGACCTTTGACGCGATCTACAATCCACTCGAGAACACGCATATTCTCGCCGAATCCAGGCCACATGAAGTTACCCTTGTCATCTTGGCGGAACCAGTTAACCGTGAAAATGCTGGGTGGGTTTTTAACTGTATGACCCATTTGCAACCAATGGTTGAAATAATCGCCCATGTGGTAGCCGCAGAAAGGCAGCATGGCGAATGGGTCACGACGTACTTGACCCACTTTACCGGCGGCAGCGGCGGTGGTTTCTGACCCTAAAGTGGCGGCCATATAAACGCCATAGTTCCAGTTGAATGCTTCAAACACTAACGGGACTGCCGTTGAGCGACGGCCGCCGAAAATGAACGCTGAGATTGGCACGCCTGCAGGGTCTTCCCAGTTTTCGTCGAGCGAGGGACATTGACTAGCCGGCACGGTGAAACGTGCATTGGGATGCGCGGCAGGACGACCACTTTCGGGTGTCCATGCTTGACCCGTCCAGTCGACGAGGTTAGCGGGCACTTCTTTACTGAGTCCTTCCCACCAAACATCGCCATCCGGCGTGAGCGCTACGTTGGTGAAAATTACGTTGGCGTGCAAGGTGGCCATTGCATTCGCATTCGAGCGTAACGATGTTCCAGGCGCAACGCCGAAGAAGCCCGCTTCAGGATTGATAGCGTATAACTTTCCATCGGCTGCAGGTTTAATCCACGCAATATCGTCACCGACGGTAGTCACTTTCCAGCCATCCAGACTGGCGGGTGGAATCAGCATAGCGAAGTTGGTTTTGCCACAAGCCGAAGGGAACGCAGCTGCTACGTAGGTTTTTTCGCCTTTGGGGGATTCCACGCCCAAAATCAACATGTGCTCTGCCAGCCAACCTTGATCACGCGCCATCGTAGATGCAATGCGCAAAGCAAAACATTTTTTGCCGAGCAGCGCATTGCCGCCATAGCCCGAACCGTACGACCAAATTTCTCGCGTTTCAGGGAAATGAACAATGTATTTAGTTTCTTTGTTGCAAGGCCAGCGCACGTCTTGTTGGCCCGCCTGCAATGGATGGCCTACTGAGTGGACGCAGGGAACAAATTCGCCGTCTTCGCCGAGTACGTCATACACCGCGCGTCCCATGCGCGTCATGATCTTCATATTCACAACTACATATGGAGAGTCAGAAAGCTCAACACCTATGTGTGCAATAGGTGAGCCGAGTGGCCCCATGCTGAAAGGTACTACATAGAGTGTACGTCCCCGCATTGAACCGCTGAATACATTCTTCAGCGTCGTTCGCATAATGGCAGGATCTTCCCAATTGTTATTGGGGCCCGCATCTTCCTTGTCTTCTGAGCAAATGAACGTGCGGTCTTCCACCCGAGCCACGTCCGATGGGTCAGAACAAGCTAGATAAGAATTTGGGCGTTTTTCTGGGTTGAGCTTGACCATGCTGCCACTGACGACCATTTCGCTGCAGAGCCGGTCATACTCTTCGTTGGAACCATCGGCCCAAACAATGTGGTCAGGCTGCGTGAGCGCGGCAATTTCAGACACCCATGCTTTGAGTTTGGCATGGCGTACGTAAGAGGGTGCGTTTATAAAAGCAGAGTCGGAATAACGCTGGTTCATGGTCTTAAAGTCTCCAGGATCAATATGAGAACTTGCTCCGTGATGTCGTCATTCTTTTGGAACGATGCATAAGGGATGGCCGCGACAGCTAACAATATGTGTTCGGTGTGCGGAGTTCGAGCGTTGTAATTTGTGAAGTAGTGGTTTGTAGCTAAGTCGGCAATGCCATATTATGCCATAGTCGGTCGGCCTCGATAAATGTCTAGGGCAGCAGTTATGTGAGTTCGTTCGCCCTCA
>Ga0209181_10003072_pt1 | contig 26350 bp, 15 predicted proteins | sample MAT05_FD_187208 | JGI IMG/M metagenome (GOLD analysis project Ga0209181, IMG submission 187208) | Freshwater microbial communities from Lake Fryxell liftoff mats and glacier meltwater in Antarctica - MAT-05 (SPAdes) (version 2) | ecosystem: Environmental > Aquatic > Freshwater > Ice > Liftoff...
TTTTCATTTTTCATCACTCATCACTCATCACTCATTATTCATTATTCATCACTCATTATTGACCTTTTTAAAAAACATATCATCTTTCGAGGTATCGGACAAAGAACTGGTGACTGCTTTTAAAGAGAGCGGTGATATCAACCAGCTTAGTATCCTTTATCAACGTTATATGGACCTGGTGTTTGGTGTTTGCCTGAAGTATTTTAAGGATGCTGACAGAAGCAAGGATGCTGTGATGGATATTTTTGAAGAACTCAATAAAAAATTAAGGCAACACGACGTGGACAATTTTAAAGGGTGGCTGCATGTATTGGCACGAAATTATTGCCTGATGCAACTGAGGAGTCCGAAAAATATTAAAACCACTGAATTCAAAGCTGATTTTATGCAATCCACTCAATCGACACATCTATCCAATGAAGCACTAGAAAAAGAGGCAGCCTTTAAACTTTTAGAAGAATGCCTGGAAACATTGCCAGCAGACCAGCAGCAGAGCATTCAGTTGTTTTTTGTACAAAAAAAATGTTATAATGAGATTGCTGAAATTACCGGGTACGAATGGAATAAAGTAAGGAGTTACATTCAAAATGGAAAACGTAATTTAAAGATTTGTATGGATGGGAAGGATGGTTAGATTGTTACATTGTTGGATTGTTAGATTGGTAGATGGTTTTATTTTTAGTGATCAACTGACATTTTTTTAATTGTTGATTTTTGTTAGTTATTTAAAATACTTTAGAATATTGGTACAGGCTTTTAGCTTTTTATGAATTCAGATAAAAAACATATCGTTTATACGGCGGAGGATATTCAAAAATATCTTTCCGGTGCGCTTGCGTCGGCGGAAATGCATGCCATGGAAAAAGCGGCGCTGGATGATGCTTTTTTAGCCGACGCAATGGAAGGATACAACGGAATGCAGGACCAGGAATGGGAATCTCATTTAAGCTCATTGAAAGCCCAATTTGCTAAGGCACCAACTGCCCCGGTTGTTTCCATGCGGCCTGCTGCCAAACGTTTTCCTATTTGGAGAGTAGCGGCCGCTGTCATCATCATTTGCAGTGGAGTAGCCGTCAGCTATTTCTTAAATACCAATGATGCCGGACAAAACAATTCTATTGCCGTTGTCAATACAAAAAACGATTCGATAAAAAGTACCAGTAGTGAAAGCATTGTGGCCAACACTGATTCCAACCTATTTGCACCGGTTATTCCCAGTACTGCCAAAGAACAACCTGCCATTGCAAAGGCGAAGCAAAGAACATTTGTAGACAGCAGTTTTGTTTACAAGCCTGAAGCAGGCAACAAAAAAGAAGTAGCCCAAACCGCTGGTGGCGGCTATATAGACGATTTACAAAAAGGCCGCACCAGCGACGTTACCAATAACAATATTGCACCGATAAACACGCAAAACAATGCGGAACAAATTGATACCCGCAGCAAAAAAATAAGCAACCAGCCGATAGCGAGAGCCGAGGAAATAAAAGAAACACCGGCCCCGTTGGATCGAAAATTTATGGCCCAGGTTTTAGCACCAGACGGTTCACCATTGCCTTTTGCAAACATCAATATCCCCGATCAAAATATGGGTACTTATGCAGATGCCAAAGGAAATGTGCGACTAATTTCTTCCGACTCCATACTTCAGGTGGAGATAAAATCTGCCGGGTTTATTTCACGAAATGTTACCTTAAGAAGTGATATTGCGCAGAATAAAATTATGTTGACCGAAGACATGAATGCCCTGAAAGGCAAAACGCAAGTGGCGGGTAAACTGTCTGTCTTCGGCCCCAAAAGAAGGGCAGTGCTGGTGCCTGATTCGGTCATTGATGTTGAGCCTGCGGATGGATGGAATAATTATGATACCTATATCACCAACAATTTATCATTGACAGAAGACATCGTTCAAAAAAAGATACATGGTGAAGTAAAAATATCTTTCGAAGTGCAAAGTAATGGCGCACTTGCCAATATAAAAATAGATAAATCCCTTTGCGAAGAATGCGATGAAGCTGCATTGAGGGCTGTGAAGGAAGGTCCACGGTGGAAAATAAAAAAAGGTAAAAAAGCGACTGGTAAAGTAACAGTAAAGTTTTAAATATCAACCCCATTTTGTTCCAGTTGGTTCATTTCAAATCTTCATTTTAAAAGAAACCAAGTTTTTAAAAACTTAAAAGCAGCATGTTTACCATTGCCTCCTTTTGCCAGAAAGGCTGGCATCAATATCAACCAATTTAAAATAAGCAGTTTCAATTTTCAGACGCCCGCTTGAATGCCTAACCGCTATATTTGTATAAAATAATGCGTATGAAAATTCTTTTCTTCACCTTCTTCGGATTTGCATTTTTGGCAATACAAAATATAACTGCACAGGTTAAATTACCACCAGCTTCCCCCATACAAACCATCCACCAGGAATTTGGCCTGGGCACCATTGAGGTCACTTACTCCAGACCCGGAGCAAAAGGACGCAAGGTATTTGGCGACCTGGTGCCTTACGGGAAATTGTGGCGCACGGGAGCCAACGCCGCAACCAGATTGACTTTTTCAGAAGCAGTTGAATTGAATGGCAGAAAAATTGATTCAGGCACTTATGTATTATACACCATCCCTGGCGAAGAAAGCTGGGAAGTGATCATCAACAAAGGAATAAAAAACCAGGGAACAGAAGGCTACAAGGAAGCAGAAGATGTAGCAAGGTTTAAAGTAGAACCTGTGAAAACAAAAATAAAAACCGATTTATTTACCATTCAGCTTGCGAATATTGAAGGCGCTTTTTGCGAACTACAATTAATGTGGGAGAAGAAACTGGTAACGATCGTTATTACCGCCAATATAAAGGAGAAAATGCGTTCGCAAATTGAAGCCGCAATGTTGACTGATAAAAAGCCCTACTGGCAGGCTGCACAGTTTTATTATGAGTATGATATGAATTTGAGCAAGGCGCTTGAAAACGTAAATAAGGCATCGGATGCAAACCCAACTGCCTACTGGATTTATTTTTACAAAGCTAAGATTCAAAAAGATATAGGCGATAATGTCGGCGCCCTTAAAACTTCCCAGACTTCCATAGAATTTGCAAAACAGGCAAAGGCAACTGATTACATAAAAATGAACCAGATCTTTCAAAAAACAATTAAGAGACTATAATCATCCATTCAACAAAAAATAAAAATGACCAGTTTGCGCTGGTCATTTTTATTCTAATTATTTATTGCAGATTTAATTCTCAACACTATATTAAAACCTGAAACCAAGGTTAAATCCTAAGCCTCTTAACCCACCCCAGGGACCTTTTGCTCTAATGGTTGCACCGCTGCCGTTAACGGAATAAGACTCCACCAATTTATCAAAAGGAGCATCTGCTATCAGGTCTTCAATCTGGCTTCTAAGATTAGTTTGCTCAATTGAGGATAATGCAGTTACAAGATTTAAATCACCTTTAGCATTGCCGTAATTTGGACCAATGATCCACCAATCAAGATAAACGGATTTACCGAGTTTCCATTGAGCACCTAACAAAAGTCCGCCGGTGACGGTGGAAATATTTCCGTTAAAAATTCCGGTTTTATCGATTGAACCATTTGAATATTCAAGGGGTAAATCTGCTTTATAGTTGGTGATATTTGCAAAGGGTGCAAAATAAAATCCATGTAGCGCACCTTTTTTTCCTACATAAAAACGCACTTCTGGTGTAACGCCAAAGCCGCCCCATTTAAGCTTATCTACAGGAACACTCGGGTCGTCAATCGCCTTTTCAATTGAACTCAAAAAAGGCAATTGCCCAAATGGCCTGTAATGAACATTGGCCGCAATAGAAATACGTTTCGCCACTTTCCGTTCATACTGCACCGAGATGTTTTTAACCACCAAAGCGGACAGGTTGATTTTTAAAATATTGTTTTTAGGATTTTCCGTTGGCTTATCCTCTTCCTCACTTTGAGCGAATGCTGTTACAGACAATACAAGGCCTAAGAAAGCGGCAGGTAGAATTTTGAAAATTTGCATAAAAGAATTTTAGGAATATAAAAGTAATGTAATAAAAATATTATTAAACAGGTAACGTATTTGTGTTTATTTTATTTGGCCCGAGCGAAAAAACTCAATAACTAAAGTCACAACGCCAGATGCTATTACTTGTGGCAATAAAATTAAAGAAATTAAGGAAGTGTGTAATAGAATATTGTGTGAGGCCTGCTGGCAATTTAATCCAACGCCGTATCCGGCTAATTAGTTGGTACTTCTATGCTACTCTTACTGACTGGCATTATTAACTGCAACATCAACGCAAGCACAATCACCAACAATGCCCCGATTACATTCAGCCATAAAAAAGAAATAATGTTCAGGTTATAAACGAGTATCACCAATAATTCTGAAATTACTGCAGCTATAAAAACAGCATTGGCCTTTACATGTTTTATCCAAAATGCCACCAGGAAAATCCCGAGGATAACACCATAAAATAAGGAGCCTAAAATATTCACCGCTTCAATCAGGCTGTTACCGAGGTTGTGTGCAAACATGGCTACCACAATAGAGAAAACACCCCAGCCAAATGTGTACCATTTTGAAATGCTATAGTCTTTTGCTTCTGTACAATTTTTATTGATGAACTTTTTATGAAAATCGATTACCGTGCAGGAAGCGAGCGAATTCAAAGCCGCTGCAATGCTGCCCCACGCAGCCAAAAATATCACGGCAATTAATAATCCTACCAATCCCTTTGGTAAATTGTCAATCACAAAACGCAGGAATATAAAATTGGTATCGTTGGCATCATCTCCCGGTATGGCCTTTTTTAAAACTTCCTTATACTGTGCCCGGACTAAAGTGGTTTGAGCAACGTCGTTGGAAATAAGCGCATTGCTGTATTGTTGTTCCAGGTTTATTAAAGAATCTTTGTAGGCAGTTTTTTTTGCCACAATCACTTTAGCATCATCAAAATAAACAGGTGCCTTGTGATGCTGATAAAACGAAAACACCAAAATACCTACCAGTAAAATCAGGAACTGCATCGGCACTTTTACGAGCCCATTGGTCAGCAGGCCAAGTTTACTTTCCTTATCCGAGCTGGCCGTAAGATAACGCCCTACCTGGCTTTGATCTGCACCAAAATAACTCAGTGCCAGAAAAAAACCTCCAATCACACCACTCCAGATATTGTATTTATCCTTCCAGTCAAAATGATTGTTGGTAACGCCGGTAGTAATGATATTCATTTTTCCCTGGTTACCGGCAACAGTAATTGCATCCACAAAACCCATTCCATCCGGCAACAATGCTACCACCATATATCCCGCCAGAAACATACCTGCAATAATGATAATCAGTTGCAACTGCTGCGTATAGGCCACCGCTTTTGCTCCTCCACTCATCGTATAAATAATGAGCAATCCTCCCATGATTAAATTGGTGTAATAAATATTCCAGCCCAAAAGTGAACTTAAAATAATGGACGGTGCATAAATACTAATCCCTGTTGAAAGCCCACGGGAAATTAAAAATAAGGCAGAGGTTAGTGACCGTGTTTTTAGATCGAAGCGGTTTTCTAAAAACTCGTAGGCCGTGTACACTTTTAATCTTCTAAAAACAGGTACAAAGAAAATACAGATCACAATCATAGCGAGCGGCAGGCCAAAATAATATTGTACAAAGCGCATTCCATCGGTATAGGCCTGCCCAGGTGCACTTAGGAAAGTAATGGCACTTGCCTGTGTACCCATGATACTGAGCAGCACCATATACCAGGGCATACTTCTGTTACTTAGAAAGTATCCTTCCAGATTTTTGGTACTACTGCTTTTGTAGATACCATAAAGGATGATGCCGCAAAGTGTGGTGATTAATACTACCCAATCAATTGTACTCATAAATCAGACCCGCCCGCCGAAAGGGCTTTTGGTTTAAAATAATTTTCAACTTTTTGCACATGCTGAAAGTTTGCTATTTAAATTCCATCGTGATGAAATAAAAGAGGACTACTTGCAGGATCAAAAACAGCAATACACCTAAGTACCATTTGTTCCAATATGACTTTTCGTTTTCCATATAGCCTGCTGTTTTTATTTACCCGCTTTCGTCTTAGCATCAATCGGAGGAGTAGCAATTAAATTGGCAAACAACCGGTATGCACCAGGTACGCCTGCGGGCAACTCCCTAAAAAATACCAACCCGGTGTACACAAATCTTCCTTTGCCATAATTGGCAATGATCAAACTGCCATCCTGCTCATTTTCACCGGGATCTTTCATGCTTAGGATGCGTTGATAATTACTATCTATTTTTTCTGCATTGTAAATACTGCGTTCCTGTATCCAGTCATCAAAATCCTTTTCAGTTATTTTGTTAGGATAATTTAAAGCAGGGTGATTCGGTAACAGGAAATTCACTTTTGCGGTTTCATCTGTTACACGATTGCGGGTGATGTTAAACGGATAAGGCGCCATCTTTGCTTTTACAGGTCCTATCTGGTTACTCGTATTGTATTGCGATAATAAAATACCGCCTTCCTTTACATAGTCCATCAACGCATCATATACATTGTTCATCCACTCGTTGGTATTGTAAGCCCTCACGCCGGTTACGATGGCATCGAACTGTTGTAAATTGCCAGCCTTTAATTCCTTTTCTGTTAGCATCACTACAGTGTATCCCATTTGCTCCAATGCCTGGGGTACTTTATCGCCGGCACCCGCAATATAACCTACCCGCTTGCCCGCAATTTTTAAATCCATTTTTAAAACGGCTACACCATCATAATAATTATAAAAAATATCCGGTATATGATCGTATTTAATCTTGGCAAGTGTAAAAAGCTGGTTGTCTTTAAAGGCTTTAGACGATAGTTGTCCGCCTAAATATTCCTTTGTATTTTTTTTGATAGAATCACTGTTTAAAACAACATTGATATTTCTGACCGACATCTTTGACACATGCATCATCGAATCAAAAACCAATCTGGAATAGCCATTATACTGATACTTGAAATTGGCTGTATCATCCAGTTGCGAATTGAACTGCAATGAAAATCCCACATCCCGTTTTTGATTAACATCTTCATTTTTAAAGATGATAATATTCTGTATGCTATTGATAAAAACCGGATTTACAATTTGAATGGGTTGATAAAGCTCACCTTTCACAGGATCGGTATATTTATACAAAACAGGTTTAAAAAACTGATACACTTCCTTACCAATCGTCAACTGAAAATTGGCCTTGTAACTATATATCTCAGAATTACCAATTAGATTTTGTTCCCTGATATCAAAACTACCTTTTCCCTGGTCCAGTCCTCTTTCCAGCCAGAATGGTTGCGAGGCCTGGGCTATATCACTGATGGCCGCTGTAACCGTTTTAGTTTTATGCTCATTCGCTTTAAAAGTGTCAAATGTATAATCGAACCCAAATACGGATACCATTACCCTTTCAATTGGCAAACCGGTTCGGTTATTAAAAGCAAGGTTTATTTTAATGCTGTCGCCAACCACATTCAATTGATTAACGGCTGTTGCTTCCATGAAAATACCGCCGGCATGTTCTATCAGTTTATCGATATCCTCTTCTTTATGCATTGCCCAAAATGGTGCATTGATCTCAAAGGCCGTTCGATTTGGTTTGCCTTGTAACTGACCATGGTTTCCGTTACTTTTGGCATCATCAGGCTTACCTGCTTTTGAAAGAAAAGAAAACTTCAAACGCTGGATGATCTGTCTGAGTTGAATCAAAGCCGCCACTGAATGCTCAGGATGCTGCACTTCGAAACTGCGGATGATGTGGTTGACAGAATCTGCTAATTCATTTTTACCAGTTTTACTCCAATCTGTATTCACTCCATCCATTAAATCATTCACCGGCCTATCTCCCTTCACGGTTGTAAAATATTCAATCGAACTACCTCTTTGTGCCGGCACTCCAAAGCCCTGGCTCTTGTGCTGGCTGCGACTGAGTGCAGCAATTTCACCATAGCCTTTTCCCAACAGCGGATTATACATTCCTACCTCCAGTTTAAACTGGTCTTCGCTGGTGGTGTTGGTGCTGCCAAAATTAAAGGTGTTCCACAGCAATCGTTTGGCCTGCCATACGCCAACGCCCTGCTTTAATTGCTCCGGAAATTTAGTTGCATCCGCTGCCGCATCAAATGCCTCACGGGCAATGATACCCGAAGCGGAATGATGCCCATGCCCTGCCCGGCTGTCTTCTGGAAAACGTGCGATGATTACATCCGGTCTGAATTTGCGGATCACCCAAACGGCATCGCTCAATATTTTCTCGTGGCCCCACGTACGCAAGGCTTCCTCCGAACTTTTACAATAACCAAAATCGTAAGCCCTGCTAAAAAACTGTTCAGCACCATCAATTCGGCGGGCTGATAACAATTCCTGCGTGCGAATCAATCCAAGGTCTATACCCTGTTCATCGCCAATTAAATTTTGACCACCATCGCCCCTCGTTAAACTTAGATAACCGGTGCGGTATAATTTCTCATTGGCCAGGTAGCCGAGTAGCCGGGTATTCTCATCATCCGGATGAGCTGCTACGTATAGTACAGAACCCAATACATTCAGCTTTTTTAACTGCAGTAATAATTCAGAAGCAGTAAACGTTTTTGGAGTTTGACCAATCGCCAAAAGAGCATTGAATACACTAAAAAGGACAACGAAAACTTTGCACATAATTTTTTATTGATTTGCGAATATAAGGTAATGAACAAATATCAGGGATGTATTTCAAGCGTTCAATAGGGTTGTCAACCTTTCTAACAAACTGTAGCAATGTATTGCAGCATCTAAAAAGTTGCACCCCGCAACCCACTTTAAACTTGCCCTATTGAACGCAGGCAAAATTAAAGGTGAACGAACAATGTAAGCCATTGTGCATCCACCTTTAACATTTTAAGCATCCATTTAACAGGAAGCTTTTGAATGCTTTATTACGGCTGATTTTACTGCCCTACCAAGAACACCGCATTGCTAAATAACATTTTTCCGCTTTCCCAAAAACAACGAAAGATGGGATTGTCGGCCAGGTACACAATGCTTCCCCGGCCATAATCCTGCACACCAATTGACAGACCATCTTTAATTTTTTCTTTTAGATTGGCACCCACAAAACCTGCCGTGTAACTATCTTTTTTAATCACACCTACATTCCAGCCATCTTTTAAATATTCATACATATTGTCATCCTGCTTCAGGTTGTAGAAAAAACCAGGAAAGCCCAATGCCAGCGGATGTGAATTATCAAGTTCAATTTTGAAGATAGCACCTGCAATATTACTCATGATGCCATTGTGCTCACTTTCTTCATAGCGCTGCAATTCCGAATAGGTCAATGGCTTCTCGTCCTGCTTCTTCTCCTCTTCATTCTTTTTTAATTTAATACCCCAATCGCCACCGGCCATTTGTGCTACTGCATTCTCCATGGCAATTATTTTTCCACCCTGTCTTGTCCAGGTTTTCAAATCGTTTGCACCTTCTTTTTCACTTAAAAATTTATACCGTCCGTTTGGTAAAATCAGCACATCAATATTTTTCCAGTTGGTATTTCCAATATCTTCTGCATTGATTAAAGTAATGGGATAATGCAACTGTTGTTCAAACAAGTTCCATACTTCGCCTGCCGCACTTGCATCTACTCCTTTACCGGTAAGCATGGCCACATTGGGTTTGCTGATAAAGTGTACTTTCCTGCTTCCAAAATCGGCCCCGCCATCTACAAAGCCGGAGGAGATTGCTGCTACCGTTACATCATATTTTTGAGCCGCCTGTTTAAAGACGTCCATCTTACTTTCATTCCCTTTTTTAAGCAAAATCATCGTTCCTCGTTTGTACTTATTGCCGCCAAAACTAAAATCATTTTCCGCGTAGCGCACTTTCATGTTTGCATTGATGATGGCCGCTAAAAATTTAGAATCGTCAAAAGATGAATAGCTCACCAGGTATCCATAAGAGGTTTCTGGTATTGCAGTGTAGGATTGCTTTGCAACGTAATTGGTGAAGGCTATTTTTTCTTTTACCGCATAAGTTTGCAGACCATATACATAAGGCAATGCCCACGCTGTAATATCATAGGTAGAAGAATCAACCAATTTAGATTTTGGCTCAAACAACACTTTTGCCAACACACCTTTTGGCTGGTAGGTACTTACTACCAACGCATTGGTAGCAGTAAAAGATTCCTCTTTACCGGTAAAATAATTAAAGCCTTTTAAAGTGCTGGCAGCAGCCGTTCCATAAGCAATACCATTCACATCCAGCAGACGTTTCAGGCCGTTTATTTTGTTGGTATTTACATCCGTAATTACAAAAGATTTATACTCACCTACTCCGTTATTTTTAGCGTCATCAAAAAATTGTTTAAACTCTTTTACCACCCTGGTGGCATTTTTTGAAACCATTTCCAACGTACTCTTACTGGTGGTAAAATGATGGGCTATTCTATCTTTCAATGTAAGTGTATCGCCATTGCTGATTACAATTGCAGCACCTGCACGGCCACCGCCACCTTGTTCAAATGTCATCCCAATGCTACCATTGTAAATTGGGTACGTATCGCCATAGGAAGGATAGAATAAATCATACACTTCTTTGGTATAATACAACCATCCATTCGCATCAAAATATTTAGCATTGTTCTTTCCTATGGTTACCTGGAACTCTCTTTGCCATGGTGTAATTACTTCGTGATAAGGCTGTGCTGCTGGTGCAAAATAATAAGGATTGTTGGCGCCCTGCTCATGGTAATCGCTGTGTACATGAGGCATCCAGCGGCTATATTGAATCATGCGCTGTTGTGTTTCCAACTGCGACTGCCATGCCCAATCCCTGTTTAAATCAAAACTAAAATGATTGTACCTGCCACCCGGCCAGGGCTCACTGTGTTCTCTTGCATTGGGGTCGGGGTTGGCATCCTTTCCTTTCATTTGAATAAACCAATTTACATAACGATCACGGCCATCCGGGTTGATACATGGATCAATGATGACAACCGTATTTTTTAAATATTCCTTTGTTTCCGCATTGGCAGGGTTCAATAACTCATACAAGGTTTTCATCGCCACTTCGCTGCTACTTGTTTCGTTGCCATGCACATTGTAACTAAGCCAAACAATGGCAGGCGCATTTACATCGCCGGGCTGGTCATTTAGCAGCCCTGTTAAACGCAGGTTGTTTTTCCTTATCTCTTCCAGCTTACCTAAATTTTCTTCAGATGCAATAAAAGCCAGCAGCAAAGGTCTCCCTTCGTTGGTTTCGCCATATTGTTCCAGCTTCATCATCTGTGGTTTGGCAACAGCAACCTGTTGAAAATAGCTAACGATCTTATGATGCGGTGTGTATCGCTCGCCCAATTGATAGCCCAAATACTGGTCGGGACTTTTCAATTGCTGACCAAACGCCGCCATTATAGAAATAAATAAAAAGGAAATAAACAACAAAAATTGCTTCATAAATAAATTTGTGACAATGAATAAAAATGGAAGATAGCAATTAATTTGCGCCGCTTATCACATACAATTTTCTTTTATAAAATCTGCTTTAAAAACGGAAACACCATTAAAACAGATGCAAAAAACTTAGTGCCTCTACACAAAATGGCTTTACGTGAATTCACTAAATTTTATTTGCGAATAAAGTCAAATCCCTAATTTAGATTAAAATTCACTCAATGAGCGTTCAAACATTAAAAGGTTTTTTACTGGTAGTTTTAATGGTTACTAACCTGGCAATCCGGGCACAAAAAATTGATCCATACAACTACAAAGCACAAAAAAAAGTGACCTGTAGTAAAGGTGCGGTTGTATCCGCCAACGCATTGGCAAGCAACACCGGTTTAAGTATTTTAAAACAAGGAGGCAATGCAATTGATGCGGCTATTGCCACACAACTGGCGCTGGCAGTGGTTTATCCAGGTGCTGGTAATATTGGGGGAGGTGGTTTTATGGTGGCCCATTTAAAGAATGGAAAGAACGTCACAATCGACTACCGGGAAACAGCGCCGGCAAAAGCCAGCAGGGATATGTACCTTGATGACAAAGGGAATGCACAGATGAACTTATCGCAGGATGGGCATTTGGCCAGTGGAATTCCTGGTACCATTGCTGGTTTATTTGCGTCTATGAAGTATGCAAAGCTGCCCTTCAAAAAACTGATACAACCCGCTATTGACCTGGCCGAAAAAGGTTTTGCCATTACAGCAGGACAGGCAGCAGAGTTGAATGGACATAAAAAAGAATTTATTGAACTGAATACTGCCCCTACCGTTTTTGTAAAAGAAACAACCTGGAAAGCTGGTGATACGCTTATTCAAAAAGACCTTGCGAATACACTCAAACGCATCCGGGATTTAGGAGCGAAAGGATTTTATGAAGGAGAAACTGCCCGGCTAATTGTAGCTGAAATGAGCAAAGGTAAAGGCATCATTGGGCTAGAAGATTTAAAAAACTACCGGGCTAAAGAAAGAACAGCGGTTGAATTTGATTACAAATCCTATCACATTGTTTCAATGCCCTTGCCCAGCAGTGGTGGTATTATTTTGCAACAAGTGTTAAAAATGATTGAGCAAAAAAACATTGGAGCCATGAAATTTCAATCAGCCGAAAGTGTGCAATTGCTTGCGGAAGCGGAAAGAAGAGCATACGCTGATCGGGCAAAATATTTAGGCGATGCCGACTTTGTAAAAGTGCCGGTAAAAACGCTGGTAAGCAAAGCATACCTGGATGAAAGAATGAAAGACTACACGCCCGGAAAAGCCGGCAACAGCAAGGATACCAAAGAAGGCAACATACCGGAAAGTGAAGAGACTACTCACTTAAGTATCATTGATGCAAAAGGGAATGCGGTATCAGTTACCACTACACTCAATGGAGGATACGGCAGCAGAACCGTAGTAAGCGGTGCCGGCTTTTTGTTGAATAATGAGATGGACGATTTTAGTGTAAAGCCTGGCGTACCCAATATGTATGGCGCCATCGGTGCAGAAGCCAATGCCATTGCACCCGGCAAAAGAATGCTGAGTAGTATGACTCCAACCATTGTTTTAAAAAACAATCAACCCTACCTGGTAGTAGGCACACCGGGTGGTACCACCATTCCAACCAGTGTAATTCAGTCGGTAATAAACATGGTTGATTTTAACATGACGCCGGAAGATGCGGTTAACAAACCAAAATTTCACCACCAATGGTTTCCGGATCTGATTTATGTTGAAAACGATTTTGATGCGGCCACCATTAAAGCACTGGAAGCAATGAGCTATAAAATTTCCAAAAGAGGCCAGATCGGCAGAACTGAATTAATTGAAATTAAATCAGGTAAAACAAAGTCCATCACTGCCATTGCCGATAAGCGTGGTGATGACGGAGCGTCGGGGTATTGAATGGTTGTGTGGTTAAATGGTTGAATGGTTGATCCGATCGCTATCGGATAATCAAGGCAACAGGAATAATAACTTATTTATCCATATTTTTGGAGCCATTTAAAAAATTATGATGAAATTAGTCTTTGCCTGTTTAGCCGTTCTGGGAATCAATATTGCTACTGCTCAAACAAAACCAAAAGAAGAACAACCTGTTGTTGCAAAAACAAAACTTGCTATTAAAGGCGGCGCCAATATGAGCACTGCCAGGGTTTATCAAAACGATCAAAAGCTGGATAGCAAATTTGTCACGGGCTACGGTATTGGTCTTTTATTTAAAATCCCTTTCGAAGGGAAATTATATTTTTCGCCCAACCTGGCTTATAACAGAAGAGGTTACACGTACACACCCAACGCAGGCACCATCAATGAATATCAAAATACCATTCATTATTTTGACATTGTACCCAACTTAAGTTTGAACCTTCCGGCCGGAAAAAATGCATTCGTTCTATCTGCCGGACCGCATTTAAGTGTTGCAATTGCCGGCACGGAAAAACAAACCACCGCAAATAATACCAGTTCCTCCAAAATGAAATTTAGCCTCAGTGGCAACTATGGTTTTCTTGATTTGGGCGTTGGCGGAAGCCTCGGTTTCCATACGAATAAGTTTTTAATAGAAGCCGGTTATCAAATGGGACTCGCCAATATCAACAACAATGTAGAAAATGATTTTCGTAATATACAGAACCGGATGTTTAGTTTGCAGATCGGCTACTTTTTAAAGTAATCCTTTTGCAAAAGCAATCTTCATGTTTCCAAATTATTTTCATCACACCCTATAATATCCCCATTTATTAAACGATTATATGTCCGCAAATGATAAGGACCCGTTAAAAGTGTAGAATCGATATTTTTTCAATTTCCCGGCCATGGCATAGATGCCTTATAAATCCTTACCTGGTGAAGGTTTTCAAACAGTGAGCCGATAGCATCCCGGCTGTTTTAAATTTCCATTTAATATTAAAATTAATCAACTGATATTTGGTATCGAATTTGCCCTGAAGTGTCGATTCCTTATTTTTGTAACAATTGAATAATTCCCTGCGCAGAAGCCTGAACATATTAAAATGGTTTTCCCTTACACTGATATTTTGGTTGGTGCTTGCTATTTTACTTATTTATATTTATCCGGATTCCCCAACATGGGTGTTTATCATCGCACTGGCAGGCTGGTTAGCGGGATGGTTATTCGTTTTTAAAAAGGCGAAACAAAAAACATGGTTCTTTCTTTCACTGATCCTGCTCGTGCTTTTTACCTGGGGCATTTTACAGGTTCCGCCGATACAAAATTTTCTTGTACGCAAAGTCGCCACTGCCTTTTCAGATAAGCTACACGCCAAAGTAAGCATTCAATATCTCAACTACCGGTTTTTTGATAAAATGGAAATGAAGGGCGTGCTGATAGAAGATCAAAAGAAAGACACGCTTCTGTTTGCAGGTAATGCAAGGGTAAATATTACCGACTGGTTTTTTCTGAAAAACAAAGCCACCTTAAAATATGTTGCACTGGATGATGCCGTGGTTAATATGCAACGGACCGATTCGGTTTGGAATTACCAGTTCCTGGTAGATTACTTTGGCGGCTCCAAAGACTCATCTGCAAAGAAAAAAGGAGGGATTGAATTTGATATTAAAATATTCTCGTTCTCCAATATAGAATTTAACCAGATTGACAAATGGGTTGGCAAGAATATGAAGGTGGCGGTTAAAAAATTAGACCTGTTTGCAGACGATGTAAACTTTACCAAAAAGCAAATCAATTTAAATACGCTTACCCTTGATGGGCCTGTCTTTTCCCAGGAAGACTATACCGGTTTCAGACCGGATTCGCTGATTAGGAAGAAGGTAAAAAAAGCGAAATTAACGCCGGATCTCTATAAGTGGAATAATGAAGGATGGGTATTACATGTGGGTGCCATCAGTGTTACAAACGGCGTTTTTATCAACGAAGTAGAAACAGATCGACTCCCATTTGCAGACCGGTTTGATGGACAGCACATTCGCTTCAGCAACATTACGGGGGTTTTGAAAAATGTAAATTTTGCAAAAGATACCCTCTCTGCTGAATTGCTTCTGGGTACTAAAGAGAGAAGTGGTTTCGAGTTACAAAAATTACAGGCCAATATGAAATTTACTCCTGATAAAATGGAGTTTAACAACCTGGACCTGATTACCAACAAAAGCCGGCTGGGTAATTATTATGTGATGAAGTACAATAGCTTCAGCCGGGATATGAGTAACTTTTTACACGATGTTACATTGGAGGGTAATTTCGTTAACAGCCATTTAAATACGGATGACCTCGCTTTTTTTGCGCCGGAAGTAAAATCATGGGAAAGGATTTTTGAAATAGAAGGGCTTGCATCCGGCACCATCGACAATTTAAATGCAAAAAAAATGCTCATAAAAAGCGGCAATTCGTTTTTAGATGGCAACATTTCTTTGAGAGGACTACCAGATATCAATAATACTTTCATAGACTTTAGAGCCAATGATCTTAAGACAACTTTTGCAGACATCAGCACAATAATACCGGCATTAAAAACCATTACAAAACCCCAGCTTAGCAAATTAGGTGATATCCAATACAAAGGAAACTTTACCGGCTTTATCAATGACTTTGTGGCTTTTGGTACCATCAATACAAGACTGGGCATTGTAACCGGAGATATCAATATGAAATTGCCTGCAAATAAACCGCCCGTTTATTTAGGTAAAATTTCTACCAATGGTTTTAAATTAGGCGAATTTTTTAATGACAAACTGTTGGGTGCTATCACTTTTAATGGCAAGGTAAACGGACGAGGTTTTACCGAAAACGATATCGATGCTAATTTTGATGGTTTTATAAGTAAAGTTGGTTATGCAGGTTACGATTACCAAAACATAGATGTGAAGGGTAATTTTGGTAAAAAACTCTTCACCGGTCTGGTTAGCATCAATGATCCCAATTTAGCACTGGACAGCCTGAGAGGTACCATTGATTTGAGTGATACCGTTCCGCAATTTGCCTTCAAGGCATCGCTTAAAAGAGCAGATTTAAAAAAATTAAAATTTACTACTGAAGATTTTGTTTTGCACGGACAGTTTGATATCAATTTCAGGGGCAGTAACATTGATAACTTTTTAGGCACTGCGAGAATTTTTGAGGCCGGTTTGCTGCACAATGAGCAGCGGCTTTCTTTTGACTCGCTGGTAGTACAGTCCTCTATTGTAAACAATCAAAAGAATTTAACCGTTCATACCAATGAACTTGATGCAGATCTTAGCGGTAAATTTAAAATATTGGAATTACCCAATGCTTTCAAAATATTTCTAAGCAAGTATTACCCTACCTATATTAACAAGCCATCCGGTGCTGTGAGTGATCAGAATTTTTCTTTTCTCATAAAAACAAAAGAAGTAGATGCCTATGCGCAACTGTTGGATAAAAAACTAACGGGGTTTAGCAACGCTACCATTACGGGCAATCTCAATTTAAAAGAAAATGATTTAAACGTAAATGTTGATGTGCCTTTATTTGCTTATGATGGAAAATCATTTAACAATATCCGGCTGGCCAGCAAGGGCAACCTTGATTCTTTAAGGGCCAATATTGATGTGGATGAAATTACCATCAATGATAGTCTTAAACTGCCCGCTTCCAAGCTGGTGTTTACTTCCAAAAACGACACTTCTGACATCAGTATAAAAACAAGGGCCAGCAAAACCTTTGGTGATGCAGCCATTAACGCAAGGGTGCAAACTTTAAAGGATGGTGTAAAAATTCATTTCTTTCCCTCTTCCTTTATCATTAACGAAAAAAAGTGGGAGCTGGAAAAAGATGGAGAATTAACCCTAAGCAAGTCTACCGTAAGTGCCAGTGAAGTAAAATTTGTTCAAGGCAATCAGCAGGTAGTCATATCAACCGAACCTTCAGAAATAGGCAATTCGCATGATGTGGTGATCGGACTAACTGAAGTAAACGTAAATGATTTTATGCCCCTGGTATTAAAAAATCCAAAGCTGGAGGGACAGATTACCGGTAATATCCGCATCCTGGATCCATTTGGAAAACAATTTATAGAAATGGATACCCGCATAAAGGAATTCAGGCTGGATGGGGATTCTATCGGTATTGTAAATGGCGCTGGTTCCTATTCTGTTTCTACCGGTATTGCAAAATTTAAACTGGATGCAGAAAACATTGCCAACAATTTTAAGATTGAAGGCACTTACAATACCAATGACAGTACGGAAAACCAAGCGGATATTTCCTTAATATCAAACCGGCTCGACCTTGGCATTTTAAACAATTACCTCGGAGCTATTTTCAGCAATATTTCCGGCATTGCCAACACAACCGATCTGCAGGTAAAAGGCAATTCAAAACATCTTTCCCTCACCGGTACAGCCAATATCAACGAGGGATCACTGGTTGTAAACTACACCCAATGCCGGTATAAATTCAGCAACGAAACCATTATCTTCAATCCGGACGAAATTGATTTTGGCAATATTATTTTACGGGATACTTTAAATAATGTTGCTAACCTCAGCGGAAAAATGTACCATCGTTTCTTCCAGAATTTTTCTTTTGATAATGTAAAATTTGAATCCAATAAACTGCTGGTTTTAAATACCACCAAAAAAGACAATTCGATGTTTTATGGCAAAGTGGTAGGGAAAGCTGAAATGACACTGAACGGACCGATAGAAAATATGATCATGAATATTACCGGCGAACCGTCCCGTGCCGATACCAGTCATATCTATTTATTGAGTGGCAGCAGCGTGGAAAGTGGTGTGGTAGATTACATCGATTTTATACAATTTGGTAGCAAGATGGAAAATGAATACCGGGGACGGATTTCTAATAATATCCTGGTAAATATGCTGCTAACGGCTAATCCTTCTTGTAAAATAGATGTGATACTGGATGAAGCAACCGGCGATATCATTAAGGGAGAAGGCAACGGATTGCTTAAACTAAGAGTGGGTAATAAAGAGAACTTAACTATTAATGGCAACTATAATATTACCAAAGGCGAATACACCTTTAATTTTCAAACCTTTCTTAAAAAATACTTTACCGTTAACAGTGGAAACATCACCTGGACCGGCGATCCGCTGAATGCCCGCATTGATATACTAGCGGAATACCTGGCCAACAATGTTAATTTTAACCCGATCTCTACGGGTGGTTCACAAATCAATCAAAAAGAAGATGTAAGGGTAATTGCACATTTAACAGAAACCCTGCTAAAACCTTCCATCGATTTTGAATTTCAATTACCCGATGCCAGTCCGTTGAAAAACGACTTTGTAATCGCCAAAAGATTACAACAATTTAAAGAGGACAAAAATGAATTGAACAAGCAGGTAACCTCCTTATTGCTATTTAATACATTTGTAAGCAATGACCAGAGTTTCTTAACTGCCAGTAGTGGTTACAATGTGTTATCCAGTACCATTGGCGGAGTAGTATCCAATGCACTTTCAGGATTCTTTAATAAATTTTTACAGAAGTATATCAAGAATACCGCTCTGTACCTTGATTTGAATTCCGGGCTTGAAACTGGCTTGGGAAGTAATGTTGCCACCCTGCAGGCCGCTGCTAAAAGTGGCCTTGTGTTCACGTTGCTCAACGGCAGGCTCATCATTTCTGCCGGCGTAAACCTGGACTATAATAACCCTTACGTAAATAATACCAGCAGAAATAATAATTTGCTGGTAACGCCGGATATAACGGCAGAATGGATACTGTCGAAAGATGGCAGGGTAAGACTGGTAGGTTTTAACCGAACCAATTACGACCTGGTAAGCCAGCGCACCAGAACAGGTATCAGTCTATCTTACCGCAAGGACATTGACAAACTTTCTCAATTATTTACAGCCGATGAAGATAAGAAAAGAAGGAAATTAATTAAGCCGTTGATTGCTGCTGAATAGCGCTTTACTGTTGTGTGATTTTATTTCAGTAATTCTTTTTTAAGACACGAAATCATGTTGCCATAATCACCATCGATTACTTTTACAATCTTTCCTTTTTTATTTATTATCAGGTGTGTTGGATAATAAGCGATTTTCAATTGCTCCGTTAAATATTTTTTTTGATCTGCAACAACGGCATAATTAAATGACGTAGTCTTTAAAAATTCGGTTAAGTTTTCCTTAGAATCGAAAGCTAAACTTACAAAGAGGATATCGGGTCGGTTACTAAATTGCCGAATCGCAGTATTCAAAGCCGGCATCTCTTCCACGCATTTGGCACAATGTATAAACCAGCTTTTCAAAACAATGGTTTTGCCTTTGGTATTTTCATTATTGTAAACGTTGCCATTCAAATCTGTAAAATTAAAAGCCGGTAATTCCATTCCTTCCATCTGAAAGTTCTTGTAACCATCTTGTCCAAATTGTTTCACCTGCGTTTTAATGTCGCCATCCACCGAACCATTCATTCTATAAAGCTGATATTGTATGGAGGAGTCCGTTGAAAAAATTCGTAACGGAATATATGCGCCCGAGCTTAATGATTGCAAAAAAGCAGCTTTATCAATCACTGTAGCACTGGTATCCAGCGCAATATATTCCGCTGATAAATTTATATTGCTGTAATTATAACTCCACCAGCTTTTAAAATCTTTTATAATCACCGCCGGCTCAGCATGACGGGGCTTATGAACAACACTTTGGGAACAGGATGCGGTGATGATTGCAATTAGCAATGGCAGGATGACGTTTGGTTTCATATAGAAAATGAATTTTTATAACAAATGATGAATTAGCGGGAAAATTAAACGATTTCGAGAAGATGAAGCGTTGGAATTTGCAACGGAAATAGCAAAGTGAAAATTTTAAACTAATCGATTAGGGCATTGTGCCGGAAAGAAGAACTACCTGCCAGCCGTACACAAACTCCTTTGTCATGTTGCCTGGAGTATTATTAAAAAAGCTATCCTGTCAAATGATAGACCGCCCCTGTCGATACTTGTTAGTTTTTGTGTCGCAAGCAATTTTGGAACTTGTCTAACGAACTGTTTATAACCTACAGATGTAAAAGAAATAGTTCCTTCCTGCATTTCAATAGTCCAGTCAAATTCTGTGTCACAATTGATATGTTCTGAATTTTCAGGCTTCTGTGGATTTTCCTTTGTAATAAAATCAATCGTCATTCCCGGAGTCACAGATCCAATATCAAAGGTCAAGTCGTAAACGTTTTCAAAAATTTAAGTGCAAGGAGCAATCCGAAAAATATAGTTTTTCCCTTTTAAACCCCACTCAAATATGTAGTCTATATCAAATAGTATTTCAAAATTGCCGGTAAACGTTTTCGCATGAATAGGATTCTCATGCCATTGCATAATATCAAAGTTAGTCTTTGACCAAATTGTTTTTTGTAAGCTGTAGCGTTTAGCGGAATGTGCCATTTAAATATTGAAGCCAAAATTTGTATTGCCGCAAGTTGACCTACCAGTAAGGTATATCAACTTGCAGTAATCAATGGTATTTTAAACATCGTGAGGTAAAAAAAAATTGTTGTAGTCAGCAACCACCCTCACATTAACCAATCAGACTTTTTCAATGCTCACTCAGTATGTCGTGCCCCATTTTATCCCTTTTGGTAGTCAGGTATTTTTCATTGTGTATGTTGGGCTTTATTTCAATGGGAACGGTTTCTACCACCTCAAGACCGTAGCCCATTAAGCCAACCCGTTTTTTAGGGTTATTGCTCATCAGCTTCATCTTACTAATACCGAGGTGACGAATAATTTGCGCCCCTACCCCATAATCTCTTTCATCCATTCCAAAGCCCAATTCCAGGTTGGCTTCTACGGTATCCCGCCCTTGCTCCTGCAATTTGTAGGCTTTCAATTTATTGAGTAATCCTATTCCCCTTCCTTCCTGGTTCATATATAATACCAATCCTTTGCCAGCCTGCTCCACCATTTTTAATGCCTTGTGCAACTGATCGCCACAATCGCAACGGAGCGAACCTAAAATATCCCCGGTCATGCAACTGCTATGTACCCTTACCAAAACAGGTTCATCCTTTTCCCATTCCCCTTTTTTTATAGCGAGGTGAATTTCGCCGGTATTGATTTGTTTAAAAGCGATCAATTCAAAATCGCCATATTTGGTTGGCATGTGAACGCTTTCCTCTTCTTTAATCAGCGTTTCTTTCGAGAGACGATATGCGATTAAATCCTTAATAGATATAAGTTTAAGATCAAATTTTTTGGCAATTTCTTCCAGTTGGGGCAATCGGGCCATACTGCCGTCTTCATTCATAATTTCTACCAACACACCAGCAGGTTCAAAACCAGCCAGCCTTGCAAGGTCGATGGTGGCTTCAGTGTGGCCACTCCTTCTAAGCACTCCGCCCTTTTTGGCTCTCAGTGGAAAAATATGCCCCGGGCGCCCCAGCTCTTCCGCTTTTGTAGCAGGATCAACCAGTGCCAAAACCGTTTTTGCCCTGTCGTGGGCAGATATACCGGTGGTGCAACCATGTCCTAATAAATCAACACTTACCGTAAAAGGGGTTGCGTGCAATGAGGTATTATCCGAAACCATGGCCGGTAATCTTAGCGCATCACACCTTTCTTCAGAAAGCGGCACACAAATCAATCCGCGGCCATGCGTACTCATAAAATTGATGATTTCCGGAGTTACCGTTTGTGCTGCTGCAATAAAATCTCCTTCATTTTCCCGATCCTCATCATCCACTACAATCACCAGCTTGCCATTCTTAATAGCTTCAATGGCACTTTCAATACTATCTAGCATTTTTAAATTTTAGGATGCAAAGTTAATGACGTTTAGGCTTTCATATCCCCGACATAAGAAATTGGAGATAATTAGTTTACGATAATTTAAAAAGGGATGTAAGCAGCATTTAAGTTCCATAGCTTGCCTTTTAAAATGTTAATAAATTTAACGTTCTTAGGCATTTATTTAGTTTCTTTGCCGGTAAAATATGGCAAGTCAATTGAATTTGCAACGGTTTTTACTTCAATTGTATCTTTTTCAGACACACACAAAAATAAATTTCATTGTAAATAAAGATTTGAAATTAAATATACCGAAGTGTAAATAAAATGAATATGTTAACGTCTTGGATTTTTATTGTATAAATTTTTTAATTATTATTCAATACTCACAATGATTTATTGTAAAAAAATCAATCATTTAATACAAAAAAAAGAATTCAACAAATTTTTAACATGCTTAACAATTTGTTGATAATGAACTGCTCAATTACAACAATTATACAAACAACTTTGCGCAAAATTTAAAACAAGTTATGAGACCAAAATTTCACATTCTTACAGCAATATTTGTATTGCTTACCTTTCTGGGAAATGCCCAGGTTACTACCAGTAGTATTACCGGAACGGTAAAAGATAATTCAAACAAGCCGCTCGAAGGAGCTACCGTTAAAGTAACAAACGTACCAACTGGTACTACTAAAGTTACCACCAGTCGCAAAGAAGGAAGATTTGATGTGCCAAATCTTGATGCTGGCGGTCCTTATACCGTTGAAGTTTCATTTGTAGGCCAAACGATTACAACCAAAACAGATATTTACCTGCAATTGGGCAATACTGAAAATTTGGATTTTATTGCCGTTGGTAAGTCAACCGAATTGCAAAACGTGGTTGTAACAACAGCCAGAACTACCCGAACAATTAAAAACGGTACTTCTTCCAACTTCAACCAGCGAATTATTTCTGCTATTCCAAATATCAGCAGAAACATTTCGAACATTACTACATTAACTCCACAAGCAGGTGGTGGCAATAGTTTTGGCGGTAGAGATGGCCGTTACAATAACATACAGATAGATGGTGCCAATTTAAATAACAACTTTGGCTTATCCTCCAGTTTATTACCAGGCGGTGCCATTCAGCCCATTTCATTGGATGCAATTGATGAAATTTCTATCAATGTGAGTCCATTCGACGTTCGCCAGGGTAACTTCACCGGCGCCGGTATCAGTGCTACTACCAGAAGAGGTACTAACACTTTACAAGGCAGTGTGTACGGATTTTATCGCAATCAGTCATACCAGGGTACAAAGGCTGTAGGCCAAAAAATTCCAACACTTGTTAAGGCATCTTCAAAAATCATAGGTGCCCGCATTGGTGGTGCCATCATTAAAAACAAATTGTTCTTCTTTGTAAGTGCTGAACAAGAGGACCGTGATGCTCCAGGTATTGTTTGGAAAGCTACCCGACCAGGAACTACCGCCGATGCCAACACCTCAAGAACATTCGCTACTGATTTAGATGCGGTAAGTAATTTCCTAAGAACAAATTATGGTTACGAAACAGGCCCTTACGAGAATTTAGGAAATTTCCAGACTGCTAATAAAAAGATTTTAGGTCGTTTAGACTGGAATATCAATTCAAAACACACGGCTTCCTTTAAGTACAACTATTCCAAAACGGATGACGACCAGTTGTTAAATGGAACGAGTGCTCCCAATCCAAGATCAGCAAGTAACAGGTGGAGTCAAAACAGTATGAGTTATGAAAATTCGAACTATGCAAATACCAATCAGTTAAGTACCTATGCTTTTGAATTAAAGAGCAATTTCAATAGTAAGTTATCCAATCAGTTGATTGCAACTTATACCAATGCAAATGATCCAAAGAGGAGCTCAGGTTCTTCTATTTTTCCTTTTATAGACATTAAAAAAGGTGGCGACTCCTATATCAGTGCCGGTTATGAACTTTTCTCTTTTGGTAACAATGTACAAAACAACACGTTAACCATTAATGAGAACGTAACCTATAGTACCGGTAAACATGTATTCACCGCTGGTGTTAGCTATGAAAAAATTTATGTAAAAAATCAATTTTTACGGTACGGCACAAGTTATTATCGCTACGATTCACTGAATCAGTTCTTAAATAACATGGCACCTTCTGCATTTGCATTAACGTATCCATACACAGGGCAGAAGCCGTTTGTTGAACTTGATTTTGCACAATTCAGTTTATATGGTCAGGACGAAATACAGGTAACAGATCGTTTTAAATTAACCGCTGGTTTACGCATTGACCGCCCGGTTTTCGTAAATAGTTTAACAGCCAATGCTTCAGTAAGTGCATTGACCTTTGGTGATCTTGATGGCAAACCACTCAAACTTGATGTTGGCGGATGGCCGAAAGAAAGGTATTATTTTAGCCCAAGATTGGGCTTTAACTGGGATGTTGAAGGTGACAAAAGTATCATTCTCCGTGGAGGTTTAGGTGTGTTTACCGGAAGATTTCCTTTTGTTTGGTTTACCAACCAGCCAAGCAATAGTGGTGTAATTCAAAATACAGTTGAGTTAACTACCGGTTTAGCCAATTACAGGTTTGATGCAGATCCAAATAAATACTTAGGCAATTTTCCATCTGCTCCGGGCCTTGTAGCACCAGGTTCAATCGCAGTGGTAGATAAGAACTTTAAGATGCCACAGGTATTCAGGGTTAGTGCAGCAGTGGATAAGAAATTAGCCAATGACTGGACCTTAACCATTGAAGGTATTTACAACAAAGACATCAATGCGCTGTTGCAATACAATGCCAACCAAAGAGCTCCGGTTGGGGTTACTACAGGTGCAGATGGCCGACCTTTATTTGGAAATACAAATGCTTTAAGAAGATACAATGTTGGGACTGCAGAGGCGATGGTATTAACCAATACAAAGAAAGGTGGTGCTGGTATCGTAACAGTTCAGGTTTCAAAAAGATTTAATAAAAACTGGGATTTCAGTGTTGCCTACACACATACTGAATCATTTGATTTGAGTGGCAATCCTGGTTCGCAGGCTTCCAGTGCCTGGAGCAACATTCCAAGCGTAAGAGGAAATAACAACCTTGATCTGGCTTACAGTGATTTTGGTACGCCAAATCGTTTGTTAGCCTATGCTACCTACAAAGTAAGTTGGGCGAAATATCTTGTTACCAGCTTCTCATTGGTTTATACCGGTTATGAGCAAGGTCGTTTTGGATATCGTTATTCAAACGATTACAACCAGGATGGTATTACAAGCGACCTGATTTATGTTCCAAGAAATGCATCTGAAATAACCTTCGTTCAAAATGGCGCATTTACACCGCAACAGCAGAGCGATGCTTTCTTCGCCTTTGTTGCACAGGATAAATATCTTTCTAAAAAACAAGGACAAACTGTTGATAGAAATGGTGCAAAATTCCCTTGGTTTAGTAATCTTGACTTGAGGATTTTACAAGATATCTTACCGATTACCAAACACAGAAATTATGGTTTGCAAATAAGCCTGGATGTAGAAAATTTCACCAATATGTTGAATAACGATTGGGGTGTTTCAAAAAGGTTGACTTACAACAACGGTGCAATATTACAAACTGTCGCTGCTCCTACGGCCACCACTGCTGCAACTTACCGTATGCAACTGGTGTCAGGTGCTTTGCCGGTTAGTACTTTTACAAGTAATGTTACCGCTTTTGATACCTACCGCATGAACTTAGGATTAAGACTGACTTTCTAAAAAAGATTTCAAAGCCCAATTTGTTGGCTTTAAATATTTAGATTAAAAACGCTATGACTGAAATCATAGCGTTTTTTTAATGTCTGCTAACTTCTTAGGTTACGAAGGTTTAGGTACTGATGATAAGACGCCCCGCTTCTCTTTTACATAAAATGGTATCAATCAAATCCCACAGGTTTACAGCTTCTCAAACTGCACCGACATTTGGTCACGCTCGCAAATGCAATAATATATAAAACAGATTTTTAAATAACTTATAATAGCGCATAAAAAAATGTGTTAGCCTTTTCACACTGGCCTTTTTTATGCACTTTATTTTTTCAAAAATTGAATTAACAAATTCTTCTGAAAAATTGAGATCCGCTCCTATCATGCATTACAACAACTTTAATACATTGCGTTCGTTATCTAAAAAAAAATCATTTG
>Ga0209181_10003075_pt1 | contig 26334 bp, 17 predicted proteins | sample MAT05_FD_187208 | JGI IMG/M metagenome (GOLD analysis project Ga0209181, IMG submission 187208) | Freshwater microbial communities from Lake Fryxell liftoff mats and glacier meltwater in Antarctica - MAT-05 (SPAdes) (version 2) | ecosystem: Environmental > Aquatic > Freshwater > Ice > Liftoff...
GCAAACCAACCAAAACCCACACTTTCAATCCCCTCTCCCCCAAAGCGGGCGCAAAGGTAACCCCCATTCCCAATCCACAAAATACTTCAGCAAAAATTTTTTAAAAATTTCCTCCAGCACAAAAACGAGGGTAACTATCCAGCCGCTTTGAAATGCATTTTGCCATACGACCTCGGAGCGATCAGAGGTTTGTAGAAATGTAGCATTTCAATATTTTCCTGACCTCGCAGCGGTCGAAGGTTTGCAGAAAATAGCGTTGAAACAAACGTTCGACCTCTCCGAGGTCGGGGATTAATGTCAACCCGATGCATTTCTACAAACCTCTGACCGCTCCGAGGTCGGAAATCATAAGTATTTAGGAGCGGCTGGATAGTTACCTGAATTTTTATGCAGAAATATAAATTGACTATAATTTTTGCATAAAAATTAACACTTCTCACACAAACAACGCCCGCTTCAACTCCTCCACCTTCCCCAGCGTCTGAATCCGAAGCCCGTAACGGCCGGGATCAATCCCCTTCATCCCGTACTTGCTGACATAAATTTCCTTGAAGCCCAGGCGGTCGGCCTCGGCGATGCGCTGCTCCACGCGTTGCACGGCTCGGATCTCGCCGCTCAGTCCTACCTCGCCCGCAAAGCACACATTGGACGGAATACCCACATCCATCAAACTCGAAATCAGCGATACCACAATAGAAAGGTCAATGGCAGGGTCGTCTACGCGGATACCGCCGGCCAGGTTGAGGAATACGTCGTTGATGGAAAAGAAAAATCCGCAGCGTTTTTCCAGGACGGCGAGGAGCATCGAGAGCCGCCGCATGTCGAATCCCGTAGCGGAGCGCTGAGGCGTACCGAATACCGCTTTTGACACAAGTGCTTGGGTTTCAATCAGCATCGGGCGCATGCCTTCCATTGTGGCGGCCACCGAACAACCTGACAGTTCTTCGTCTTTTTGACTGAGCAGCAGTTCCGAGGGATTGCTCACTTCGCGCAGGCCGGAACTTTGCATCTCGTAGATACCCATCTCATCGGTGCTGCCGAAGCGGTTTTTCAAGGTGCGGAGGATGCGATAGGTATTGTGTCGGTCGCCCTCGAATTGCAGTACGCAGTCCACGATATGCTCCAGCAATTTCGGTCCGGCGATGTCGCCTTCCTTATTGATATGCCCGACAAGAAAAATGGGGACGTTGGTTTCTTTGGCGAATCGCAGGAATTCGCCCGTGCATTCACGCACTTGGGCGATGCCGCCCGGCGCGGAGTCGAGGTGGGGGGTACTCATGGTCTGGATGGAATCCACGATCATCATCTGCGGCATGAGTTCCTGCGCCTGCTGGAGGATTTTGGTGGTATTGGTCTCCGTCAGGATATAACATTCCGACTTGAAATCGCCCACGCGATCCGCCCGCATTTTGATCTGTTCGTCGCTTTCCTCGCCGCTGACATACAGCACTTTAACGGGGGTTTTCATCGCGATCTGGAGCAGCAGGGTGCTTTTGCCGATGCCGGGTTGGCCTCCGATCAGTACCAGCGAACCGGGTACCAATCCGCCGCCCAATACGCGATTGAGTTCCTGATCGGGCGTGGCCAATCGCATCGTGCGACCCGTCTCGACCTGTTGGAGCAGGACGGCTTTGGCGGATTCGGGTTTACCAGGTGCGGCCCACGATTTACGCTTCTCCTCGGCGGTCGTTTCTTTCTGGATCAGTTCTTCCTGGTAGGTGTTCCACTCACCGCATTGGGGACATTTGCCCAGCCATTTCGGGGCAGAGGCACCGCAGTCGGAGCAGAAAAAGATGGTGCGTGGTTTTGCCATAAAGTTGATGGAGCGTCAGTAGAGAGAGGCAGGTTTCAGGAGGTTGGATTTAGGACACGCAGGCACGGAGGCACAAAGTAGAGTAGGGATGATCCCACGAAACAAAGTTCAGACAGGATGGATAGGATTTTACAGGATTAGGAACGCGGCACCAATAACTTAGTCATTTGATGTCACCCTTTGTTCCATCATAGGGCCGCTATTTTTCTTTAAATAGCCCCACTATTCGCAGAAAAATAGTGTTGTCTGATGAAAAAATGGTTGACCTAAAATGACTAAGTTATTGGTGCCGCGTTCCTAATCCTGTAAAACCCTGTCCATCCTGTCTGAAAAAACTTACTTGTAAGACACAAATTTACTGTTTGACCACCCGCACCGTCGCCACAGCACCTCCTTTCAATCCGCTCACTTTCATCAGGTAGATGCCGGACGGATAGGTTTCTAATGCGACGGCTCCGCGCAGCGTATCGTCCCACCGGGCCATGCGCACTGTTTGCAGGCGTGTTCCCCGGTTGTCATACACTTCGCAGCGGGCTTCGTCCTCACCGGTCAGTGCGGACATTTCGAGCCATACCAGCGAAGTAGTTGGATTGGGGGAGGCCATCAGCGGACGTTCAATGGTATTCAAATCGCCTGTACCACTCTGTAACTTAACGACCAGAATCGTTTCCGTTTCGCAGCTATTGGCGTCTTTGCATTTAAGCACGTATATGCCTGCGGCCAAGCCTGTGAAGATGGGCAGGCTTTTATAAGCGCCGTTGTTAATGGCGTATTTGTAGGGTTGTTCGCCACCCGTTGCCACTGCGACAATGCTGCCATCAGGTGCAGGGGTAGGCTTGTCGTCATTGACATTGGCGGTAACGGAGAAACCGGTGCAAGCGCCCCGATTGCAGAAGTCGAATGTCAGTTCGCTGCCAAAGTTGCCACCGTCATACATCCAGTAGGTTTTATTCCCAAAAAAGAGGCGCGCTTCCCCTTCCATGCCATCGCCCCCTGCATCAAAGAGGTGAAGGGTAAAACAGGTGTCTTCGCGAATACACTCGTTTTCCAGGTAAAAGAAACCGCCATCGGCATAGGGGCCTCCGGAAGCGACGACCTGACCCTGTCCGTCTGTGATGGTCCAGGTAGTTTCTGTCGGTTTGCTGTCGGTGATGATAGAAAAGCCGAGTGGCAGATTGAGGGGATCAATCGTGTAGGCCAGCGAAGCATTGTTGTTGCTTGCTATGGCATCGCTGCCTTGCCCGTTCACGTCAGCGAGAAACAGTTGCAGCAGGTTCGGGCCATTCTGGCTACCGACCACCAGACTGTTCTGTAAATCGAAGGATTGCTGGGGCGCAATGTTGACACTGGCTGCGATTGTTTGCTGGGTGCCGCCGTTGATGGTGTAGTTGAAACGCAAGTTTTTGATCGTTTCTATGCCATTGTTGCGCACGCGGAGGGCAATTTGGACATTGCTGATGTTCTCACAACCTTGCTCCAGGGTCAAACTTTCTATGGACACTTCGCGCAAGTACTGGGATTGTACCAACACTTGTTTGGCATCATTCGCCGGCGCCTGGTCGCCATTGACCGTCGCCCTGATTTCAAAAATGTAATTGCTGCCAAAACTGCCTACATCAGCAGGCGTGGCGAATGTGTGTTCAACGGTTCCCCCTTGTACAACGGAACCGGTTTTGGTCTCGTTGATCCAAGGACTGCCATTGACCCGGTAAGACACATTGATCCCTGCCTGATTGTTGAGACCAAAGTTGCGGATGGCGATCTTTACGGGTTCGGCGTTGCTGAGACCCTCGCCGCTGACAGGAGCAACCAGGTCCCAGGCGCCTACATCCACTTGATTGCGCGGCGGCGTGCAGAAGTTGAATACAGCGGGGGTGGTACCGGCGTTAGTAGCCTCCACGAGGACTTTGCCAAAGAAATCGAGCAAGCGCACCCGACCTGACCAATTGAGCGTCGAAGAACTCAGTGAAAGCACATAGCAGGTATTGTCGCTGGTACAAATCGGCAAGGTGGATGTTCCACCGGGCACTTCTCCTGCGTTGAGTAGTACGTTGGCGGAACTGCGGAGCTCCCAATGCAAGAGACCGATATTGCTCTCTGCTTCAAGCGTCAGATATGTGCCGGCCGTGTTTCCAAAAAATTTGAATGCAGTGGAATCATTCGACGTGTCCTGGTCGTCCAGGCCATTGGGCAAATCCACGATGGCGGAAAACAGGTTTTGCCCGTTGTTGATATTGAACAGGAAAAGTGGCACGGTATCCCGCTCGCCTGGAGCCAAGTTGCCCGTCCACTCGGTTTCCTGATAGATCTGGTTGTTAATTTTCCAGCGCACCCGGGCACTCGTCAGGGGCAAGCCTGAAGCATTGCGGATAAGAAGGCCTACTTCGCTGCTGGTGCCGCAGATGATCCCGGGGAAGTTGGCTTTGCCTCCGATCGCTGCGTCGTTGGTGGTCAGTTTTCGGATGGCAACGCGCAAAGTATCGTTTTTGGCAAACTGGTCTTTGTTCCAGGTCGTGACCACCATAAACTGGTAGGTTTTGCCTGGCTGGGGCATATTCACCGTTTTGGAAAAAGTATGCAAAAAGGTGAGGCTGGACAGTAAATTACCGGGAAGAGCATCGGTCACGACCAAATTTCCTTCAAAATAAAGGGAAATGGATGTCGCTCCGTCCGTATTGAACACCCCTCCGTTGATGACCTCAGCGATCACCGTTTCATCGCCGCTCACGGCAGAAGGCTGTGGCGCAACGAGTTTGGTAGGACTGATGTCGAAGGTGTCGCGCTGGATGCGGAATGATCCGATGCGCGTTCCCCAGAATTGTCCGGTAGGCTGGTATTCACCCGTAAACCAGAACGTGCGGCCATCTTCCGGGTCTACCGAAAGGCTGCTGTAATCGCCCCAGCGTTGGCTGCCGTGGCTCAGTGCGCCCGGCACAAGCGTGTATTCCTGCACGGGCATGGTACCGAGGGGATCCCCGGCGCGGCGACCGCTGAAGCGGATCCCCGGTTGCACCGTTTCGCTGCACACCGAATATCCGAGCGCGATATTGCCTACTTCGTCGGTGCAAATGGCGCCCATAAAGCGGTTGGTCGCCAGATCCGGAGCATGTGTGCCTTGCTGAAATATCTGCCAGGGATTGCCAGCAGTACGCCGGATTTCGTACCAGCGGACTTGTGCGTCGCCGCCGTCGCCCACTTGTCCGGATACGTCGGCGACATGGTTGAGTACGATGGATTCATGCGTGCCAAAGTTGCGGTAGGGTGCCCGGTACATGATGATGTTTTCCAGTGCTGTGATGCGCGGTGAGCCGGCGTCGGGCTGCTCGATACAGTCGAACAATCCGGGCCCATTGCAGACGCGGGTCTCGAAAGGCGCAGGGAAAAGTTTATTCGGCCCAGTGATGTTGCTCTGCGAAACATCGTTCCAATCCAGGTTGACCTCCCACATTTGCAAATGGTCGGCACCCCCGTCCCAGGCATCATCATAGATCCGAAAAATATAACCGGGACTGCCGACGGGTGGTGGCGGGCCACCTTCCCAGTCCACACCCGTAGCGGGCTGATACCGAATACCAAGGTAGTTAGGCATGACGAAGCGATAGGTTTTAAATTCGCTCTTGCCTGCCAGCATGGCATCGCGCTCGAGTGCGAAGCCGGAACAAACGTTGCTGCCGACAATCTCATTCACGGTGATGAAATAGGCATTCGGCCAAACATAGAGTTTGGGGTAATCCGGAAAACCCAGGGTGGGTACACGATAGGCTTTCCAGCCGCCGGTCGGGTCGCTGTCGTTGGAAATGGCGATCAGGAGTTCGTTGCCTCCCTGCATTTCCATCATCAGCCAGCGCTGGGCAGCGTGGTCGTACTGGATAATTGGGTCGCCGACACTGGAACTCTGTACTTGCTGCCAAATGGTACTGGTGCGGATGGGCGCTGTGGCCGGAGTTCCATCTTTTTTCCAGGCCCTCAACCACGAACCGCCGGAAGCATTGACCATCTGGACATAGTGATTTTTACCTACATCGCCGCTGGGGTCGGGAGGGGTCACGTTGCCGTCATAGAGGCCCTCGAAGTTGAGGCCGGGTTTAATTTCCGGACCGTTGTCCGCCTGAAACTGCTGTTTTTTCACCAACGGATCCCCTTTGCGGGGCAATGGATCAGGGTTGTTCAGGGCATTGGAAAAAAAGTAGTTTTTCTTGTGCCACAGCTTATCCGGGGCCGGAGCATCTGTCGCTTCCGGGGAAGGCGCCAGGTCGCGCAGTGGCGCGATATCACCCAAAAATTTTCCTTTCGATTCCATCGGCGGGTACGCCTTGGGCACATCATCGGAATGGGTGTTTTGCGCCGACAACACGACGGCAGAGAGCAAGAAGCAGGCGAGTAAGAGTTTTTTCATTATTTGACTATTGACTATTGACTGTTGACTGTTGACTGTTGGCTGTTGACTATTGACCTTTGGCTTTGTCCTCTACGATTTTCCGCAACAGGGTGTCGGTACCGGGCGGAGGTGGCATGAGTGGATATTCCCGGGGGAATTCGGGAGGCGAGTGCTCGTGTTCTATATTTTGGTAGCGGCGATTGGGCAATGAAGGAAGGGAGGGGCTAATGCTGTACCACACCGACAAGACCAGCGCTGCGATGATGACCCAACCCAGCCATTCGGGTGGCGACATGGCTTCCGGCGCCTGGAAGGTCTGCACTTCTCCAAGCAAGGCAGGCCAGGTCTGAGGAGACTCGCCAGGCTGCAAGCGGGCGAATTTCAGTTCGTCCAAGTTGCGCTGCAAGGTTTTGATTTCTTTAGAAAGTTGTTCTGTCAGTTCCAGATAACCCTCTTCTTCCGGCTGGATTTGGCTCAATGGCTTTTTGGGCCCCAGCGTTTTAAAACGCGCCAGCCGCGAATGATTTTTCCAGTGCGAAGGCGAGACCACAACTGGAAACACCCGTACAAATTTGTCGCCGTGCTCTACATGCCGGTTGACGGCCGCTGTGATTTCTTCTTCTACCCTTCTGTCAATCAAGGACCTGTAACTGGTCAGAAAAAGATAAATATGCGCCGATTCCACCTGGCTGCTCAATGTATGGGCATAGTACTGGCGCGGATCGGGCGGTGAATACCAAAACAACAAGATCTGCCAGGGGAAAGCCAATGTTTCCGGACCGCCGGGCGGCGAGAAGTACCAGAGATTTACCTCATCCCGCATGGGATACAGCCATTGCAGCAACTTGGCCAGGTAGGCCCGGTCACCCGCAGTGTATGAGATGTAGATGTTGACTTTTGCGGAGCGCATGAGAAGCAGTCTTCGACATTACGACTTACAAATGTAGTTCAAGTGTGACAGGAGGGAGAGGTTTTCTGTGTTTATGCCGTTCACCGACAAGTTCTGTAAGCTGGAACGCTGTTGCGGTATGATATTTTGGTGGAACAGAGTTGCGGCCTGCATGACAAAACCCGTCCTGTGGCTTGAAGCCACAGGACGGGTCGTTGTTGAAACACAGGCAAATCGAGCATTGTTGCCTTCCGTTCCCCAATCAACTAATCTGCCACCACCAATTTCCCCACGCTGATGCCTTCGCTGCTGATGACGCGGTAGAAGTAAGCCCCGGCTGGAAGCCCATCGCGCTCAATGCGCAGCGCAGCTACCGAAAGATCGGTATAAGAACGCACCGCGCGGCCTTGTGCATCCAGCAATTCGACTGTGAAGCCGGAAGGCGGCATCTGGCCGAATCGAATCAACGTGCTGCTATTGAACGGATTGGGTTGTGTTGTGATCTTGTAATCCACTTGCGGGTCGTCGGTGCCGACTGTCTGGATGGTGATGCAGGCGCCGTCGGAGCATACCGTGCCGTCGTCGGCCACCCGGGTCACTTTGATGCATACCGTGTATGAACCGGAAGTGCTGTAGTTATGTGTAGCGGAAGCATTTCCAACGGTCGTCACGGTCGGGCTGGCGTCGCCGAAATTCCAGGTGACCCGGTCGCAGGAACTGAGCATCTGCCCGTTGGGGGTGAATACGTGGGTGTTGGAAGCAACTTGTGCATTGCTGATGCCGGCCTGCACCGCTTGAATGAACGTCGAATCGCATTTGCAGCAGCCGTCTTTGACAGGGTGCAACACGAGATCGCGGCAAAACTTTTGCTCGCACACCTGGCCGTTGCCGCTGTTGCGGATGACTGTCATGCACACGCCGAAACCCTGACCTGATGGCAATGTATAGGTGAACACCTGGTTGCCGAAAGTCGTACCGATGACCGTGTTGCCGGGGAACAAGGTCCACAGCACTTTATCGCAAGAGCCGCTGAGGCTGCCATTGGGTACAAAACTGATCGTTGTGCCATTTTGGAAGTACGAAAATCCCTGGCTCACTGCATTGTAGAAGGTAGAATCGCAGGGGCAGCATTCCTGCGGACAATCCGGCACGAGCGTGTAGGAGTACCCGATCGGAGTGCCGCCGACGATGTTGGTATTCACTTTCAGGCGCAGTTCGTAGGTGGTTTTGGTACAAACCGGCGGGGTGTTGAACGGCGTATCGCCGCTGTGAACAAGTGTATTGGTGGGCATCTGGTACCATTCCCAGACGGTATTGGCGTTGTGGCAGGAAGGCGCGGTCAGTTGAACAGCCTTGCAGCAACCCACGTTTTTGATGAACGATTGGAGCGGCGGATAAGCCATCAATTCGATGTCGTCCACGATGACGCCGGTGGTTTGATTGACATGGGTCGTTTGACGCGGGTAGATGCCGAAATGGGTGAATGTGCTCGTCGGGATGAAGCCCATGCCGACCGTGGCAGTAGGGCCGACGGCAATATTCGGGTCGTTGAAAATCAAGCCTGTTGTACTGGCCGCACTGAAAGTCGAAAAGTCTGTCGCGCTCCCGAGGCGGGTCACTAATTGGTCGAGTTGCACGGTATAGGAAGTCGGTACCCGGCGGATGTAAGTCAACAGGTACACATTGGCAGGGGTGGCTGTTTGATTGAGGACAGTGTAGGCGGCTTCGCCGGTCGCATCGTTGTGCCGCCACATGCCCATTACGCCACAGTCAACGCTGAATGGGTCGCCCGGGCTGGTGTTCGGCGTCCCTTGTGCGGCGTTCCAGTGCGGCGTGCCACCGTTTTGGACGTTGTTGGGCGTGCTCAGATAATTCTGTCCAATGCTGGAATTGCAGATCAAGCCGCAGTTGGGCACGATGGGGCACTGCAACTGAGGCGACCAGCATTTTTTGGTGATTGGCCCGCCCGGCCACGGTGTGACACCAATGGTCAGCAAACCGGCCACCGTTTGGCCGCCGCCGGATGCCACATAGCGCACATACACTTCGCCTTCGGCAGATTCGGGGCCCGTCCGGATGCGGAGTGCATCGCCCAGATTGGTGACCTGGAATGACTTGGAAATATAATCGTCACTCAGTCCGTCAAAACCCACTATTTCCGCAGCGGCGATTTTGAGCACCGGGCAATCCGGTTGGCCGTCTCCGTTGAGATCAGGGAAACCGTTGCATCCGTCGTTGGCGAGTACGTCGAGCGTAAGGATCTGATTGGGTTGCAGGTAGGCGACGTCAGGTGCCGTGTGCAGGGAAGCGGAGTCGAGGCTGGTTTGAGCTCGGGCAGTGAAGCTGAAGCAAAGCAGCAACACGAATAGTTTGAAAGTTTGATCTAGCCTGAGGCGAGAGAGGTTTGAAGTGGCGGTATTGGGTATGGTTGCGAACATAGATTTCATGTCTCGAAAATTTGAACGGTGAACCTGCCTACTCTCGTCGCTTTTCGGCTGTCGCGCCCCGGTTGTTGTTTCAGCGTGTGCCGGGGAAAACACGCTTGTATGAAGCACTTATATCCCCCTATCGGCAGACTCTGAAAACCTTACCCGGTGAGATGAAAAAAATTTCGGCTTCGGCCCCCGATTCATTTCCGCACACAGATGCAGGTAGGCTGTACTGTCCATGTCGTAGCGGATCCCGCCAAAAACAACGGCAGTCTGTTCGCCGGATTGGCCGGATATTTTGGCGAAAGACTGGTCTGCCAGGTGATGGGCAACCAGCGAACGGATGTTTTGAAGCCGTACCCACGTGTTTGCTAGGATGTGGCCCTTTGAGTCCATCAAAGCAGCCGGATTGACACGGTGCAGGAGGCCAGAGGGCGCGTAATAAATGGTGTGGGCAGTGCTTAAAAAAGGGGCAAGCGGCATCCACAACAATTGATAAAAATCCTGCTTGCCTCCATACAAACCTTTCACAATGGACTCTTCGCTGGCCCCGGTCCCGGGGTTCAGGAGTTGAGCCAGTTCGCTCTGCCTGCAAATGGGTACGAAGCGGGGGGCTGATTGTCGGGCAGCAAAATGAATGCGGCGTACAAGGTATCGCCTTCCAGAGCGGTATCAATGCCCTGATACTTAAAATGAACGAACTCAACGGCGGACTCACCAGCCGTTAATTTAGACTGAACGCCTTGCCAACCAACGAATGGAGTGGCAGTGGTAGAGGGCTGCCGATGCATGCGTACAGCCGCCTGCAACAAAAAGCCTTTGTAAAAAAGCGTGTTTTCGTAAGCGATGGAAGCAAGCGATTTGCGTTCTTTCCACCGGTCGTAGGTCAGGTTGTAGTTGGTGGAAATGAACTGGGCAAAGACGGCTTCGTAATCTGCTAAGGAACGCGGCACCAATAACTTAGTCATTTTAGGTCAACCATTTTTTCATCAGACAACACTATTTTTCTGCGAATAGTGGGGCTATTTAAAAAAATAGCGGCCGTATGATGGAACAAAGGGTGGCATCAAATGACTAAGTTATTGGTGCCGCGTTCCTAAAGCACAAGCGCTGGAATCTATAGCGGAGATATTCTTGCCTTTTGAACGTCGGGTGATGAAACCCGAATTTTTCCTGCACAGCGCCACCCTTCAAACGTACTTCATCACCTGCGTCCGGAATCGCTGGAAGAAAAAACACCTGGACAAGCATCTGGACGCTATAGAACTCGAAGACGAGCAACTCCGCGATTTTGCCAAAAGTGTGGAAGCGTTAATCATGGATGCTGATTTTTCCCGGCTGGTGGAAACCACCTTCGGTCAAATATCCCCCGCGTGTAAAAAAGTGCTCACCATGCACATGAACGACTACAGCATGGAGGAAATAGCGCGTGCGATGGGCTGGGCCAGTGCAGATGTGGCCAAGAGCAGAAAATGTGACTGCGCCAAAAAATACAAAAAGTACCTTGAAAAACACCCCGAATTGTTAGAACTAGTCAAGGAACAACTCTATGGATAACGAACTACTTCAAGATACGATCGAGCAATATGTGCTGGGCCGAATGACCGCAGAACAGGTTGAAATCTTTGAGCGTCAGGTGGAAGCAGACCCGGATTTGGCGCATCAGGTGGTCGTGCACAAGGCTGCGCTGCTGGGTATGCAGGCATTGGTGCAACAAGACTTGCAACAGAAGTTCGCCGAGTGGGATGTGGAATTGGAATTGGATGCCCCGAAAGCCGCCTCCCGGCGTTGGATATGGGTCAGCGGCATAACACTAGTGGTTTTGCTCGGTGCCGTCTTTTTTTATGGGCGAGCCAGTCGGCCTGCACAAGAGATCCCCTCGGCGATGCCTGCACCTGCCCGCCCAGACAGTCTGTCGGTCAGGCGCGAGGAAATAATGCCACCTCCGGTAGCGCGGACACCGAAAAAAACAGCACAAAAAAATACTTCGCCTGTAGCCCTGTCCGATGGCAGAATAATGGCTTTGCAGGCCGCTCCCCTGTCTGACTACCTGTCCAAACGACAAACGCTCAGCACCGACAGCCGGATGGCGCTCGTGCTGCAACGAGCCGATGAGGCCATGGTTGTCCGGGATTTTGCGGAGGCTGAGCGCTTGCTCAAGGGCATCCCGATAGACGGGCCGCTACAAAACGATGTGCTCAACCGGCTGCCGTTCGCGCTTTTTTACCAGGAAAAATTTTCAGATGCGCTCCCGGTCTTCGGGCAACTTGCCCGTGCCGACCGTTTTGAAAAAGACCGCGCCGAATGGTACCAATTGCTTTGTTACCTGCCGGAGGCTTCCCAAAACCGGCTGCTGATCAAAGGATCGCTGGAACATATCCTGAGCAGCCCAAAACATTTTTTTAGGCGGGACGCAAAAAAAATAAAAACAGCGTTGCAGCAAGCAAAAATGCTTTAGAATTTTTGTTTTTCAACGCTTTATGCAAGCGGAAGAAGGTCACGGGAAGTGACTTTCTTCCGCTTTTTTATTGTCTGGAGAAGAGCGGGCAAAAAAATCCTGTTACGTTTTGGGGAGGCGAGGACTCCAACGGGTATCTGCAAATATGGAGGCGGGTAGTTCCGCTCCAGGCTTTTGCTTCAACAAACATTACACGACGATGAAAAAAACGCTTTTTGTTCTCCTTGCCATATTCATTTTTCAACCACACGGCTTTTCTCAGAAAAACTATCTGGACACCCTCTGGAGCGGTGGAATCATGAGAACCTTCCGCGTTTATGTGCCGACCATTTACAACAGCCAAACAGCCAGACCCCTGGTGTTCAATTTTCATGGTTCTGGTGGCACAGGTTCCAATTTTGAAAGCGCGACTAAATTCAGGCAAGTGGCGGATACTGCCAATTTCATTTTGATCACGCCCAATGGTACGGTGGATCCGGTATATCCTCAATTCGGACAGGGTTGGAATAATTTCTCGTGCTGTTATACGGTGAATGACGTGCTCTTTGTTTCTGAGATGATTGCTAAGTTGGTGGGAGAATTTAATGTGGACACCACGCGAATTTATTCATCGGGTTACAGCAACGGTGGTTTTATGGGCTATGACCTGGCGTGCCAACTCAGCAACAAATTTGCGGCAATTGCTTCGGTGGCCGGTTCTATGATCACCTCCCGGCTTCAAACCTGCAGCCCGGGTCGGGCAGTGTCAATTCTGGAAATACACGGTACCAACGATTTCAACGTGCCCTATAATGGCGGCATCAACGCAGGCCAAACCCTGGCTGCCGTTGATTCTGTGCTGAAACTTTGGGTAGGCCACGACCAATGCGCTGCGACTCCCATCATCACGAGCCTGCCCAATACCAACACGAGTGATGGCAGCACCGTAAAACGGTACGTTTGGCCAAATTGCGCGGGCGGCAGTTCCGTCGAGTTGTTGAAGGTGATCAGCGGTGGCCATACCTGGCCGGGTCTTTCAGGTGCGAACACCAATCGCGATATCATCGCAGACCAGGAAATTTGGCGTTTTTTCCTCCGGCACAAGTTGACAAAAACCAGCAGCACCGCCGACTACCCTTCTAGCACCTTGAAATGGACGCTTTCTCCCAACCCGGCCAGCGAGGTGGTGCAACTCTCCCTGCTCAACGATTCATTCGGTGCCGAACAAATGACCATCCGCATCCTGGACCTATCGGGCAGAATTGTATTGCACAAGGAAGTATCCGGTGCGCTTTCCGGGCAAATCAGCATCGAACTGAACGGCCTTTCCAACGGACTTTATTTTCTTGAGATGGAAAGCGATGCCAGGAGGTATGCGGCACAGAAACTCATGATAGTACACGAATGATTTTGCCTCAGAATTGTTTCAAAACGAAGGCATTGGGGGAAAACTGCGATCCACCCTGGTATTCGTCGAAGACGCTGGCAAATGGAAAATCACCCACGAGCACTTTTCGCCATATTGAAATTTCCACAAACACGCTAACGACGCATTTTACCGGCGTCATTGAAGACCTTAATCATGAATCTATTCAACGAATACCGCCTTTGGATCATCGTCGGCATCGGCACGATGAGCATCTTCCTGATGGCGATGGTGTGGTGGTATTACTATTCCAGCCGCAAGCGAAAAGAAGCCAAGACTGACTACGGTTTGGTTTTTCTCATCTCGGGGATCGGCATGTGGGTGGTGCTGGCTGTATTTAAACTCCTGGCTCTGCCAGACCCGGTGGAACCTATGACGCTGCACACCCTCTCGATGATCAACAATGCCATGCTGTTTTCGTCCATACCTTTCTTTGAGTACTCTAAATTTCTGGACTCGAGTCAATCCATCCGAAAGAACTGGACTGCCATTTCATTCGTGTCCGCGCTGCTTGTGCTGGTGGTTATTTATTTTGTAAAGGATTTTATTACTGCAGATGTCCTGGATTGGGGCTTTTCGACGATCATATTTACCATTCTGGGCGGCATCCTGCTCAAGTTGTTTTCCGAACGCTACCTGCCCGCACTCGGCTACCTGTCGCTGGTCGTGATGAACATGACCATTTTCAGCCAGTTCTTTGTCTCTTTTTCGAAGGATGAGGTAACTCCCGGATATCCAGAAATTTCCAACAACCTTCGAGACCTCGGGTATGTCGTTGGAGGCATTTCATTCGCCATGATGCTGGTGATCCTGATGGCATTGGCTTTCACCTGGATTTTGGACGAGAACGATGTGTTCGATGATTGGGATGATGATCAAAAGGCTAATGACCACTGGAAAAGTAACTACGGGAAATTGCCGACCGGTATAGCAGAACTGTCGCGAAGTGTTGCAGATGGATTGTCCCGTATTCTTTTCAAAAAGTGTATTGCGCTTTTCGATTTAGAAGAGCTACCCAACCGGCAAACTGCTACGATGCAAAAATTTGGAAGCAGAGATCATTGCTGCTTCCGGGAGGTTCAGCTTTATCACCCGATCTTACTAAGGAACGGGCAAATAATAACTTGTAAGTTTCAGGTAGATTGGTTTTTGCTCAGATGGGCTATCTTTTTGAGCGAATAGTGGGGCTATTTAATCAAAAAGATGGGTCATCTGGGTGAAAAGAAAGCACATCAAATTTACAAGTTATTATTTGCCCGTTCCTAAAGAAGTGAAATTTCAGAAAATGCCCATTTGACTGAAATCTCGAAAATCCAGCATTCTGTATTGAATTGGTTAGCCCGATTGCAGAGTGCCATTCGACCGAATGGCGGGACCAACAACCCCATCCCACCTGCCCCATGAAACAAGTGTCCGGTATTTACACCTTTCGTGAAATCAGCTCAGAAGCCGAACTGCTCCAGGCTTTCCGACTTCGGTATCAAGTGTACCAACAAAGTGCAACCCTGTGTGCACTGCTCAAAGACAACGCTGCCCAACTGGATATCGACGGCTTCGATATATACGCTCGGCATTGCGGCATTTTCAAGCGAGCTGGCGGGGGCGATGTGCTGGTGGGCTACCTGCGGGTGGTGGAGCAGCAGAAAAAGGCATGGGTGGAAGATATCATTGAAGGACTGGAACAGACGAATCAATTGCTATTTCGTGTGCGGTTTTTTTGCAATCATGGGCCGGATTGATTGTGGCTGCGACGAGTATGGCAATTGCTTACCTGATTCGTATCCCTGTGGAAGAGCGCGCACTGGCCAGGCATTTCGGCACAACATGGCAGGTGTATTGCCGCCATACGTGGCGGATGTTGCCGGGCCTGTGGTAAGGAGGGGTAACAATCCCCACCCGCTTCCCGCGTTTACTTGCCGCGCGAAATTTTCCCAATATGCAAACAACTCCCGCCCGCTCTACCTGGCCGCTCCATGCCCTCGCCGTTCCGCTCCTTGCCATGCTCGAATGGCTCATTTTGATGAAAAAAGCCGCGATTTTACGCCCCAGGACACCGAATCGCTGGTAAAAACGCTGATGAGTAGTGGCCAACGTGGTGGGGCAACGTTTTGAGCGACAGCGACCCCAAAAAAAACAAGTCTCTGATACTTCGTAACTATACAGCCGGGGTACAGAGCGAATCTCCATTGATTTCCGACCTCGGAGAGGTCGCACATTGGTAGTATTGCGATTAGTACACGGAGTTTTCGACCTCGGAGAGGTCGCACATGGTTAGTTTTCACCAAAGTAAAGCAAATGTGCGACCTCTCCGAGGTCGAAAATCATGGGTTGACGGGGTTTTCTACCAATATTTGACCTCTCCGAGGTCAAATTCAATAGAGACGTATGCGTGAACCCGGCTGTATAGTTACGATACTTCAATTTGAAGAACAAAATTGCGCTCGCAGAAGAGGCGGTGCTGCGGTACATCTCTCCTAAAGTTTGTGAAGACAATGATTTTGCATTCGACGCCTTTGGGATCGGCCTGACCGCAGAAAAGGCTCGGATCCGGCCGCGCGAGCTATTTGAGGCAGACTTGTATTTAGTGAATTACGCCACGCAAACAGGAAATGTCCGGGTATTCGCTAATGACAAGGAACTACCGATGGTGAATGGCAAAGCGCTGTTCAATCAGACCTACCAGATGCCCGGCACGAAGAAGGTGGATGCAAACCTGTCGTGCCGGATACCGGGAAAGAAATCGTCGCGTATTGCTTCATCGGCCAAACTGCCAGCGTGGTCTGCATCGCGGGCCGCATGTTGGGCTATCGAATGAAACTCTACAATGCCTCGTTGCAGGAGTGGAGCCGACGGGAGGAACTGCCGATGGAAATGACAAAAAAGTAGCGACTTATTTCTGCCGCCCCAAAAACGCCAGCATCGCTGCCTGATACTCCGCCCCACCCCTCGCCCAGATGTCGTTGTGCCCGGCGCCCTGCACAGTATGCCATTCTTTGTCTTGGGAAGCCAGGTGCTCAAAATTGTCGCGCCCGAACGCGAACGGGATGCGCTCGTCCGCATCGCCATGCGCCATGAAGATGGGTTGAGTGATGCTGCAAGCGGATTGACAAGGCTTTACCGCATAAGGGTCGAAATGCGCGATGGCTGCCGCTTTATCGAGGGTATGTCGCGTCAACCATTCGCTGCGAATGCCGAAGTAGTTCTCGCCATATTGCGCTACGACGTTTTCCATCGTATTGAAGGTGCTCTCGATGATGCCGAATTGCAGCCGCTTGTCCTCGGCAAGCACTTGCAACGCCACCGCTCCGCCCAGCGAGTTGCCATAAATGCCGATCCGCATGTTCGGATGCCGGGCGAGCAGCGTATCCACGACGCAGGATACGTCGTGTTTTTCCTGAAAACCAAAGGTGCAATAATCTCCGCCGCTTTGGCCGTGGGCCCGCTGGTCGAGCAGCAACACATAATAACCTTCCCGGCTGAACTGCTGCGCTGCTGGCAGGAAAAACTCTTTGCAACTGCTGATGCCAGGGAGCATGATAAGGCAGGTTTCGCTTCCAGCTATGGGTGAATGGGCTGCGTCTGCTGAAGGGGCTGTGGATAAAGTGGGCACTACCAACAGGGCTTGCAGCAGCAGACTGTCGCGGGTCTGAACAGTCAAATGTTCGACCTGCAAGCCATACGTTTCTGGATTCGCGCCCTTCGGCAGCCGCCAACTGGCGCGTTCAGGGTTTTGGCGATACGGCTTGATCGGCCAATAAGGCAGCACATTTTCAATGGCGAGCCAGCCGACCAGCAGAAAAAAAGCAGCGCACCAGGCGCAAAAACGGAGCAAACGACGCATTCGATCAGGATTTATTTATCGGAAGGGAGAATCGGCAAAGTGGCGGTTATATTGCCCGATATCATCCGATTTTAGACCATTCGAATAAAACGGGCGACGCAGATACTACTGCACCGCCCGTTTTGTTGGAAGCACCCATTTTACTTTTTGGGCACATTGTTGGGATTCAACAAATCATAAAACTGGTCCAGTTTGGGCAAAATGATGATGCGGGTGCGGCGGTTGGTCGCCCGCCCGGCGTCGGTATCATTGCTCGCGAGGGTGTTGTATTCTCCTCGTCCGGCAGCGATCAGGCGATTGGGATTGATGCGATAACGGGTCTGCAAAGTGCGCACCACTGCAGTCGCGCGCTTCACGCTGAGGTCCCAGTTATCTTCCACGCAATTGTTTTTAATGGGCACATTGTCGGTATAACCTTCCACCATCACTTCCAGGTCGGGGCGCGACTCTACGATCTGCGCGATTTTGCCGAGCACTTCCTGCGCACGTGGGGTCAGCCCGGCACTTCCGCTCTGGTAAAGCATCTTGTCGGAAAGGTTGACAAAGACGACGGTTTTATCCACCTTCACTTCGATATCCTTGTCTTCGATCCCGTCGCGGAGCATGGTGGTCAGGTTGACCGCCAGGGCCAGATTGACGGAGTCGGCCCGGGTCTTGGCATTTTGCAACAGCACGATGTACCGGTCTTTCCGTTCCAGCTGCGACAGGGTTTCCTTGATGTTTTCATTGGCTGATTTATTGAGCACAGTCAGGTCGGATGCTTGCGTCAATTGTTTGTCTCTGAGCGATTTATAATCTTCTACCTGCACTTTTAGGTATTGTATCTGCTCATCCCGCATCCGCTGCGCATTCTGCGCATTGGTCATATCGCTTTTGAGTCGCTCCCGCTCTTGCTCGCAGGTAGAAAGCCGTCCCATGTATTCGTTGAGACTTTGACCACATTTGCCCAGATCTTTGTTGGCAGCGTCCAACAGCGTTTTGTTGGTATTCAATTCGGTTTGTAATGCTGTGAACTTTTTTTTGGTGACACATGAAGTCGTTCCGGCAAGGAAAACCAACAACAGCATCAATTTGATCTGTGATTGCATAAAGTTATGTTTTGAGTAATGAATGAGAAAGTGCGCGCTGATTCGACCTGCAATATTAGTTCGCCGCATGCGCATCGGAATCGCATAAAAATGGGAGGCACTTTTTTACAAAGGTGCCTCCCCGTCAAAATTAATTCAAACAGTGTTCGCGCTGGTAATCAGCGACAAAAAATCAATTTTCGGTCTTAATCAATCGCTTAGTCGAGGCTCCTTGTTCATTGACCAGGCGCACCAGCAGCAGGCCATCAGCCACGCCATTCAGTTGGAGGTCAACCCGGTTAGTCCCGGGAGTCACCAGTTGTTTTTGCAACAAGCGACCTGCAACGTCATAGAGTTCGATCCAAAGCGGGCCCGAAGCAGCTGCTTCGAGCACGACCGCTGCCTCCGAATGAGCAGGGTTGGGCTGTACGTTCCAGCCGGATGCAGCCAGCGGCTCGTTGGCTGATACGACCTGCACAAGTTGGCAAGTGGAGGTGCCAATGCAACCTCCCTGTGTCACAATAACCGCGTATTGCCCCGTCACCGCAGGCGCATAACTGCTTGCAATGGCCCCTTGTATAGGGGTGTTGCCGTTGCAATTGATCCACTGATAGGTAGCGTTGGTTGCTTGCGCAGTCAGGGTACCCCCCTGCAAAGTGACCGACGCATTGACGATGTTCACCAAAAGTGTCAGCGTGATGATGGAATCGCAGCCTGCAGCAGACTGTAATTGTGCGGTGTAAACGCCGGGGGCAGTCAGGTTTTGCCCGTTAAACGCATAACTTCCACCTGCACAAATCGTTGCATTGAGTGCGGTTGTCAACTTCGGCAACACCGCCAGATCCAATACAATCGTAGAATCGCAACCATTCGTCGAAGCCAGATCGAAGGAATAAGTGCCCGCAGTAGTGAGCGGCGTTCCATAAAAGTCATAGGTCGCTCCTTCGCAAACCGAAGATGAAATCGGAGTCTGTGGGATGGCTGGGAAGATGGTCAGGAACAGCGTCACCACCGAGTCACACCCATTGACGGAGGCGCTGGGGAAAATAAACGGATAAGTACCGCTTGTAGCCAGCGTATCCCCATTGTAAATGAATGGCTCTCCATTGCATACGATGGCCGCAAAGGCGCCTTGTGCGCGGGGCAGGACTGAAAATTCGAGTGTCACCGTAGAATCGCAACCATTCACGTCACTCAGCACAAATTCATAGGTGCCGGATGCGGTGAGGGTATCGTTCTCGTAGGTATAAGTTTCACCGTCACAAATGGTCGCTGCCAGGGTACTGCTTTGTGCAGGCAGCACCGTCAGTGTGAGCACGGCGATCGAATCGCAACCGTTGGAGCCGGTTAGCATATCGGTGTAAATGCCGGAGGTTGAAAGTGTATCGCCGTTGAAAAGATAGGTTTCGGTGGCGCAAATAGTAGCCGACACGTTCGTGGTCGTTACGGGAAGTACGACGAGTTGCAGCACTGCCGTGGAGTCGCAACCATTCGAGCCGGTCTGGGTGGCCTTATAAGTGCCGCTTGTCGTCAGGGATTGTCCGTTGAACGTATAGGTTTCGCCCGGACAAATGCTGGCGTTGGTGGTGCTTTCTGTCAGGGGAAGCACGGTCAGCGTGAGCGTAACCAGAGAATCGCATCCACCTGTAGCCGTCAGCGTCTGAATATATTCACCGCTTGCAGTCAGCGTTTGTCCGCCGAAATCATAAGAATCTCCGTCGCAAATAGTCGCTTCCAGAGCTGTTTCAAAACCGGGCACAAAATTCAAAATCAGCGTGGCGGTCGAGTCGCAGCCGTTGGAGCCTGGCATCGTGACGACATAATTGCCGGCCGTCGTGAGCGTATCGCTGTTGAAAATGAAAGCGCCCCCTTCGCACAAAGTGACGGAAAGGCTCGACGACAACAAGGGCCGTACGGTCAATTCAATCGTCACAATGGAATCGCAGTTGTTGGCCGCATCATACACGAATTTGTAAGTACCGGGCGTCGTCAGCGTGTCGCCGTCGTATTGGTAAATTTCACCGGCACAAATGGAGGCCGCAATCGTGGTTTCGGAGATGGGAAGCACCGTTAATTGCAAGGTTACCGTGCTGTCGCAACCATTTGCCCCGCCATAAATGAAGTCATAGTCGCCGGCTGTGGTCAGGATCTGGCCGTTGAAATTATAGGGCTCGTTCGCGCAGGTGGTTGCAGAGACCGTGGTGCTCTGAGTGGGCAGCACGATGAGCGTTAATGTCACCGTAGAGTCGCAGCCATTTACGCCCGTGAGAATGGCCGTGTAAACACCCGCTTGCGTCAAGGTATCGCCATTGAAAATGTACGCCGTTCCGTCACAGGTACTCGCCTGCACACTGGAAGTTTGCAATGGCAGCACCTCCACAATCACAGTCACCGTGGAGTCGCAACCATTCGCGCCGATAAACACAAACGGGTAACTCCCCGCCATGGTCAACGTATCGCCGTCGAAAATGTAGGCTTCGCCGTCGCAGATGCTGGCATCTACCACATCACTTTGGGTGGGCAGCACCGTGAGCAATATAGTGACGGTGCTGTCACAGCCGTTGACGCCTGTGAATACAAATGGAAAACTGCCAGTGGTGGTTAAAGTGTCGTTGCTGTAGACATACGTTTCTCCCGCGCAGATGGTGGCAACGATGCTGGTCTGTTGCACCTGCAGCACCGTCAGTGTCAGCGTTATGATCGAGTCGCATCCATTGGCAGCAGTCAAAATGTCAACGTACACTCCGGTGGTATCCAGCGTTGTCCCGTTGAAATCGTAGGTCTCGCCCTGACAGATTGATCCGGCAAGCACCGTGTTCGACAAAGACAATACGCTCAGCGTCAGTGTTACAGTAGAGTCGCAACCGTTGGAGCCGGTCAGCCCGAATACATATACGTCTGCTTCGGTGAGCAAGACGCCATCATAATTCAGGGTATCGCCCTGACAAATCGTGGCGTCTAAGGCGCCGGTCAATATCGGCAACACTCGCAGGGTGAGCGTTACCGTAGAGTCGCAGCCGCCAACCGCCGTGATCGAATCTATATACACGCCATCCACGCTGAGTGTATCGCTGCCGAACACATAGCTTTCACCCGCACAAATGGACAAATTCAATAAAACATCGAAAAAGTCGGCCACTTGTAGATCCAGAATAACCAAGGAGTCGCAGCCATTCGCAGCCGTCAAAGTATCGGTATAAATGCCGCTCGTATCCAGGGTATCACCATGAAAAATATATCCCGAACCGGTGCAGATGCCTGCTTTCAAATGGGTAGACGGTACTGGCAGTACATTTAACGTCAATGTCACGGTGGAGTCGCAACCACCGGTAGCGGTGAGTGAATCCACATACACGCCTGATGTGCTGAGGGTGTCTTTGCCGAAAACATAGGTTTCACCTGCACAGAGATTGGTGTTGATCTTGATATCGAAAAACGGCACGACTTCCAAGGTCAATGTTACCGTGGAATCGCAGCCATTCGCGGCAGGAAGCACCACATTGTAAAGGCCACTTTCGGTCAGCGTATCCCCCTGAAAAATATAGAACGAGCTGTCGCAGATACCCACGCTGAGTTTTGTGAAAGGACTGGGCAATACCGTCAGGTCCAGTGTCGCAATGGAATCGCAACCATTCGAGCCGGTTAGCACAGCCTCGTAAATGCCTGATTGAGACAGCAGTTGGCCATTGAAAGTGTATGTATTGCCTGCGCAAATCGTGGCGCTTTCGTCGCCACCCGACAGGGGCAGCACAAACAGTTGCAACGCGACGATCGAGTCTGAGCCGTCGGATGCGACCAGTACTGCCGAGTACTGACCCGGCTCGTTGATGCTGTTGCCGTTGAACACATAAAATTCATTCGCGCAAATCGTCACCGTGATGCTGGTGTCGCCGGGCAAAGTGGTCCGGTGTGTTGTTTTGCGCAGTATATCGTCGCTGCTTTCGGCAAAATCGCCGGTGGCGTTGTTGGATGCAGCGCTTAGAACAGCCAGCCATAACACAGCTGTTGCTGATAGGCATCCACTGATAAGCCGTTTGTTTTTTGGGAAAAAGTTGGTCAACCGAAGCGTTGACAATAGGTACGTAATTTGTTCAATCATAATTGATTAAAAGTTTTGTAAAAAATGAAATGAAAGTTTGATGGTTGTCTGAGGAATTGGTTGTGGGTGTAACAAGATATTCAAATATAGACACAGGAATCCAATGTATTGGATGCAATCGGGGGAAATGGCTCAACTTGGCAGAAAAACCTTAAAATCAGGGGGGTGGGAAAATCGGCAGGCAAAAATCACGCAGCGCAAAGGGGGGCATATTAAACGGACATTAAAAGAAAATTAAAATGCCAGGGAGCAGGCCCTTGGGGCCTCTCTCGGCAGCCTCTAACACGGAAGTTGCACCTCGAAACGGCTGCCTTTCCCTAAAGTGGATTCTACCACAACACTGCCATTGTGCAATTGCACAATGCGGCGGCATAAGGACAACCCAATGCCATGTCCTTTGATGGAAGACTGTGCATTGCTGCTTCGATAAAATGGACTGAAGATCATTTCATAGTCCTCCTCAGGAATACCTATCCCGTTGTCGCTGAACGTAACATCAACCGAATGTTGGTTGGCTGCCACCCGAATATGCACGGCATGATCGTCGGCAAACTTGCAGGCGTTGTCCATCAGATTCAGGAAAGCGGTTTTCAGAAGTTGTTCATTGCCAAGAATGGTGAGCTGCGATTCGTCTTCCGGGAAGGTTTCGTATTCGATGAGAAAATGATATTCCGGATGCGCTTTCCCCAATTCATTTTGGGCGCTGAACAAGGCTTCATCCACCCGCACAGGCTTCAACTGAAAACGCTGTTTCTCAATCCCCGATTGGGCAAGTGTGAGCAGGCCGTTGGTCAATTCCACCAGTGTTTGTGTATCGTCCAGCAGCGATTGCATGGCCGCCTGGTATTCTTCCGGCGTTCGTTTTTTGTCGAGTATCAGCTGCAACTGGCTGGTAATGGCCGCCAGGGGAGTACGCATTTCGTGCGATGCGTTGCTGACAAATTGTTGCTGCACCTCAAAAGCCGCTTCCAGACGATGGAGCATATCGTTGAAATTCATGGCCAATTGTGCGATTTCATCTTGCTGGTTGCCTTCGTTGATACGTTGTCCGAGATTGCCCACGCTGATATTTGACACTTCAGCATTCATGCGGGCCAGCGGTTGCAATACCTGACCCGCAAAGGCAGCCCCTGCCAGCACAATGATCAGGATGCCGACCACCAGACCGGTAAAGAGCACATTGCGGAGGTTTTGTAATTTGCCTCGCCCGTAGCGATCAAAAGCGGAAGAGATGACGATAAAATCACCCTGCCTGCTTGGATAAATGATGCCGATATGCTCTATGTCGTCTATGGTGTAGTCAATGTTTTGTTTCATCCGAATTTGCAACAGCAATTCAGGTGAATACTGCACCTCCAGATCATCCAGACTGCTATAAATCAAAGTATCGTCTGGATTGAAAATCAGTATTTTCTCCTGAAACATCGCGTGGATGGAGTTCTTGTCAATGATGCGCAACAATTTCTCGTCCACTTCCTGTACGCTCACAAACAGCCGGGCGGTCGTGATGGCCCGACTTTCCAGCCGCGCATAAAATTGTTCCCTCCGGTGGTTTTCAGACAAAAAATAAACCGCCAGCGAAAACGCGATCAGGAGGGTCGCTACAATAGCGGTGAAGCGGAGGGTGAGCTGAGTGCGAATGTTCATGTAGGCAAGACGGTTAGATAATATCCCATGCCTTGCTTGGTATGGATCAGCTTCGGTTCGAAGTTGCGGTCTATTTTTTTGCGCAAAAAGTTGATGTACACCTCCACCACATTGGTGCCCGTATCAAAGTTGACATCCCATACATACTCGACAATTTCATGGCGGGAGGCAACGCGTCCATTGCGTCGCACCAGGTATTCGAGCAGGCTGAACTCTTTGGCAGTCAATGTGATCGGGTTGCTGTCCCGGGTCACGGTTTTGAAGCCGGTATTCAATTCAAGGTTGGCGACACGCAGCACCTCGCCATTCGGTTCCTTGTCTATGGGATTGGCGGGATTTCTTTTCAGGAGCGTCCGCATCCGCGCCAACAGTTCCCGGAAATCGAAGGGCTTGACCAGATAGTCGTCGGCACCGGCATCGAAACCGGTCAGTTTTTGCTCCACGCTGCCGAGCGCAGTCACCAGGATGATCGGCAATTGGGGTTGTGCGGCGCGGATGCTCCGGCATACATCGTACCCGTTGACGAACGGCAGATTCAGGTCGAGTAGCACAATATCGTACCCGTTCGTTTGCGCCAAGTGCCGCCCCACCGCTCCATCAGGCGCCAGTTCAACGGCAAAGTCATTTTCTTCCAGCCACGTTTTGACAGAAGCCGCCACCTTGGGCTCGTCTTCGATGAGCAACACTTTTACTTTATTCATGAGAGGAGAGATTAAGTCAAAAACCACTAAAACACTCGAAAACACGTCGCTCCCAGCAATCCTGCTTCGCAGTAAATAGCGACGACATAATTGCCGGTTTCAAGTCGCTCTTCGAACTTATAACTGAATGACAGTCGTTGGGTTTCGCTCAGCGAGACCTGTTTGATTTGCTGGGCGATGACTGCCACAGCACCTGCCGGCGCCTGTACGGTGGTTTTCGTCGGATTTTGTGAGGAGATGGGTCGTCCTTTATCGTCTGTAATGGCCAGGTAAAGTTTCTGTATTTCCCGATTGGCTTCTGGCACATCCACCAGGTCAAAACTGACGGCAAGTTCCCGCGCCCGTTTGGCACGGGCTGTGAGTTTGTCGGTCTTTCGGATCACTTCTACCCGGAAAGAAGTGGCTTTGAAACGAGCGCTTTGGGTTTTTCGAATTTGTTCCTCCAGCTGTTTGGCCAGTTGCTGCATTTGGCCGTTCAGGTTGAAATTTTCGTCGCGGAGTTGCACATTTTCTCCATTCAATTGCTGATTCAGTTCCCTGAGATGGTCATTTTCAGCGCGTACTGTTGTGATGACCGTCTCATATTCGATTTTGATCTTGCGGAGTTCTTCTACTTGTTTGCGCAGCGCTTCCAGGTTGCGGCGGCCCTGGGTTTTAATTTTTCGGATTGCTGCATCTTTTTGAGCGATCTGTTCGGCGCTGCTGGCTGCTTTGCCGCGCAGGTCTTCGTTTTCAAGGCGAACGTTTAGGTAGGAGATCGTCAGACTGTCCAATCCGCGCTCGATCATGGACTTTTCCAATTCCAGCCCCTGTTCCTCGGAAGCCAGCCGGTTGTTTTCTGCCTCTGCGTTGTTGGATTTTTGCCAGAAGAAAAAAGACAGGCCGCTTGCAAAGAGAAGCAATAATAGACCCACTATGTTCAAAACTCGTGAATGCTGCTGAATGCTCATAAATTTTTATAAAAACCGTTCCTTAGAAATTGAGCGGCAAATCTTTGGGTGAACAGAAAGGGTGGGCATTAAACGTGCATTAAAAGAAAATTAAAATGCTTTTTTAGACGGGCTGCTGACATTTGAAGGGTGAATTCCTGTCCACCGCTGATGCGGCCGTTTACCTATCAAAGGCGCAACCCCATGATCCTCAAATCCGGCGGATTCATTACAGGAGCCGGACATGGCAGCACATTTCAGGACAAGGATGTCCATTGGTGGCATATTGGCACGGTGGTCAACTGGATCAAACACACATTTGAGCGGCGCCTAGGCAATCTGGCCCGCCGCATTCGACCGCGACGGCACGGCAAACGTCCTGTCTGGGTGCAGGTGCCTCATTCTAAACAGCCGCTTTCGGTTGTTTTTTTCACATAGCCACGGTGCTGTCCTCTATCAGCATCTGTTGAGTCTCGAAATAGGGTGGAAATTTTAGAATCAGCTAGGACTCCGAAGGCATTAAGAATAAATCAACCGTACCTTAGCGGCACTTTTTTCCCACTAAGGAACGCGGCACCAATAACTTAGTCATTTGATGCCACCCTTTGTTCCATCATACGGCCGCTATTTTTCTTTAAATAGCCCCACTATTCGCAGAAAAATAGTGTTGTCTGATGA
>Ga0209181_10003076_pt1 | contig 26326 bp, 30 predicted proteins | sample MAT05_FD_187208 | JGI IMG/M metagenome (GOLD analysis project Ga0209181, IMG submission 187208) | Freshwater microbial communities from Lake Fryxell liftoff mats and glacier meltwater in Antarctica - MAT-05 (SPAdes) (version 2) | ecosystem: Environmental > Aquatic > Freshwater > Ice > Liftoff...
CCTTGTGCGTCGGCACGGGCGCCGAGGGGCGCGTCTCGATATCGTCGCGTATGCCGATGAAGAAGATGCGCTCCCGGAACTGCGGGACTCCGTACCAGACCGCGTTGAGCACCGCGTAGCCCACACGGTAACCACACGACGCGAGGTCGACGGCGACGAGGTCGGCGACGTTGGCACCGTCGACCAGGAACATCCCTGGCACATTCTCCATCACCACGGCCGAAGGTTTCCAGTGGCGAGCCGCCTCCACGAACCGCTGATACAGCTTGTTGCGTGCGTCCACTGCCCCGGGATCGAAGGTGGACGGGATGCCCTTCTCCGCGCACTCACGAGCCTTGTCTGCCAGGTCCGCCAGCTTCGCGCGGCCGATGCGCGAGAAGCCCTGACACGGAGGGCCGCCCACGAGTATGTCCGATCCACTCCCCTTCGCAGCGATGCTCTCCAGGTCGAGCGTCGCCAGATTCCCCTCGTCGCCGAAGAGCATGGCCGGCGGCTGCCGAGGTTGCAACAAGGCGAAGTTCCTCTGGAACGTGCGCCCCGCGGACTCGTTGAAATCCACTGCCGCCAGGATCCGCGCGCCGGCGGCCCTGAACCCGAGCGACAGCCCCCCGGCTCCGCTGAAAAGGTCGACGACTGTCGGGGGGCGTTTCCTCATGTGTCCTGGGGCGTCGTCGCCCTGGATCGCTTGCGGGGTAGCTGCAGCAGAAACGTCGCGCCCTTTCTGCGACGATCGACCACGAGCGCTATCGAGCCGCCATGCGACGTGACGACGTTCCTCGCGATCACGAGACCCATCCCTGCCCCGTCGTGCCCCGAGACCCCGGATTCGAGGAGCTTGTCCTCGATGGTCGGGAGCACGCCTTGCCCGTTGTCGGAGAAGACAATTTCGAGGAAGTCGTCGCTGTCCTTGCTCTCCTTGAGCACCGCGATCATCCGCGAGGGACGACCGGCGACGCGCCATTCGAGCGAGTTTCGGACAAGCACGTTGACGATCGATGCGAACGTCTCGGGACGCATCTCGGTGCGGAGCAGGAGCCCTTCGGGGATCTGGATCTCCAGCTCGGCGTCCTCCTGCTGGAGCACGGGCAACAGCGCATCACGGATCTTCACCAGCTCGGCCGGCACGTCGAGCCCGCGGCGTCTGCGCGCCGCGCTCGATCCGGGCGATGCGACCATGGTCAGCTGCCCGGAGACCGCTTCTAGCATCGTCTCCAGCTCGGCCACGCTCACGGCGAGCGACGCCTGATCGGCCACCGCCTTGCGACCCAGGGTCGCGCGGAGTGCGGTCACGCGCTCGCGCATGTCGGCGACTCCCATGTTCACGCTGCGACCGAGCAGCGATGCGGTGTGTCCGAGCGCCGCCAGGTTCGAGTACCCGTCGAGCATCCGCCGGTGCGTCAGCTCCTGCATGGCGAACTGCGAACGGACTCGCTCCGTGGCTCGCCTCAGCTCGTCGCCGAGATCGCCCTCCACCTGACCGGCCAGACGATCCAGGGTGTCGGTGATCCACGTCTGCTGCTGCACGCCCGCGTCCTTCGCCTGCTTTCGCTCCGGCTTCTTCCCGTTCGGGTGCCGCTGCGATTGCCGCTCTGCTTCCAGAACCTGCATCGCATGCAGGACGAAGCGTTGCAGATCGCCGAGAGCCTCGTTGTGAATCAGGCCTTCCCGGTTCGTCTGATCGCGAAGCTCGGGATTGCGATCCGCGGAGACCTCGATCAAGCCCACGACCTGGTTGTTGCTCAGGCGCACGACAGGGTTGTTGACCCGGCGCTGATCGAGTCGAAGCCAGTCGTCGTGGGGCTCGCCGTAAGGCCAGATCCGGAAGCCGTCGCGGTACACCGACATGCCGGACCATTCGCGAAGCCAGGCACGCACTTCCATCCGCGGACCGATCCGCGCGATCGACTCGGTCTCGAGATCGAACGCGAATATGCGGGCACGGACCGGCCCACAGCGAAGCGGCTCGTCCCCCTTCCAGACCTGCTCGGTCGGTCGCCCGCCGTTCACGCGGATCGACACTCCGGAGGCGCCGTCGAACTGGGCTTCCACGCGATAAGGGGCCTGACCGAGGAAGCCGGCACTCACCTCGCCCGAGTAATCCGGGAACTCGTCCGACTCGATGACGATCCGGAAACCTTTGACGCCTGACTCGAAGGGCGAGACCAGGCGCGAGAGACGGGTGGAGAGACGCCGGAAAAGACGCTCGTTCCAGCTCGCACGCAGCTTCGAGAGGCGAAGGACGGTGCCATTCGATTCGAGCCAGTCAGGCGAGCGCACCTCCCACCTGCTCCGCACGTCGGAGAGCATCCGGTCGTCGTGCTCGAACTCGTCCCAGTCGAACTCCGCGCGGATCTCGATGGGTGCTCCGGTCGGGCGCGAGACCAGCTCCAGATGCGCTGCCAGCTTGTCGGCGGCGAAGCGGCCAACGCCCTTCTCGCCGAGCACACGACGACCACGCGTGGTGAAGCGGCGTCCCTCGCGTCCCTTCGCGCTGCCGGCGGGCTGCATCCAGCGCGACATCAGGGTATCGAGATCCATCCCGTGGCCGTCGTCGCGGACGAGGATCTCTCCGTGCTCGCCGGTGACGCCCGAGAACTGGATGGTCACACACGTCGCATCGGCGTCATGCGCGTTCTTCACCAGCTCCGTGATCGCCACGATCTCGTCGCTGATCAGCTCCGCACCGAGAAGCTTGAGGAGCCTTGCACGGGGCGCGAACGCGACCGTACCCGACTGTGCGATATCCGTGTGCATCAGCTGTCCTTCCCGAGCGCCGCAAGAAAGCTCCGGGCGATTGCGGCCGCCATCACGGGCGGCACGGCGTTTCCAAGGTGAACCCACTGGTCGGACGGCGACCCGCAGAACACATAGTCGTCGCGGAACGACTGGACCCTCGCAGCCTCCCGCAGGCTGATGGACCGGATCTGGGACGGGTGGATGTACCCGTTGCCGTCCTTGGCGAGGTGCGAGACGATCGTCTTGCAGGGTCGGTCGCCGCGGAGGCGAGCGTACTTGTCATCGAAGACGTCGGCCCGGTAGCGCATGAGATCGGGGCGGCCGTACCGCTCCAGCGCGTGGACGCTGTCCTCGCCCGGCTGCAGCAGGGCATACAGCTCCAGATCGCGCTCGTTGTGATACCGGACGGTGTGATTGAAGATCAGCCGCGAGGTCGAGAGAATGCCGAACTTGGCGAGATACCGCCGATACTTGCCTGATCGCGTGTCGCCGCGCGACGGCCACAGGTCGATCACCTGCCCGTCGTCCGCATTGCGGGGCGGCAGATCGAACGCGGCCTCGTCGAGCGTCACCGCGGGCAGCGACTCGGGATCGAACTCGCGAGCGAGGGTGTCCTGGTAATGCTCTCGCGGACGCTCCGGCAGCGGCGCGCCCTTTGCCGCGACCAGGAAGTAACGAACGCGATCCTGCGGGACGCCGTGTGCAGCCGCGTTGAGACGCCATGTCGCCGTGGTGAAGCCCTCCGCCTTCAGAGCCGCCGCGGCCTCGTCGAGGAACGAGAGATCACCCTTGCGGGCCGACTTCATCCCCGGAACATTCTCCATCAGGAAGAGCTTTGGCTTCAGCGCGATCGCTGCATCCACCATGTGCTGATAGAGGTAGTTCCTCGCGTCGTCCTTCACCTTGTAGCCGGTGAGGCTGCCCTTGGAGCGGTGCCCGACGTGCGAGAATCCCTGGCACGGCGGCGCGCCGATCAGCACGTCGATGCGCTTTCGCCCGGCGAGACGGCGCATCTCCGTGGCGTCGAGTGTCCGGATATCCCGGCAGATGACGCGGTCCTCGCGAACGGAAGGGTGATTGAAGCGATACGTGCGCATCGCGACACTGTCCGCGTCGACGACGAGCGCCACGTCGAAGCCGGTCTGCTGGAAGCCCTCCGACAGGCCTCCTCCGCCCGCGAAGAAATCGACGATGCGTGGCGCACCGGAGGCCTCGATCCGCTGCACCTCGCCTCGCCGGTAGTGGCCGCAGAAGCCGCGCAGATCGCACTCCTCGCAGAGAGGCTTCTGCGGCCGACACACCTCGCGACCGTGAACGAGAAGGTTCACGTGGAGACCGTGACGTAGATTCGGGGGCACCAGATCCGCGAGCGCCGACTGGAGCTGCTTGTGATCGAGACCTTCGAGCTCCAGACCGAGATCCCGGTAGAGATCGAGGCGCGACATCACCCGCCCGACGTGCGTGTCGACGGGCAGAACCTGCCGCCCGAACGCATACATCATCACGCAGTAAGCGCTCTTGCGACTCAGCTCCGGCAGCGAGACGAGGAACTCTTCCAGGGTCTCGTCCGGCCAGCTCCGCGCCGGCTCCAGCGTGCAGGATCCGAATCGCTCCTTCAGCGCACCGAGCGCGCCGAAGAGGCTGGCCGTCTTCTTGTCGCCGAGCCCGCCGGAGGACAGCAGTGCTTCGACCTCCGCCGGCGGCGCATCGAGAAGATCGTCCCAGCGCCGGAAGCGGGCTCGCAGAGCGTCGTAGGCCTGCTGGTAGGCATCCTCCCGCGTCTTGCGTGAGAGGATGATGTAGACCAGCTCGTCGACCGGATCGGTCTTGTTACCGAGCCTCGGGGTGCCGTGGAGCACCGCTGCGATGTGAGCGACTTCGCGGATCGCGGAGGTGACATCGTCCACGAGCCCGCGCAGCGTCTCCGTGACGAGCTGGTCCTCGGCCCCGCGGTCGAGCGTACCTCCTGCTTCCTCGCGGGCTCGGTCGACGGCGGCCTTCACGGTCCTCGCGGCGAGCGGGAAACGGCTGCGATCCACCCTCAAGCGGTCGACCATCGCCGCACGCCAGCGGGTGACGACCGGCGGGAACTCGCGGGGTCGGTGATAGAAGTCGCGACGCTCGCGCTCGTCGGGCGGCCAGCCGCTGGATGCGATCCGGCGCGACACCTCGGAGGGCGAGATCTCGGCGCCGGGAGCAGCGGAGATGGGAGCGATCGGCGCCGCCGCCACGTCCGGCAGAGCGGGCTCCGCCGGTGCGGCTGCCGGTGCTGACCGGTCCTCGGCTGCCATCTCCTCCAGCTTCCGTGCAAGCGCTGGAATGGGCCTGTGCCGACCGTTCTCCCAGCCATTCACCGTGGCGAAGGAGACCCCCAGCCGCTGGGCCAGCCCCTCCTGCGTGAGCCCCCGGATGGCCCGGATCCTCCGCACGAGCCCGACCGTTTCCGCGCTGGTGTCTGTGGTGATTTCTGCTCGCTGGGTCACGGGTGCGAACCTTTTATAGTACCTGGATCGGAGATTCAAGCGTCGCGCTGCAAGACTGCCTCCGGCCCCCCATTTAAGGGCACCGCAACAGGGACTGAAACAGGCACCACAATGAAGACCATCGCGCTCGCATGGCGACCGGTCGCAGACACGATGACGTTGCGTTCCACGTGGCGACCGTCGCACTCGTGACGAGCGCGGTCTGCATCGGGGCCGACGCCCACCGGCGCCACCCCTTGCCGCGAACGTAATCGAGGATCTGCTCGAAGGTGACCGTCACCTCGGTGAGGGCGGCGGGGGTCGGGTCGGTCTGCATGGGATCTCCAGGTCAGCGCGCGCGGGCGTGGCCGCGACGGCTCTTCTTCGGGTGTTTTCCGCCGCGCGTCGGAAGGGTCCTACGGACGAGGTGCTCGATATCCGCACGTGTTTTCCGCATCGCCGCCAGAGCGAGCTTCAGCTCTTCGTAGTCGAAATGTTCGAGGCGGTTGGGATCGTACCCGGAGATCGCCTTGTCGAGCCGCGCTCGGGTGCTGGCGCTCGAGCGCAGCGCGGTCATGAACTCGGACGAGGGGGCCAGGGGCGGCTTTCGATCGGCCAGCTCCAGGATGGCGTACGCGAGCACGTGGTCGCGGATCCGATCCGTCGCACCGGCGAGGGTGAACGCTCGCAGGATGTCGAGATAGGTCTGACCGGCGGTAACTTCAGGCATTCCCGTTATCGTTGCGAATGTCGTGCCAGTCAGTGTCAGATCGCGCCATTCAAGAGGATCACCCGCAGCGGCTTCCCGAAAATGTCTTCGGGCAGGTTTCCCAGCGAGCGCATGGTCACCACCACCACGAGGTGGGTGATCTGGTCGTGGGCCGCATACCGGAAGAGCTGGCGCGTCAGATTCCCCAAGCTGCCCTTCATCTTCACCTCGACGAGGTGATCGTCGCTGACGATGAAGTCGGGGATGTCCCCCGGCGCGAGCCGGCGATGCCGCTGGAAGTGGAGCCCGTCTGCGGTGAAGCCCGCCTCGATGCCCTCTTGCAATATCGTCTCGGAGGTGAAGCGGAAGCGGCGCCGGCGGAGCGACGCCTCGATGAGGTCCATCGTCAGGCTCATGCGGTCTTCTCGGCGGATCGCTCGCGGATCTTCGCCTCTAAATCCGCGAACATCTCGGGCACTGCGCCGGCGATCGAGACCGGGATCTCGACCGTGTTCCACCAGTGACGATCGCCGGCGGCCTTCTTCCGACAGGCGCCGAGCGTGAACGTCGCGTTGAATAGGTCGGTCCAGATCGACACGACGAGGCGAGGCCAGGGGGCGCCGTTGGCCCCGTAGACGCGCTTGACGACGGCGCCGTCGCCGCCGATGTTTCGGAGCTTCGTGTCGTCGAGGCGAACCCACGCGATGGTAGCGGCGGCGGTGCGGTACGCTCCGATGCCACTGCCGATCTCGTGCAGCTCCATCGCGACGTAGCGGTCGAGCGCGGCCTGGTCCATGTCGCGGACAGCGCGCGCCTACGAACTTGGCGAATTGGATCCTCGCCAGATCTTCTGGCGTCTTCACTTCGTCACGCACGACTACGTCCCTTCAGCGAGGATCTGCTCGTAGATGGGAACGAGATCCGGGTCTGCCGCGAGCAGCGCGAGCACGATGGCGCGATCGCGGGCGATCATCCAGGTCACCTCACGGATCCGCATCGTGGGCCACATCCGCTGGTCGCCGCGGTGCTCGGTCAAGCGCCGCCCGCTCAGCTCGGTCTGGCGGGTCATGTCCGCGAGGAACCACGCCCGCCGTGAGCGGGAGAGCCGACGCCACGCCGAGAAAGACGGCCTCACACCTTCACCCCATCGAACGACAGAATTGCCGACGACTTCGCGTACACGCGGCTCACGATGCTCTCCGCGTCGAAGTTCCGGTACACCTCGGCGAGCTGCACCTCGTTCTTCTTCAGGGTGACGATCGTCGTGCGCCTCGCCGCGGCGCGCTCGACGATGATCTCCGTCATGGCCGACGACCGAGCGGGCTCGTTCGCCATCTCGTCGAGCACGAGCAGCGGGGCGCGAATGCAGCGGTCGACGATCGGAGCTTCGCCGCGCCCGAGAGGCGTCTCGGCGCGCGCCTTCGCCGGGTGGTACGCGGTCGTGAAGAAGAACTCGGCGGCGGTGTTCACCTCGGCATCGGTCGCGCCGAGAAGCAGAGCTTTCTCGATGGCCCAGCGGGCGATCGCGCAGGCGAGCGACGTCTTCCCCTTTTGACTGGCGCCGTGAAGCACGATGAAAAGGGGAAGAGGCTTCTTGAGAATCTCGCGAACGTGCAGAACGACGCGCTTGTCGGCGACATAGTCTTCGACCGGGAGCAGGCCCGCCTTGCGGCGGCGCTCGTCGATGGTGTCGCCGAACGCCATGACGCGCTGGTACTCCGGCAGCAGCGCGAGCGCGGCGCGGACGATCGGGCGCCGCTCGGCGAGCTTCTGCCGCGCCTCGATGCTCTCCGCGCATTCGACGCAGAACCTGCCAACGATGACGGCGCCGCAGCCGCCGTGGCACTCTGACGGCGGCGGCGCCGTCAGGAAGACAGCCTTCTTCAGCGAGCCCACGGCGATGATGTCGGCCTGGCGCGCGGCGCGGAGGCGCTCGCCCTCGGGATGCCCGCAGGTCGGGCAGCTCCCCGTCGGCGGCAGGTCGACGTGTCCGCAGTTGATGCAGACGTTGTTGAGCAGCTCGGCGAGGAGCGTGACGCGCTCCTCGGGCGGCACGCTCCCGAGTCGCTGTGCGAGCGCCAGGGCGGCGCCCTTCGGATCTCCGGTCATCGATCGGCCTTTCTCTGTGATGCGATCCAGGTGCGCACTGCCTCCAAACGAAAAGAGCCGGGCGGCCGCGGGGAATCTCTGGCCGCCCGGACTCAGGCGCGAGGGGCTCGTGTCACCGGAAAGACCCCTCGCACGCACCAAAGCCCGCTGACGTCGCCGGCGGGCTGGGGGCCTGGTCGCCCAGGATCAGAAGCTGAATGGAGATCTTGCGAGGATCGTGCCACGCGCGAGGATCGACGCGATGCGACCCCCTCGACGATGCCCGACCTCCCACGACCACGAGAAACCCGATCGCAGGAGCCGCATCTCCACCATGAAGGCGACCGGCTTGGGCGCCGGCGGCGGGGTTGGCGGCGACGAATGAGAACTACTGTTGCCCGGCAATCATGCCGGGCTGGATCTCAACAACAACAACAACAACAACGCCGACGTACGCGCGCGCCATGGCGACGGCATCGTGCGCGTCGCACGCGGCGGCGGCGTCGCGTGCGATCGCAGCGTCGAGCCAGTCCCAGCCCACGGCGTCCACGTCCACGTGGACTCTGCGATCGTCGTCGTCGTCGGCGAGCGCGTCGGCGTCGGCGGCGATCGCCTTGATGCGGTCGACCACCTCCTCCCACCCGACGCGGTCGACCACATCCGGGATGGCGGCCAGGCGGCGGCGCCATCCAAGAATCTGCGCCCTCCGCCCCCCCGCGAGGCCGTCCCGCGCCGCGATCGTCGCCAGCCGGGAGCAGATCGAGCCGCGGATGACGTCGATCACGACGGCCCAGTGTCGCCGCTGAGTGAGCGCGGCGGATCCGCGCGATCCGAGGAGTCGTGGGAGCACCTGCGCGAGGGCTCGGCGGTCGCACCTGGTCGAGTGATCCGCGCGATAGACGGCCGCCCCGATGACGGGGCACACGTTGTCGGGCACAGTGTCCGACGACGGATCGAGGCCGAGCCACGCTCGGACCTCCTGGATCGCGCATCGGTCGCCGGGTGCGCCGGACCCGCCGCCTTCGACGAGGACGAGGGCAGCGAGGTACGCGGGAGTGAGGTACGCGGGGAGAGTGGGGGTCTTCATACCGCGAAAGGCCCGCCCCTCGTGAGGGCGGGCCGAGGCGGCGGGAGAGTCAGCCGCGCTCTGTCACGCTGAGGTCCCTGCCGCTGAGGTTCGCGCCTTCGAGGATCGCGCCTTCGAGGATCGCGCCTTCGAGGATCGCGCCGCTGAGGTCCGCGCGTTCGAAGTTCGCGCCGCTGAGGTCCGCGCCGCTGAGGTTCGCGCGGCGGAGGTCAGCGCCGCTGAGGTTCGCGCCGCTGAGGTTCGCGCGGCGGAGGTTCGCGCGGCGGAGGTTCGCGCGGCTGAGGTTCGCGCCGCTGAGGTTCGCGCGTTCGAAGTCAGCGCCTTCGAAGTTCGCGCCTTCGAGGTCCACGCCGCTGAGGTCCGCGTCTTCGAGGTCCACGCCGCTGAGGTCCGCGCCGCTGAGGTTCGCGCCTTCGAGGTTCGCGCGGCTGAGGTTCGCGCCGCTGAGGTTCGCGCGTTCGAAGTCAGCGCCTTCGAAGTTCGCGCCTTCGAGGTTCGCGCGGCTGAGGTTCGCGCCGCTGAGGTTCGCGCGTTCGAAGTTCGCGCCTTCGAAGTTCGCGCCTTCGAGGTCCACGCCGCTGAGGTCCGCGTCTTCGAGGTCCGCGCGTTTGAGGTTCGCGCGGCGGAGGATCGCACCGCGGAGGTCCGCGCCGCTGAGGTTCGCGCCTTCGAGGTCCGCGCCGATGAGGTCCCTGCCGCTGAGGTCCACGCCGCTGAGGATCGCGCCGCGGAGGATCGCACCGCGGAGGTCCGCGCCGCTGAGGTTCGCGCCTTCGAGGTCCGCGCCGCAGAGGTCCCTGCCGCTGAGGTCCACGCCGCTGAGGATCGCGCCGCGGAGGTCCGCGCCGCTGAGGTCCGCGCCGCTGAGGTCCCTGCCGATGAGGATCGCGCCGCTGAGGTCCGCGCCGCTGAGGATCGCACCGCGGAGGTCCGCGCCGCGGAGGTCCGCGCGTTTGAGGTTCGCGCGGCTGAGGTCCACGCCGCTGAGGTTCGCGCGGCTGAGGTCCACGCCGCTGAGGTTCGCGCGGCAGAGGTCCACGCCGCTGAGGTTCGCGCGGCAGAGGTCCCTGCCGCTGAGGTCCACGCCGCTGAGGATCGCGCCGCGGAGGTCCGCGGCGGGGGTCTTCTGTGTTGTCTGGGTGGTCATACCGCGAAAGGCCCGCCCCTCGTGAGGGCGGGCCGAGGCGGCGGGGATGGGCATGGCGGGGTCATCGGTGCGAATGCGGGCACCCCAGGGCGGCGCGCCCGGCAGCGGTGGGCACCACCATGAGCTGCGTGCACGCGTAGACTGTCATCGGGCGCTCGCCTCGGTCATCGCGAGCAGGCGCTCGATGAGCTCGATGTAGGCGTGGGCGTCGGCGACGGCGTCGGCGTAGTCCTCGAGGTAGCAGAGGGCGTAGGCGGGATCGACGGCATACGCGTGCGCCATGGCGACGGCATCGTGCGCGTCGCGCGCGGCGGCGGCGTCGCGTGCGATCGCAGCGTCGAGCCAGTCCCAGTCCACGTACGTGTCGCCGTCGTCGGCGACGTACGCGTCGAGGGCGACGCCGTCGCGCACGGCGGCGATCACGGCGTCGGTGACGTAGTCGACGACATCGCGCTCGGCGTCGTCGTCGTCGTCGGCGTCGGCGTCGGCGTCGGCGTCGGCGGCGATCGCCTTGATGCGGTCGACCACCTCCTCCCACCCGACGCGGTCGACCACATCCGGGATGGCGGCCAGGCGGCGGCGCCATCCAAGAATCTGCGCCCTCCGCCCCTCCGCGAGGCCGGGCCGTGCGGCGATCGTCGCCAGCCGGGAGCAGATCGAGCCGCGGATGACGTCGATCGCGACGGCCCCGCATCGCTGCTGGTCGAGCGCGGCGGATCCGCGCGATCCGACGAGGCGCGGGAGCACCTGCGCGAGGGCGCTCCGCGCCTCCTCGGAGTGATCATTGGCCCTCGCGGCGACGGCCCCCACGACGGTGCATACACCCGCCGGGGGCCAGCGCGAGCGTGGGTCGTGCCCGAGCCACGCTCGGACCTCTTGGGTCCCGGCGTGGTCGCCGGGTGCGCCGGACCCGCCGCCTTCGACGAGGACGAGGGCAGCGAGGTACGCGGGCGTGAGGTACGCGGGGAGAGTGGGGGTCTTCATGCCGCGAAAGGCCCGCCCCTTGCGAGGGCGGGCCGAGGCGGCGGGAGAGTCAGCCGCGCTCTGTCACGCGTCGCCAGGCGACGAGGGCAGCGAGGCCGACGCCGCTTTGAGCGCCGAGCTGGGCGCGGCGCTCACCAGGAGGCCTCCGGGGGTAAGGATCCACCCGGGGATCGGGGGGTCCACGCCGCTGCGGTTGGCGCCGCTGAGGTTCGCGCCGGTGAGGTCCCCGCCGCGGAGGTTCGCGCGTTCGAAGTTCGCGCCGCTGAGGTCCGCGCGCCGGAGGTCCGCGCGGCGGAGGTCCGCGCGTTCGAAGTTCGCGCCGCTGAGGTCCGCGCGGCGGAGGTTCGCGCCGCGGAGGTCCGCGCGTTCGAAGTTCGCGCCGCTGAGGTCAGCGCCGCGGAGGTTCGCGCCGCGGAGGTTCGCGCGTTCGAAGTTCGCGCCGCGGAGGTCCGCGCCGCGGAGGTTCGCGCCGCGGAGGTTCGCGCCGCGGAGGTTCGCGCCTTCGAGGATCGCGCCGCTGAGGTCCGCGCGCCGGAGGTCCGCGCCTTCGAGGATCGCGCGTTCGAAGTTCGCGCCGCTGAGGTCAGCGCGGCGGAGGTTCGCGCCGCGGAGGTCCGCGCGTTCGAAGTTCGCGCCGCTGAGGTCAGCGCCGCGGAGGTTCGCGCCGCTGAGGTCCACGCGTTCGAAGTTCGCGCCGCTGAGGTCCACGCCGCTGAGGTCCACGCCGCTGAGGTCCCTGCCGCTGAGGTCCACGCCGCTGAGGATCGCGCCGCGGAGGTCCGCGCCGCTGAGGTCCGCGCCGCTGAGGTCCCTGCCGGTGAGGTCAGCGCCGCAGAGGTCCGCGCCGCTGAGGATCGCACCGCGGAGGTCCGCGCCGCGGAGGTCCCTGCCGCGGAGGATCGCGCCGCTGAAGTTCGCGCCTTCGAGGATCGCGCGTTCGAAGTTCGCGCCTTCGAGGATCGCGCCTTCGAGGTCAGCGCCGGTGAGGTCAGCGCCGCAGAGGTTCGCGCGGCGGAGGTTCGCGCCGCTGAGGTTCGCGCGGCGGAGGTCCGCGCCGCTGAGGTTCGCGCCTTCGAGGATCGCGCCGCTGAGGTCCCTGCCGATGAGGATCGCGCGTTCGAAGTTCGCGCCTTCGAGGATCGCGCCGCGGAGGTCCGCGCCGCGGAGGTCCCTGCCGATGAGGATCGCGCCGCTGAAGTTCGCGCCTTCGAGGATCGCGCCGCTGAAGTTCGCGCCTTCGAGGATCGCGCCGCTGAAGTTCGCGCCTTCGAGGATCGCGCGTTCGAAGTTCGCGCGGCTGAGGTTCGCGCGGCGGAGGTCCGCGCCGCTGAGGTTCGCGCCTTCGAGGATCGCGCGGCGGAGGTCCACGCCGGTGAGGTCCCTGCCGGTGAGGTCCCTGCCGCTGAGGTCCCTGCCGCTGAGGTCCACGCCGGTGAGGTCAGCGCCGCAGAGGTCCGCGCCGCAGAGGTCCGCGGCGGGGGTATTCATTGTCTTCATGGTGGTCATGCCGCCTCGGCCCACCCCTCGTGAGGGCGGGCCGAGGCGGCGGGGATGGGCATGGCGGGGTCATCGGGCGCGGGCGCGCCATCGGTCATCGCGAGCAGGCGCTCGATGAGCTCGATGTAGGCGTGGGCGTCGGCGTCGGCGTAGGCGTCGGCGACGGCGTCGGCGTAGTCCTCGAGGTAGCAGAGGGCGTAGGCGGGATCGACGGCATACGCGTGCGCCATGGCGACGGCATCGTGCGCGTCGCGCGCGGCGTCGGCGTCGCGTGCGATCGCAGCGTCGAGCCAATCAACACCGTCGTCGTCGTCGGCGAGCTCGTCGACGTCGAGCGGGTCGGCGTCGTCGTCGTCGGCGTCGGCGTCGGCGTCGGCGGCGATCGCCTTGATGCGGTCGACCACCTCCTCCCACCCGACGCGGTCGACCACATCCGGGATGGCGGCCAGGCGGCGGCGCCATCCAAGAATCTGCGCCCTCCGCCCCTCCGCGAGGCCGGGCCGTGCGGCGATCGTCGCCAGCCGGGAGCAGATCGAGCCGCGGATGACGTCGATCGCGACGGCCCCGCATCGCTGCTGGTCGAGCGCGGCGGATCCGCGCGATCCGAGGAAGCGTGGGAGCACCTGCGCGAGTGCGCTCCGCGCCTCCTCGGAGTGATCATGGGCACGCGCGGCGACGGCCGCGACGACAGTGCATACACCCGCCGGGGGCCAGCGCGAGCGTGGGTCGTGCCCGAGCCACGCTCGGACCTCTTGGGTCCCGGCGTGGTCGCCCCCGACCAGGGCGTCGCCCAAGAGGACGGGATCGGAGAGGTGCTTCGGGGATGTCGTCATGAGGATGGTTCTCCGTGTGAATGGATCTCGGCGTCGCAGGGGGCGCCCACGACCGCCTCGCAGTTCATTAGCCTGATTTGGGTGCATCTTCTGTGCCTGGATCGCGCTCGCACGCCAAGCAGTAGCCGCCATTCCAGCGGGCGCGCAGGCCGCAGCGCGGGCAGAGCATCGAGATCGCGCCGCAGCCCCGCTTCGTTCCGACCACCGTGGCGCCGATGCCGCGGCACGTGTCGCACCGCGGGTCGCCGCGGGTCGGCGCTTCGGGCCGGCGCTCGCACCCGCAACGCCTGAAGGTGCGGATCGTCGTGCAGGTGACGTTCCCAGTGACGGGATCGACCTCTCCGCTTCCGTCGAGCCCGCAGGGCGAGTGCTTCGGGAGCGCGATCACGTGCGCGGCTTGCGGCCAGGAATCGGCGGCTCCCCCATCCCGAGATCCATCCCCGCGGACAGCGCCAGCACCGCCGCGAAAAGTGTCTGCGCGACCCGGTTGCTCCCCTTGCGTTGCGTCCCGGGTGGCGGCGCGGGCGCGGGCGCCTCGGGGACAGCCGTCTCGCGCAGCGACTCCGGGAGGATGAGCGGCGGCCTCTCGTAGCTCTCGCCCTCCGCGGCATCGAACTTCGACACCGCCAGATCCAGCGTCGCACGGGTGAGCACCTCGGGCGCCGGCGCCGAGGGCGAGCTGGAGATCTCCGCGACCGGAACCCCTCCCAGTTCCAGTGTCCAATCCCAGTTGGACGGCCGCTGCGCGGGCACCGCGGGGGCGGGCGGCGCGGGGGCGGGCGGCGCGAGAAACGTGATCATCTCGCAGATCGCGAGGCGGCGCCGAACGGGGCAGGGCTTGCGGCCGTGGGGAATGGTCACGTCGACCTCCGGCGGCGCGCGGGCGTCGCTTTGCCGGTGCCGTTGATCTGGTTTTCCAGCTCAGTCACGAAGGTCGTCTTCACGCTCGCGGCCGACGACTCCACAGGCGGACGCCGCGGCGGCCCGCCGCGCCACGAAGCGAGGGAGAACCAGCGGCATCAGCACGGCGTTCAGCGGCGCCATGAGCCGCGCCACGAAGCGAGGGAGAACCCCTTGCAGCCGGTGAAGCAGGAATCGATGAGGCGGCCGCCGCAGGCGCAGACCAGGGCGCCGACACCCTCACACGCCGGGCAGTCGCATCCCGGCGTGTTGCTGCACGTGCATGGGCCGAATTCGAGCTGTCCCGCCTCTTCCTCGGTCATGCCCAGCCGCGGAACGACGGGCGCCGCGGCGACCCCCTGGACTGCGACGGCGCCCGCGCTCGTCGCATCTTGCGCCGCCGTCGGCACCAGCTCGACCATGGACAGCCGGAGCAGCGTCGCCGCCTCATCGACCGCGCCGGGAACGCGGTCCTGGTACGTGGTTTGGTAGACGATGCGGACGATCCCGGCGTTGACGACGAGCTTGAAGCACGCGTGGCAGGGGAAGGTCGTCACGTACAGCGTGGCTCCCCGGACGGTGGCGCCATGGAGCGCGGCCTGCGCGATCGCGTTGCCCTCGGCGTGCACGGTGCGCTCGCAGTGCTGTTGGCCCTTGGCATCTGCGATCAGCAGACATCCGATGTCGGAGCAATGCGGGAGACCGCGAATCGAGCCGTTGTACCCCGTCGCGATGATGCACCTGTCGTGAACCAGCACGGCGCCGACATGGCGTCGATCGCAGGTCGATCGCAGCGAGGCGACCTCGGCGAATCGCATGAAGTAGCTGTCCCAGCTCTCGCGATCCGGCTTTTCTGAGGCGACGTGTTCGGTCATGATGGTTCTCCGGATCCTGGTACCGTGAAGGCGTTGCGCGCCTCGGCACCGGTCATCTTCTTCTTGCGCAGCAGCTCTTGCGCGAGCGCCTCGACGCCCTTCCAGTGGAGCTGAAGCAGCGCCTTCGCGACATCGATGTATCGTGGGATGCGGCTCGGGGCGATCTTTTTCGCCGCGGTAGCATAGTCGCCATGCGCGCCTCGCGATGCGTGCCTGAAGCGTATTCGCTCGCAGGCGTCCCCGCTGAGCGCGACGAGTACCGCCGCAGATGGGGAGAATGTCGTCGCGTTCGTGTGCGCGTCGAATTTCTTCGAGGGGATCAGCGTCACCCAGTGAACCGCTCCACCGACAATGAGCACCATCGCTGCGTGGCCGGCCTCGTGATACGCGAGGCGCACCTGCTCTTGATCGTCTTTCTTCATCGTGGTCAGCCCGCCGCGCGTTCGGGAACCGGTCGTTGCTGCCGAAGAACGAGGAGATCTTCCGGGTGAATGTGAGCACCGATGACGCGGTGTAACCCAGTAACGATCACGCCATCCCAGCGCGCGACGATCTTCGAGTCGAGGGTCTCTTCCCCCTGTAGCTCGATGTGACGAGCCCCGAGGCCTCGTACAGCCCGAAGCAGAGGTGAAACCGGCGCGCCGAGGATGCGAACTTTCACGGGGCTTGTCCTTCCGCAGGGAGCACTTCCCAGAGCGCCTCGAAGCGCCCAGACCATGCCAGGTCACGCGCCTTGCTCCGGCGCGCCGGCGAGAACCCACTCGGTGGCGTTGTTCTCGCCGGCGCGCTCACCGCTCGCGCGCACCTTCTTCTCCGCGGCGAGCTTCACGAAGATCTGCTCGGCGCGCCGCCTGGTCAGCTTGCAGCGGCGCGCCAGGTCGCGCGCCGTCGTCGGCCCGCGCAGCAGCAGCTCCATCATCGGCTCCATCCACGAAAGGGGGCGCCGCACCCGACCCGCGCTGTCGATGGTACTGGTGACGATCGTGACACTCATGTCTCGCTCTTCTTCTCGTCGTAGACGCTGAGATCGACCGGTTTGCCCACTTCCCAGGTGCCCTGTTTCCAGTTCGTGGCGCCGGTGGATGCGCCGGAAGCGCCGGAAGCGCCGGAAGCGCGCGCCCGATCCTTGGCTTTCCAGTCGACCCTCGACGCGAACCTGCGCGCCATCGACGCCGCGTCCCCCGGCGTCACCACCTCGCCACCCGCGCGCAGAGCTTCGACCTCGGCAGCGGCCTGCGAGATATTTGCAAGCAACTGCACAATGTCGCGACCGGCAGCCATTCGCTCGCCCTCGATGGCGTTGGCGAGCTGGGGCAGGTCGACGCCCCTGAACGCCGCCGGGTACTTCGACAGCTCGGCGAAGATCTGGCGGGTCTCTTTCGAGCTTCCAGGAAACAGACCGGGCTCGGCGCCGGCCGGGATCCCGTCTTGACCCGGAAGAGGAGCGGGCGCGTGCGCATCCGGAGTGCGTGCCGGAGGTACGGTACGGCACGGCTCAGCACGGCTCAGCACAGAGTGACGCGGTGTTACCTGATGTGACGGTTCCGTTCGCGGGCGAACGCCACCGTCACGTTTTGTGACGGATCCGTCACGCCGCGTGACGGTGTCGGGGCCCCCTCTCGCCTCGGGAGGGCCCGCGGAGGGGGGTGCTTCGGTGGATCCCGACGGGCCGCGAACGCCACCGTCACGTTTCGTGACGGATCCGTCACGAAACGTGACGAAGGCGCCGGGCGAGTCTCCGTGCTCCTCGAAGATCAGGCCGATTTGAACGGCCCTCTTGCGATCTGCGGCCTTTTCCCGGGCCGCGCGCGCGCGCGCCTTGTCGGACTGCCGGGCCTCCTGCGCCTCGATGAAGTTCGAGGCGAAGAGCACCTCGCCGTCTTTCCCGTCGCTCAGGAGCGCGCAGCAGCCGTTGGTCAGCAGCTCGGGCATGGCGGCCTCGACCAGATCCAGCGGGAGCCGGCACACCGAAGCGATCCCTTTCCACTTGGATTTCCCTAGTTCGAGGATGCCGGCGCGATCGAACCGCTTGAGCAGCTCGTTCCACACGAGCCGGCTCTGCCAGGGCAACAGCGTCCACTCCGGGGTTTCCCGGGTGTAGAGCCGCACGTAGCGCTCGTCGTCGAAGCGCACGGGCTACACCCCCTCGCCGCCGGTCGCTTCCTCGACCCCCGAGGGCTCTTCCGCCGGGACAGGCGACGCCAGGCGCTCCAGCCCCTCGCTCGGCCCCTCCGAGGCCATCAGCGCCCCGGCAACCCCTGCCTCGAAGATGTCGTGGGCGACCCGTGGACGCTCCGGGCAGGCGGCCTCGGAGGCGGCGTGCGGCACCGGCAGCAGCGGCGCCAAGGCCTCCGGGATCTCGCGCCCCAGCTCGCGCAGGTAGGTCGCGACGGCCTCGGGCTCGAACCGCCAGTGGTTTCCTGGCGTCTTCCAGCCGAGGATCTTCCCCGCGTCCGCGGCGCCGTGGATCGTCTTGTAGTTGACCCCGACCCACTCGGCGACTTCGCCCGTGGTGAACGCCTGCTTCGTTTTGGCCATATTGACCAGAAAGGGTAATATGTCCCAAATGAGTAGGTCAATCCAAAAGAGTCCAGTTCCTCGTCGATCGCGGCGGGGTCGAGCACGTGCAGCAAAAACGCGCCGCACGCGTCGAACCCCGGGGGCACCATCGCTATCTGCGAGGGTACCGGGATGGGGTGGACGCAGATCTTGATCAGCAGATCGCCGAGCGCCTCGCTCTGGAACGGCACCTGGCCGACGACGCACTCGAAGGCGATCACGGCGAGCGACCAGAGATCGCTGCGGCCGTCGATCGTCTTCGTCCCCTGCGCCTGCTCCGGGCTCATGTAGCTCGGCGTCCCGAGGATCGAGCCGGTGCGCGTGGCGTTGCCCTTGGCGCTGCCGGGCCCGTTGCCGGTGATCTTGGCGCTGCCGAAGTCGAGGACCTTGGCGATCTCCTTGTCGTCGTTCTTCACGAGGAAGACGTTGTCGGGCTTGAGATCCCGATGGATCACGTTGCCCTCGTGGGCCTTGGCGAGGGCGCGGCCGATGTGCGAGATGACGCGGACCGTGTCGGCGAAGGGGAGGCACTGGAGGCGCGCGAGGCGGGCGGCGAGGCTCTCCCCTTCGAGGAGCTCCATCGCGATGAAGGGCACGCCCTCGTCCACGCCGTAGTCGAGGATCTGGACGACGTGCGGGCTGCGCAGCGCCGCGGAGAATCTGCTCCTCGCTGTACCCAGCGCTCGGGCCGCGCCGCGGGGATGGGCCGAGGATCCCGTGGGCGAACCAGCGCGTCAGCGTGCGCTTGGAGATGCCGCCCGCGGCGGCGAGATCGTGGGCGCGGTGCGGAGAACGAGGCGGCTTCTTCATGCCTTCCTGGATCGAACGCAGAGGGCGGGGCTAGAGCACCGAACGGGTTGAAATGGACCGAAAAGAGCCGGATTTTAACGCAAAGGCGCAGGGACGCAAAAAAGAAATCCGATTTTTTGCGCCTTTGCGTTGAATCTTGGCATTTCAACCTGTTCGGTGCTCTAGCCCCAATTGTTGCCATGTAAGCTCCAGTTTTTGTGGTCGTAGCTCGACTTTGTTGCCGTCGTAGCTCGAATTGTTGTCGTCGTAGCTCGACTTTGTTGCCATCCAGGTACACTTGCCGAGCGCACGCCTTGACATCCGGAGCCGTTCGAGATCCTCTACGCCCCAACATTACGCACGGATACGGGATGGAGACGCACGACCTACTTGAAGCACTCGGTTATGACAATCGTTCACCGAGTTTCCTGACACCGGACCGATTTGCAGAATCGCCGGAATATGCGCATGTATTCCGGCGCGCCCACCAGAAGCTCGGGCTGCGGGGCGTGTATCTGTTGCGGCGGGATCCCGCATCGGGATCCCGCGCGTCCACCCCCGTCGTGTACGTGGCTGAAGCCGACACGCCTGAGCAGGCCGACGACATCCACCGTAAGGTCTGGAACCAGGATATCGTCCCCTTCCTGCTCGTGAAGCTCCCGAAGAGCCTGCGGCTTTATGCGGGGTTTACCTACCAAGCCGCGGACGCCTCGACGACCTCGGCGCAGCAAGGCGTACTGGAAGCCGCCATCCAGCTTAATGAGGTGTCGACGAAGCTCTTGGAATTCCGAGCCCAGGCGATCGATGACGGAGCGTTGTGGCGCAAATGGGGAAAGCAGGTTGACCCCAAGAACCGCGTTGACTGGAAGCTGCTCAAGCACCTGAACATGCTTGCGACTCAGCTTCACAAAGAAAAGCTCGATCCCGATGTCGCCCATGCGCTCATCGGGAAATACATTTACCTACGCTATCTGGACGAGCGGGGTTTACTCCCCAAGAAGCTGAAGGAGTGGGGGATCGGCCGGGAACAGATTTTTGGCCGCACCGCGCAGCCAGGTGCATTTCGTCGACTGAACGAGCGCATCGAAAAAGATTGGCTGAACGGTTCTATTTTTCCTGTCCCGTTCTCTGGAAAGAAAGCGCCGACCTCGGACCATATCCGGAGTGTGGCGTCGGTATTCCTGGGCGATGACGCGACCACCGATCAGCTTCATCTCGACTTCAAGGCGTACGACTTTTCCTGCATACCGATTGAAACGCTCTCGGTCATCTACGAAAATTTCCTGGGGCTGAAAGGGGAGAACCGCGAGAGCGGGGCCTATTATACTCCGATTCCGCTCGTCAATTTCATGATAGCCGAGCTCGAGGACGTGCGGCCCCTCAATGAGGGTATGCGCATCCTGGATCCTTCCTGCGGTTCCGGCGCATTTCTCGTGCAGTGTTATCGGCGCCTCATCGAGAAGAGACTCGGCGACGAACAGCGACCTCTACAGCCCGAAGACTACCCGGAGGCGCTGAAAGCGCTGCTCGAGCGGCATATCTTCGGCGTCGATCGGGACGGCTACGCCTGCCAAGTGGCGGCGATGAGCCTGGTGATGACGCTGCTCGATTCGATCGAGACCGAGGTGCTGGAGCGCAATCCCGGATTCAAGCTCCCCACGCTGCACGGGAACAACATCTGCCAGGCAGACTTCTTCGATCCGGGCTCATCTTGGGCGAAGAAGACGACTGCGATTCGGTACGATTGGGTGATCGGGAACCCGCCGTGGATCAAGCTGCCCGTCCAAGGAGTCAAGGCGCTTGATCGCCACGCCCTCACGTGGATTCAGGATCAGCAGCCGACGCACCCGGTCGTTGGCAACCAGGTGGCCGAGGCGTTCGCCTGGAAATCCGGCTCCCACCTCGCACCCGGGGGGGCGATCGGGCTGCTCTTGCCGGCAAAGACCTTGTTCGACGAGAAGCCCACGTTTCGCCGGGAATTCTTCCGGCAGATGGACGTCTCCGCCGTCGCGAACTTCGCCAACCTTCGGGAGGTTCTTTTTCCGAAACGGGACAGCCTCGACGCGGATAAGTCGGGGCAGCCCAAGAAGAAGAAAAAACGCGTTGGGGCGAGGCACCCTGCGGCGGCATTTTTCTACGGACTGGCAACGACTCCGCAACGTAACGACCGTTCGGACGTTTTGATCTATTCGCCGCTGGTCGTGAACCAGGAGGCGAACCGCCCGGCAGGTGCCAGCGCGCGCAAGGAGATATGGTCAATCGTCCTCAACAGCAGCGAGGTGCGAACACTCCCCTGGCGAGCGCTGGAGGGTGGAGACCCACTCCCGTTCAAGATCGCGATGTGGGGCTCGCCTCGCGACGAGCAGCTCCTGCGCGCGCTCGAAAAGCGCTTCCCTGCGTTGTCGTCCTATGCCGGAGATAAGGCGCAGGACGGGACTGTGTGTGCGATGCATGAAGGCCCCGCGCTGCGACGGCAGAAGCCGCCCGTGGTGGGCCAGCCCGAGCCGGAAGGGCTCGAAGCGCTGCCCGGGGTAGCCGGCAAGTACACGCTCAATTCAGAGAAGCTCAGAGGGTGCGGCCGAATCTATGCCTTCCCCAAGACGGCGCTCAGGAAGATCGAGCCCGCCGAGGCGTTTGTTCGGCAAGGTCGTGGTACGCGCACGCTCTCCGTCTGCAAACCGCCTCACCTCATCGTGAGCGAAACCAGAGCCTACGCGGTCTTCAGCGATGAGTTTCTGGTCGTACCGAACAACTACCCCGGCATCGCGGGGCAGCGAGCGGAGCGAAGCCGACTCATCGCGCTATCGCTGTATTTGAGCTCGAATTTCGCACTCTATCACGATTTTTTCCGCTCCCCTAACGGCGGGATCACCGGGAGGCGATCCACGTTGAGCACGCTCGGCTCTCTCCCGTTTCCGTTCGCAACCACCCCGGAGAGTGTGCTGAAGGACTGGGTCGAGCTCCATGAGCAGCTCGTGAAAGCCCCTTCTCGCGCCAACTCTCGCGCAAAGAAGAAGTCAAAGAAGGCGCCGCAGGGCGAGCTCTTCCCTGCCGAGCATGCGGAAGCCGAATCCGAAGATATGGACCCGGAATCGACGGAGGAGACACCACTCGAAACCAAGTTGAACGAGATGGTCTATGCTCTCCTGGGTCTCACCGAGACGGAGCGCTCGCTGGTGGACGACGTCGCCAAGGTTCGACGGCATCTCGTCGATGGGATGCTTGGAGAGCAAGCGGTGAAGCTCCCCACGCGGCGCCAGCTCGAGGAGTATGCCACCGTGCTCCAGAGGCAACTGGGTGAGTACGTGGCGCCGGAGCTGAATCTCATGCACAGGATCACGGTGGTGCATGACGACGCCTCTCGCCGGGGTATGGTCCAGATCGATCTGGTCGACCGGCCGCAGGCAGGTGCGCCGCAAGTCCTTCCTGCGGACGCACCGATCGGGCGCGAGCTCGCCGCGCTGAGCAAAGAGAACAGGCAGTGGCTCTACTTCGACCGTAACCTCTTCGTCTACAAGGACAGTAGCATCTTCATCCTCAAGCCGATGCAGAGGGTGCACTGGACCGGGCGCCAAGGTCTGCTCGACGCGACGGAGATCATCGCGCAGGCGCTCGCGCCCCGGGAGGCCAATTGAGAGCGGGCGCGCGCCGGCCGACGAATGGCTCGCGCGCGTCTTCTTCGCGAACGAGCGCTTCGACATGTCGCGCGCGCGAATGGAAAACAACCTCGTGTTCCTCCGGTGGCGCGCGGCGCGCGCCACCACGCAAGAGGCGATCGCCGCGATTCTCGCGGCTCGGAAGGCCGGGCACTCTACGTTCTTCTGCAAGCCGTGCTGGGCCACGCACCTCGACCGCGACGGGTGCCCGTTCAACCTCTCGCGATGATCGAGCCGAGGTAGCCGCGCACGTTCACGCCGGCGGCCCATCGATCGAAGTCGGCCGTCATCCCGCTTGACTCGTCGCCGTCGTGCATCACTTCGAGGGGCAGATCGCGATTGGTCCACGTGCTGGCGCCGCGCTCGGACCTCATGTCTTCGCGGTGGATTCTGGCGCAGTAGTCGCTGAAGACCAGCTCGGCGTCGGCGGCATCGGCGGCGATGACCCAGTCCGGCCCGTTGGTGAACAGGAACGTTTCCTTCTCGGACAGATTCACGCGGGCCTCTCCAGGTTGCAGGCCGGGCACGCCCGGACGGTGCGGTAGAACTTGAACTTGCAGCCGGTGCAGACGTGCTCGCCGGCGGCCTCGGCCTCGGCGCATTTCCTCTCCCAGTCGGGGAAGACGTCGGCCGGCTCGACGGCGCACGCGGCGCACCCAGCGCACCCAGGCGCGGGGGTCGTCGACCGGTGCGCCGAACAGATCCCGCTCATCGTAGCCGGGCCAGGTCGATGAACCTGAACGCGCACGTCTCATCGCCCATCAGGTTCCATTGCAGGTCGGACCGCTGCTCCTCGCGCCATTCGTCGCGGTCGAAGCTGAAGCGCGCGTCGCCGCCCGGGCTGACGTCGACCTCGGTCATGTAGATGCGCGTCACGAACGGGAGGGCGGCCTTGTAGATCTGGGCGCCGCCGATGATGAACGGCATGGCGTCGGTGCGGCGCGCCGAGGCGATCGCCTCTTCGACGGAGCTGACGACCTCGGCGCTCCCGCCGGCGCCCACCCTCCCGCTGGCGCTGACGATGAGGTTGCGGCGCTCGGGGAGGGGGCGAACCTTCTCGGGCAAGCTCGCCCACGTGAGGCGGCCCATGACCACGGCGTGGCCCTTGGTCAGCCCCTTGAAGCGCTTGAGATCGGCCGGGATGTTCCAGGAAAGGCGGCCTTGGTTGCCGATGGTGCCGTCGTTGGCGACGGCCACGATGAGGGCGAGAGGGGCGAGAGGGGCGAGAGGGGCGAGAGCAGGCATGATCACAAATCTCCAGAGGAAGCCGAGCGGCCGGGGAGAGGCCGATCATCGCCTGCTCTATCAGACACGGGAAGTCCTTCTCCGTTACGCGTCCACCGAAAGAATTTGCACCGGCACGGTGAAGAGCGCGATCCCCCAGCGGCATGAGGTCATGACCTGGACGGTGTAGACCGGCGGTCCAGCGCGCAGCCGCGCGGCGATCTCCACGGCAGGCGGGTGTTCCAGGTGCTCGGTGAACGCCGCGAGAATGAGGCGCGGGATCGGGAGAACGAGCGGGTTCTCGGCGCTCGCCCCGATGGCGCCCCCAGGCGCCCTGGACGCGGGCCGCATCCAGGGCGTCACCACCGTTCTCCGAGGGATGCACGAGCGGCTCCTGAAGCAGAAAGACCAGGCCTGGTGAGCGCGCCCGACGTCTGCGCCATCAGGTGGGAGGCGGCTCGACCCGCGGGCGCGCCGCCTCTCGCACGGCGCTGAGCATCTTGGTGAAGACGTAAAAAAGGCCGGCGCCGAAGCGCCAGCCTTGGATTCCATGGAGAGCGGGGGCTCTCCTGGGGAGGTCAGGGCGCCGGCGGCGGCGCCGGGACGGTGGCCGTGAAGATCGGGCTCAGGATGGCGTAGGGGTCGCCTCCGACCGCGGTGATCATCGGGGCGATGTACGTGAGCACCTTGGTGAACAGCGCGGCGGCGTCCGCGAGCACCGCGGACTTGGCCGGGACCGCGGCGGCCGTGGCCGTGGCGAGAGCAGCCTGCGCGTTGATCACGTTGGTGTTCTTGGTGGTCCAGGCCGAGTAGTCGTTGTTGAGGACGGACTCGGCCTGATCGACATCTGCTTGCGTGGTGGGCATTCGAGGAGAGTACGCGAGGGACCTCGGCCTTGGCGATGAGATTCGAGAAAAAACGGACGACCTGGCACGTACCCTGCAACCAGGGGGGCATGCCCCCCGAAGCTCCCAGCCCCCCGCCCTCCCCCCGCGACGTGCTGCGCGCGCACCTGCGGCAGGTGATAACCCTCTATTTCCCCGCATTGAGGGGCGGGATCCTGTGGCCCGACCCCACCGTCAGTCGGGCGCGGCCCATCCTGGGGCCCCCGGCCATCCAGTCCCGATCGCGTGGGTCGCGCGGACCTCGCGCGCCGCGCGGACCTCGCGCGCCGGCCACGGCCGCCGCCGTACCCAGCCGTCCAGATCAGCTGGGAATACACAAAAACTACCGCAGCCGTCCTCGCCGATCCACTGGTCATCGGGACCGAGGTAGAGCCGGAGCGCGAGTCCGGCGCTCGTAAGCTCCTGCATGTATCGGCCGACGTTCCACCCCTCCCGGGACGAACGGGCGACGAGAGTGGCGCGGCGCGCGTCGGCGTCGAGGCTGGTACTGGTCATGATGGTCATACCGTCAAAGGCCCGCCCCTTGCGAGGGCGGGCCGAACGGGAGAGTGTCAGTCTGCGAGGTACTACTCTACCTGCGAGCGCGGCACCGGCGTACTGATCTTCGGCGGCCGGCCGCGCTTGATCACCGGCCGCGAGGCCGGTGATAGGAGCGCCCGGGGCGTCACCTCCAGGACGCCCGCCAAGAGGACCATCACGGTGATGGTCGGGGGCACTCGCGCGGCCTCGATCCAGCGGAGCGTGTGCAGCTTGATCCCGACGGCCTCGGCCAGCGCCGCCTGCCCCACCCCGCGCGCGAGCCGGAGCCGCCGCACGTTCCAGCCGATGTACTCCAGCACCATCGCCGCGGAGGGAGCGGCGATGCCTGGCCGAGCGCAGGGACTACGCCACGTCCGCATCGACGCTCCTCACCCGCAGCTCGCCGGCTTCGGCCGGCACCTCGATGCAGCAGGCCGCGTAGTCCCTGTATCCCGCCGCCCGCGCCATCAGCGCGAGCGCGGCGTCGGCGTCGAGCGCCTCGTACGTGCCGAGGTCCGCGCCGCTGACTTGATTCGAGATCCGGTAGGTCTTCATGGTCTCTGCTCCGGTGCGCGGCGTCCTTGCCTCGCCCGTGATATATACTGTACGGACGATTGCCCGTCAAGGCGGTACCCGCTTTATCTTGCGGCGTCGCGACCTGCGCGCGTCGAGCGGGTCGCGACGGGGTCGATCAGATGGGAAAGTTGCCCATCTTCGCGCGTGCCGCCCCCTGAGCAGGTCGCGCAGGGGGCGGCACGCGCTCCTCATCGAGCGCTCTCCTCGGTCATGTCAAGCAACCGACAGAGGAGCGCGATCCCGGCGGCGCCGGCATCGCCGGGATCGTAGGCGTAGACGCCGAAGGCGTCGTAGGCGTCGGCGACGTCGACAGCGACAGCGTAGGCGGCGCCGTAGACGCCGAAGGCGTCGGCGTAGACGCCGACGGCGTCGGCGGGGTCGACGGGGTCGACGGCATGGGTGTCGCAGGCGGCGTAGGCGTCGGCGTCGGCGACGTCGACGTCGACGTCGACAGCGACGACAGCGTCGAAGGCGGCGTAGGCGTCGTAGGCGGCGCAGGAGGCGTCGTAGGCGGCGCAGGAGTCGGAGGCGGAGGCGTCGAAGGCGGCGGAGGCGGCGGCGGCGGCGGAGGCGGCCCGGATCGCCATGGTCACGCCGCGAGCGGCGTGACGTGTGGCGTCATCGACCACAGCCGGGATGGCGGCCAGGCGGCGGCGCCAGCCGAGGATCTGCTCCCTCTGTGCCTCCGAGAGGCCGGGCCGTGCGGCGATAGCCGCCAGTAGAGAGGGGACAGACACGCGAATCACGGTGTCCGCCGCCGCCAACTGGCGCCGCCGCGTG
>Ga0209181_10003077_pt1 | contig 26324 bp, 25 predicted proteins | sample MAT05_FD_187208 | JGI IMG/M metagenome (GOLD analysis project Ga0209181, IMG submission 187208) | Freshwater microbial communities from Lake Fryxell liftoff mats and glacier meltwater in Antarctica - MAT-05 (SPAdes) (version 2) | ecosystem: Environmental > Aquatic > Freshwater > Ice > Liftoff...
CGCTGCCTGCGTCTTTGCCGGGGTCTGGGTCTGGGTCTGGGTCTGCGCCGCAGCGCGGGCCAGCGAGGCGGTCAGTTCCTTGCGATAGCGGTTGAGTTCCTGCACGCTGGCGAAGCTGCGCTCCATCAGCAGCCCCAAGTTGTGCAGGATGCGCTCGACGACCCTGGTTTCCCAAACGGCGTCGAACTGAATCTGCTTGTCCAGCCACTGCTCCAGCCATTCGGGGTTGGGCAGACGGCTCTGCACGGTGTCACGCGGGAAAAGCGCGGCGTTCACATGCAGATTGGTCGGGTGCAGTGCCTGCGCGGTGCGTCGCGCGCTGGCCATCAGGACACCCACCTTGGCGAAGGCGGCGCGCGCCTCGTCGCCGAAATTGGTCATCGCGCGTTTCATGTAGCGCAGGTAGGCGCCGCCGTGACGCGCCTCGTCCTTGGCCAGGGTTTCGTAGATCGCCTTGATGACCGGTTCGTCATGCCATTCGGCAGCGCGCCGGTACCAGTGGTTGAGGCGGATCTCGCCGCAGAAATGCAGCATCAGCGTTTCAAGCGCCGGCGCGGGGTCGAACTCGAAGCGCACGGCGTGCAGTTCTTCCTCGGTCGGCACGAGTTCGGGGCGGAAGCGCCGCAGGTACTCCATCAGCACCAGCGAGTGTTTCTGTTCCTCGAAGAACCAGACGCTCATGAAGGCGGAGAAGTCGCTGTCGCCGCGGTTGTCGCGCAGGAACATCTCGGTGGCCGGCAGCGCCGCCCACTCGGTGATGGCGTTCATCTTGATCGTCTGCGCCTGCTCGTCGCTGAGCTTGCCGGCTTCGAAGCTGCTCCAGGGGATGTCGGTATCCATGCTCCAGCGCACGGCTTCGAGTTGTTTGAAGAGTTCAGGGTAGAGCATGTCGGTGACCTCGCTTGCCAGACGGATTCTAGGCAGTGCGAGCAGGCTTCCGGCGTACCCCGTCGCAGGCGGCGAATCGCGGTTTCATGTAGTGGCGAGCCGCCAGCGGCGCAACTCGGCAGGAATCTGTTCCAGCGAGGCGATCGGGTCGACGCCGTCGACACGCCTGCGATGCAGCACCGGCGCGCTGCCACCCGCCCACACATGCACCGCAGGCGGCAGTTTGCCGCGCAACTCCTGCAGGCTCTCGACCACCTGGTTCGGGTTCATGCAGCCGGTGAAGCCCAGCGCGACGACGTCGACGCGGTAGGCCGTGACCGCCAGCACGGTGTCCCAGACCGGCGTCTGCGTGCCCAGGTTGATGCAATTGCAGCCCTCCAGCGCGAACATCGCCTCGGCCATCAGCAGGCCCAGCCCATGCGGTTCGCCGGGCAGGGTGGTGAGCAGCACGCGCGGGCCGCTGGTCGGGCCGATGTCGGGCTCGGGAATCGAGGTGATCGCCTGCCGCAGCACCGCCTGCACGGTCTCGGTGTACACGTGCTCCTCGAAGATCTCGAGCTGGCCGCGAATCCAGGCATCACCTACGGCCATGTTCAGCGGCGCAACCACCTCGGTGACGAAACGTGCCACGCCGAAGCGCGACAGCTGCCGTGTCAGCTTGCTGCGCAGTCCGGGCACATCGTGGCCGCGGATCAGTTCGAGGTGGGCGCGCAGGTCGGCCGAAGCAAGGGCCGTCTCGGTGCCGCGCAATGGCTGGTCGACGGTCGAGTCACTCAGTTGCTGCAGTTCGGCGAACGGCAGCGCCACCACGCGCCCGGGCCGGTGGCCGGCGTCGAGCAGGCGCTTGACGACGCGCAGCTTTTCAACCTGATCGAGCGGGTAGGCGCGCTCGCCGAGACCGTCGCGCGCCGGTGTGGGGAATCCATAACGCCGCTCCCACACCCGCAGGGTGTCCTTGCTGAGGCCGGTATCGCGCTCGACGGCGGCGATGGACAGCGTGATGAGCGAGAGGCTGCGGTCGTTCATGGAAACTTGCGGGCTGCTGCGATGGTGTGTGTTTGCATCTTCTGTCCTGCGTTGCAGGTCTTGAATGTCTTGGACAACGGTTTGTGCGCGCCTTTCTATTGCCCTAATATAGGATGCATTCACCTATTTGAACAGGACAGAGGCGGGCATGCTTGAACAACTGAAGTTTCGTGGCGCGGTCTGGGTGGTTGGTCTGTTCGCCGTCCTGGCCACCTCTGCGCCGGCAAGCGCCAAGGCCGCCGCCGCGCCTGCCGGTGCCAAGGCCGACTGCCCTGCCGTGCTGCAGCACACGCTGCCGCGCCTGCAGGACGAGCGCCCGGTGAACCTGTGCGAGTACGCGGGCCGCGTGGTGCTGGTCGTCAACACCGCCAGCCAGTGCGGCTACACGCCGCAGTACAAGGCGCTGGAGGCGCTGAACGAGCGCTACAAGGCGCGCGGCCTGGTCGTGCTCGGCTTTCCGTCCAACGACTTCGGCGGCCAGGAACCGGGCAGCAACGCCAAAATCGCCGATTTCTGCGAAAACCAGTTCGCCGTGCGCTTCCCGATGTTCGCCAAGTCCACGGTGCTGCCCGGCCGCGCTGGCGGCATCAACCCGCTGTATGCGTCGCTCGCGGCGCGCACCGGAGACAAGCCGAAGTGGAACTTCCACAAGTACATCATCGGCCGCGACGGCGAGCGTGTTGTCAGTCGTGCGTCCGAGGTCGACCCGCAAGACCCCGCGTTCGTCAAGGAATTGGAAAGACTTCTCGATTCAAAGTAGTACCATTCGGTCACTTTATGACTGATCGGTATATACTCCGTCGAGATCTTCGCTCCGGCCTCGTGCGACCCCAATGATGCCCATGCCCTGTTTCCATATTTTTCCGTGTTCGCCGGCTGAGACTGGCATCCAACGCGTGGCACGCTGCCGCGCAGGGCGCTGAGATCATGCGCAGACTGGCAGTCATCGGCTCGGGCATCTCCGGCCTGGCCACCGCTCACGGGCTGGCGCACGAGGCGCATGTCACGCTGTTCGAGGCAGGCCGGCACTTCGGCGGCCATACGCACACGGTCGACGTCACCCTGGACGGCGTCACGCACGGCGTGGACACCGGTTTCCTCGTCTTCAACCACCGCACGTATCCGAACCTGGTGCGCTTGTTCGCTGAACTCGGCGTAGAGACCGCGGCGTCCGAAATGTCGTTTTCAGTCCAGGTGCCGGGCGCGGATCTCGAATGGAGCGGCTGCAACCTGAATACCGTGTTCGCCCAGCGCCGCAATCTGCTTCGGCCGGCCTTCCTGCGCATGCTGGCCGACATCTGGCGTTTCAACCGGCTGGCGACGTCGCTGGCCGAATCTGGCGTCGAGGCCGATCTGGCCGAACCGATAGGCAGCTTCCTGAAGCGTCACGGTTTCGGCGAGGTCTTTCGCGACTGGTACTTCCTGCCGATGATGGGCTGCATCTGGTCATGCCCGACCGACCAGATGCTGCGTTTCCCGGTTGCCACGATGATTCGTTTCTGCCACAACCACGGCCTGATCCAGATCGCCAACCGGCCCCAGTGGCACACCGTGCGCGGCGGCGCACGCCACTACGTCGACGCCATGCTGAAGGGCATTCCCGACGCCCGTCTGCGCACGCCCGTGCGCTCGGTGCGGCGGCTGCCGCCGGGCAACGGCAGCGCCGGCGTGTTGGTGGCCACCGACCTCGGCAGCGAGCGTTTCGACGACGTCGTGCTGGCCTGCCACAGCGACCAGAGCCTGGCCTTGCTGGCCGACGCCTCGGCCGAAGAACGCGCGGTGCTCGGCGCCATCCGCTACCACCCGAACCACGCGGTGCTGCATACCGACGTCGGCATGCTGCCGCGTCGCCCGCTGGCCTGGGCATCCTGGAACTACGAACGCGCCGCCAGCGCCGGCCGCGAGCAGGCCGCCGTCTGCCTGCATTACCTGATCAACCGCCTGCAGCCGCTGCCCTGGAGCACGCCGGTGGTCGTCTCCTTGAACCCGGCGCGCCAGCCCGACCCCGCCAAGGTGATCGGCAGCTACGAATACAGCCACCCGGTCTTCGACCTCGCCGCGATCGAGGCGCAGCGGCGGCTGCCGGCCCTGCAGGGTCGCTCGCATGTCTGGTTCTGCGGCGCCTGGACGCGTTATGGCTTTCATGAAGACGGCCTGATGTCGGCGCTGTCGGTCAGCGATCAACTGCGTGCCAGCTGGCAGCGCGGCGCCCTGCCGCTTCAAGAGGCGGCGTGAACATCGTGTCGGATCAGATCACGGCCAGGGTCGCGGCCGAGACAACCGTCCAGGCCGTCGCCCAGATCGGCCAGGGCGTCGTGCGCCACCACAGGCTGCGCCCGGCCGACCACGCATTCGCTTACCCGACCTACTTTCTGATGTTGCCGATGCGCCAGTTGCGTGCCGAGCCGGTGTCCGCGCTGCGCCGCAACCGCTTCGGCCTGCTGGCCTTTCACGACCGTGACCACGGCGACGGCCGCGCCGACGCGCTGGCCTGGCTCGACCAGCTGCTGTGCAGCGAAGGCGTGACGGACGCCAGTGGCGAGGCCTGGCTGCACACCTATCCGCGTGTGCTCGGTTATGCATTCATGCCGGTCAGCTTCTGGTACTGCCACCGGGCCGACGGTTCGCTGGCGGCCGTCGTCGTCGAGGTCAACAATACTTTCGGCGAACGCCACTGCTATCTGCTCGACGGCCCGGGCCTGGGTTACGGACGCGAGCAGAAGGCGCGCAAGGTATTCCACGTGTCGCCATTCTGCGATGTGCGTGGCGACTACCGCTTCCGCTTCATGCGCACGGCCAGCCGCACGGTGGCGCGCATCGACCACGACGACGACGCGGGCCCGCTGCTGCAGACCAGCGTGTCGGGCGAGCTGGCCCCGCTCACGCCGCGCAGCGTGCGCGCCGCCTTCTTCGGCACGCCCTTCATGACGCTGGGCGTCATCGCGCGCATCCACTGGCAGGCGATGCGCCTGTGGCGCAAGCGTGTGCCCTTTTTCGCCAAGCCCGTGGCGCCCCGATCATTCACCACCCGTTGACCCGTTCATTCATACACCGGCCATGACGACCCGCAGCCACGCCACCACCCCTCCCCCATTCGCCCTGCCGCAGGCCGCGCCCGCCGCCGCGCGCGCCGTCTTCCGGCTGCTCGAACAGCTGCGCCATGGCTCGCTCGACGTGCAGTTGCCCGACGGCACGCAGGCGCACTTCGGCAACGTCACCGAAGGCGGGCCGCGAGCCGCCTTCCGCCTGCTCGACTGGAGCGTCTGCGGCGCCGCGCTGAAGGGCGGCGACATCGGCTTCGCCGAGGCCTACATCGACGGCCGCTGGACCACGCCCGACCTCGTGGCGCTGCTCGAACTCTTCATCGCCAACCGCGACGCGGTGGAATCGATGATCTACGGCAGCTGGTGGGGCTCCCTGCTGTACCGCGCCAAGCACCTGCTGCACCGCAACTCGCGCAAGGGCAGCCGCAAGAACATCCACGCCCACTACGACATCGGCAACCCGTTCTACCGGCTCTGGCTCGACGAGACGATGAACTACTCGAGCGCCCTTTTCGAAGGTGACCTGACGCGGCCGACCGCCGAAGCGCAGGCCGCCAAGGTGCGGCGCGCGCTGCGTGAATGCCAGGTGCGACCCGGCGACCGCGTGCTCGAGATCGGCTGCGGCTGGGGCGCGCTGGCCGAAACGGCGGCGCGCGAGTTCGGCGCCCGCATCACCGGCGTCACGCTGTCGACCGAGCAGCTCGCCTTCGCCCAGGAGCGCGTGGCACGCCATGGCGTGGCCGAGTTGTGCGAACTGCGCCTGCAGGACTACCGCGACATCAGCGACGGCCCATTCGACGCCATCGCGTCGATCGAGATGTTCGAGGCCGTCGGCCGCGAATACTGGGGCGGCTTCTTCGCCACCCTGCGCGACAAGCTCAAACCCGGCGGTCGCGCGTGCATCCAGACCATCACGATCCGCGACGACCTCTTCGAGCGCTACGTGCGTTCTACCGACTTCATCCAGCAATACATCTTCCCCGGCGGCCTGCTGCCCAGCCCGCAGGCCTTCAGGGCCGAAGCGCAGCGCGCCGGGCTGGAAGTGGTCAACGAACTGGCCTTCGGGGCCGACTATGCCGAGACGCTGCGGCGCTGGCGTGAGCAGTTCATGGCGCAGGACCCGCAGGTGCGCAAGCTCGGTTTCGACACCCGCTTCATGCGCATCTGGGAGTTCTACCTGGCTTACTGCGAGGCGGCATTCGCCACCGGCAACACCGGCGTCGTGCAATTCACGCTGCGCCGGCCGTGACAGGCGAGCCGCGCCGGGCAACCGACGGAATGAGCCGCCGCGGCCTGCTGGCGGAGTTTGCGGCGCTGTTGGCGATACCGGCGCTCGCCACGCCGACGTTCCTGCAGGCCGCGCAGACCCGTGTCCTTCCACCCGAACTGGCCGCCGAGTTGCCGGCCGCTCGCCGTGCCGGCAATGGCCGGCTGCGCTACTTCGGTCTGCACGTCTACGACATTCACCTGTGGGTGGACGCCGCAGCGCCGGCGGGCGCGCTGGCCAGCGAATGGGCGAGCCTGCCGCTGGCGCTGGAGATCGAATACGCGCGTTCGCTCCAAGGCCGGCAGATCGCCGAACGCTCGCTGGCCGAGATGCGCCGCCAGGCTGAAGTGCCAGCGGCGACAGCCGAGCGCTGGCTGTCGCTGATGAAGGCGCTGTTCCCCGATGTCCGCGAAGGCGACCGCCTGACCGGCGTGCAGCAGCCCGGGACGGCGTCGCGTTTCTTCTTCAACGGCGCGTTGAAGGGCGAGGTGCGTGACGCCGAGTTCACCCGCTTGTTCTTCGGCGTCTGGCTGTCGCCGCGCAGTTCGGAGCCGGCGCTGCGCGAGGCCTTGCTGGGCCCGTCGAGCGCGCGTCCATGAGCCCTGTCCGCGCCGGCTGGCGCGGCGGCTGGCGCGACGGCCTGCCTTACGGCGCGCTCGGCCTGCCGCTGGCCTTCGTCGCGCTGCCGCTGTACGTCGTGCTGCCCAGCCACTACGCCAGCGAGTTCGGCATTCCGCTGGCCGTGCTGGGTGCCTTGCTGCTCGGCACCCGGCTGCTCGATGCCGTCGCCGACCCTTTCATCGGTCGCTGGGCAGACGGCTGGTTTTCGCACTCGATGCGCCGCGTGCTGCTGGCAGCCGCGGCCGCCGCGGTGCTGCTGGCGATCAGCTTTCGCGCCCTGTTCTTTCCGCCCCCCGCCGTGCAGGGCCAGACCGCGCTGCTCTGGTGGTGCGGCGCCGTGCTGGCCATCACCTATTTGAGCTTCAGCGTGCTCAGCGTGCTGCACCAGGCCTGGGGCGCGCGGCTGGGGGGCGACGAAAGCCAGCGCGCGCGCGTCGTGTCGTGGCGCGAAGGGCTGGCGCTGCTCGGCGTGCTGGTGGCGAGCGTGCTGCCCTCGGTGGCCGGGCTGGGCGTGACGAGCGTCGCCTTCGCGGTGATCCTCGCGTTCGGCGTGGCGCTGCTCTGGCTGGCGCCGAGGCCTGCTGTCACGCCGACGGCCGGCGTGTTGCCGTCGCTGACCCTGGCGCTGGGCACGCCGGCTTTCCGCCGCCTGCTCGGCATCTATCTCGTCAACGGCGTGGCGAGCGCGGTGCCCGCCACGCTGGTGCTGTTCTTCATACGCGACCGCCTGCAGGCGCCGAATTTCGAGCCCCTGTTCCTGGCCAGTTATTTCGCCGCCGGCGCCTTGTCGATGCCGCTGTGGGTGCGCGCCGTGGCGCGTTTCGGGCTGTCGCGGTGCTGGCTGGCCGGCATGTTGCTGGCCGTGGCCACCTTCGCCTGGGCCGCGCTGCTGGGCGCCGGTGACGTGGCGGCCTTCGTCGCCGTGTGCATCGCCAGCGGCATTGCGCTGGGCGCCGACCTCACGTTGCCCGGTGCGATGCTGGCGGGCGTCATCCAGCGCGCCGGCCATGGCGGCCGGCTCGAAGGCGCGTACTTCGGCTGGTGGAACTTCGCCACCAAGCTCAACCTGGCGCTGGCCGCAGGCATATCGCTGCCGCTTCTGGAGGCCTTCGGCTACAGCCCCGGCGCGCGCGACAGCAGCGCGCTGACAGCCCTGACCCTCGCCTATTGCCTGCTGCCCTGCCTGCTGAAGCTGGCGGCGGCCGGCCTGCTCTACACACGCTGGATACGCAGCGAACAAGGATGATGAACATGACCAGACGCCTGCTCCTGCTGGCCGCATCGGCCGCTTTGCTCAGCGCCTGCGCCGGCCCCGCGCCCAGCGACTACGCGGCGGAAAAACCGGTGCTGGTCCTGCGCGACTACTTCAACGGCGAACTCACCGCGCACGGCATCTTCACCGACCGCAACGGCAAGGTGGCACGACGCTTCACGGTGGCCATGACCGGCACCTGGAAAGGCAACGAAGGCGTACTCGACGAACGCTTCACCTACAGCGACGGCAGCACCGAGCGCCGGGTCTGGCGCCTGACCGAACTCGGCAACGGCCGCTACATCGGCCGTGCCGATGACGTCGTCGGCGACGCCATCGGCGTGGCCTCCGGCAACGCGCTGAACTGGCAGTACACGCTGCGCCTGCCGGTCGACGGCAAGACCTACGAGGTGCAGTTCGACGACTGGATGTACCTGATGGACGAGCGTGTGATGATCAACAAGGCGGTGATGAGCAAGTTCGGCATCCGGCTGGGTGAAGTCACGCTGTCGTTCTACAAGAAGTAGCCCGGCGTGGCGCTGAATCCCCGTTTCAAGTCCTGGGCCGGGCGCACGGTCTGGCTGGTCGGCGCGTCCACCGGCATCGGCCGCGCCACCGCCGAGCGGCTGCACACGCTGGGTGCGCGTGTCGTGCTGTCGGCGCGCAGCGCGCCCGCGCTGCAGGAATTCGTCACCGCGCACCCGGGCAGCGAGGCGATCCCGCTCGACGTCACCGACCGCCTGGCGATGCGCGAGGCCGCCGCCCGCATCGTGCGCAGCCACGGCCGCCTCGACCTGGCCATGTACTGCGCCGGCACCTACGCCGCGATGCGCGCCGACGCCTTCGACCTCGACGTCGCGTTGCGCCACGACCAGGTCAACTACGCGGGCGCGCTGCACCTGCTCGACGCCGTGCTGCCGCAGTTGCTGAAGCAGGCGCAAGCCGGCGAGGGCGGCCACATCAGCCTGGTGTCGAGCGTGGCGGGTTACCGCGGCCTGCCCGAGAGCCTGGCCTACGGCCCCACCAAGGCAGCGCTGATCAACCTGGCCGAGGCGCTGTACCTCGACCTGCACGCCAGAGGCATCGGCGTTTCGGTCATCAACCCTGGCTTCGTCGAGACGCCGCTGACCGCGCAGAACGCCTTCAAGATGCCGGCGCTGATCACGCCGGCGCAGGCCGCGCTGGAGATCGTGCGAGGCTGGGAGCGCGGCGAGTTCGAGATCCACTTTCCCAAGCGTTTCACGCTGTGGCTGAAGGCGATGCGCCACCTGGGCTACGGCGCCTATTTCGCCGCAGTCAGCCGGGCGACGGGCAAATGACGACGGATGCCAGGGTGGAGCGCATTCGGCAGCGCTTCGAGACGCTGACCGAGGCCGACGTGGCGCGTCTGGGCGATCTTTACACCGCCGACGCGCGCTTCAAGGACCCGTTCAACGAAGTGCGGGGCGTGGCGGCGATCGAAGGCGTATTCCGCCACATGTTCAAGTCACTCGACGCGCCGCGTTTTGTCATCCGCGAGGTCATCGTGCAGGGCGACCAGTGTTTTCTGACCTGGGACTTCATCTTTCGCATGCGCCGGTTTTCAGAAGGCGAGCAGTTGATCCGCGGCGGCTCTCACCTGCAACTGGACGCCGACGGCCGCATCACGATGCACCGCGACTACTGGGACGCCGCCGAAGAGTTGTACGAGAAGCTGCCGCTGCTGGGCGGGCTGATGCGCTGGCTGAAGAGGCGGGCAGCGGAGTAGCGCAGCCGCTGTGGTCGGCCTTCGGTCAGCGAGACTCACCAAAACGCTGGCCTTCGGTCAGCGAGACTCACCAAAACGCTGGCCTTCGGTCAGCGAGACTCACCAAAACGCTGGCCTTCGGTCAGCGTGTCGACCTGAAATTGCCCCGACTTGTCGACCAGCCAGATGTCGAGATATCTCACCCCCGGCCCGGCAAACTTGGCCGGAGCGGGGAAGGGCCCGGCTCGGCGGATCATCGAGACCACCCACGGCGCCACTTCGTCGGCCGCCGGTTTGCGCACCACGTGAACGTTCTGCACCTGCCCGGTGGCGTCGATCTCGGTTTCCACCACCATCACCGAATACATCAGCGGCGGCAGCTTGCCTTTGAAGATGCGCGACGGGTAATTCGCGTAGAGGTGGCGCGCCGCGTCGATGCGGTATTCCTTCTCGATCTCGGCGGCCGACTCGCGCACCGTCTGCGGCGTCTGCGGTGTCGGCACTTGCGAAAACTGGGCGTGCGATGTTGATGCCACCAGCACGGTGGCGGGCATCAGCAAACGGAGCAGGGAACGGAAAAGGAAACGCAAGTTGAAACGGGAAACATCCATGAATCTACCTTGGAAGAAGGACCAGGTCGGATTTGAGACTACACCAGGGCGGCATTGGCAATCGCCGCAATTGACATGCTGAACGTCACGCCGCCACTGGTTTGAACAGACTGACACAAAGTTCACCGCAACCAGCCCTTGCGGCGGAAATATACAAAGGGCGCGGCCACCGAGGCGGCCATCAGCGCCAGCGCGAACGGATAACCGGCCGCCCAGTCGAGTTCCGGCATGAACTTGAAGTTCATGCCGTAGATGCTGGCGATCAGCGTGGGCGGCAGCAGCGCCACACTGGCCACCGAGAATATCTTGATGACCTTGTTCTGATTGATGTTGATGAAGCCCACTGTGGCGTCCATCAGGAAGTTGATCTTGTCGAACAGGAAGGCGGTGTGCGAGTCGAGCGAGTCGATGTCGCGCATGATCTGCCGGGCTTCCTCGAACTGCTCGGCGTTCAGCATGCGGCTGCGCATCATGAAGCTGAGCGCGCGCCGCGTGTCCATCACGTTGCGGCGGATGCGCCCGTTGAGGTCTTCTTCCTTGGCGATGGCGGTCAGCGCGTCGCCGGCGGCGCTGTCATCGACGTCCTTCTTCAGCACGCGCGCGCTCACCTGTTCAAGGTTGTCGTATATCCCCTCGAGCGCGTCGGCCGAGTATTCAGCGTCGGCGTCGTAGAGCTTGAGCAGCACGTCCTTGGCGTCCTCGATCAGCGCCGGGATGCGTCGCGCGCGCAGGCGCAGCAGGCGGAACACCGGCAGGTCTTCGGAGTGGATCGAGAACAGCACGCCGTTCTTCAGGATGAAGGCCACGCGCACGTTGCGCGGTGTGATGTCGTCGTCGATCAGGAAGTCGGAACGGATATGCAGTTCGCCGTTGTCTTCTTCATAGAAGCGGGCCGATTCCTCGATGTCGTCGTCGACGATGCCCTGCGGCAGCGTGAGCCCGAAGCGGCCGCCGATCCAGCCCTTTTCCTCGGGCGTGGGGGCTTCCATGTCCACCCACACCGGCTCCAGTCCCGACAAGGCGCCGGGGCTGGAGATTTCTTCCTGGAACAGGCGGCCATTGGCCAGTGTGAAGACGTTGAGCATCGGGTGCTGCCGCTGCGGCAGGCATTGCTGCCGGAATGCCGCTTCTCAAAGGGCCGGAGGTGTCGGTCTATGCCGCCGCGCCCCGGCCGTTCTGGCGGAGAGGACGGTCAACGACGGTGAGGATCGTGCAAGCGATGAATCCGGTGGTTGCCAATGCTGGATTATTGCATCGCCACCCGGCCTAACATCGGCGCATGGATGCTCTCCAGTTCAATGCCAGGCCGGCCGGCGAGCTCCGGCTGATGCGCTGGTTCGCGTTTTCCGGCGCCGCGGCGATTTCTGTCTTCAGCCTGGCAATGGCGCTGGCGCTGGGCGAGTTCCTGGCCTCGCGCATGCTCATCCGCGACGCGGAGGTAAGCCGCGAGTTCGTGCAGAGCGTGATCAACACCCAGCGCGTGGCGCTGGTGTTCAAGTCGCGCAGTGCGGCCGACAGCCAGGCATTCAACGAGTTCTTTGCCCACCTGGCGGCCATGCCGGGCGTGCTGCGCGCCAACGCCTACGCTACCGACCGTTCGGTGCTGTGGTCGAGCGACAGTGCGCTGATCGGCCGCAAGTTCGCCGACAACGACGAGCTCGACGACGCCCTGGCCGGCCGCGTGGTCGTGCACCGCGCGAGACCGCCGGGCAATGGCCCGGCCAAGGCCGAGCTGGCCAACTTGTCCGGCCATGCCGACGACTATGTCGAGAACTACCTGCCGGTCTTCGACGTCGGCGGCGGCGCACCGATCGGCGTGGTCGAGCTGTACCGCAACCCGGTGGCGCTGTTCGACGCCATCCGCTCCGGGCAAAAGCTGGTCTGGTGGAATGCCGCCGGCGGCGGCCTGTTTCTCTTCGCCACGCTGATGTGGTTCGTGCGGCACGCCGAACACGCCTTGCGCGAGCAGCGCGCCAGGTTGGTCGATGCGGAGGCGCTGGCGATCGTCGGCGAGCTGTCGGCGGCGGTCGCACACAGCATCCGCAACCCGCTGGGATCGATTCGCAGTTCCGCCGAACTGCAGCGTGAGCTGCACACCGATACGCAGGACGCGATGGACGACATCATGCGCGGAGTCGACCGCATCGACCGTCTGGTGAGCACCCTGCTGAGCTACGCCGCCGACCCGGCCGAGCGCGAAGCCAGCGCCGAGGTCGACGGCGTGCTGGCCAGCGCGCGCGCCCGATTCGAAGCCGAACTGGCCTCGCAGGGCAAACGTTTCATCTACGACGTGGCGCCAGCGCTCGGCAGCGTCGCGGCCGACCCGGTGCTGCTGGCGCAGGTGCTCAATTCGCTGCTGGCCAACGCCATCGAGGCCACCGGCGCGGGCGACTCGGTCAGCCTGCGCGCCAGGCGTGCAGGCCGCCGGTTGCAGATCGAGGTTGCCGACAGCGGCAGCGGCATCGGCGCTGCCAGCGCCGAGCAGCTCTTCAAGCCCTTCTTCACCACCAAGCCGCGTGGCCTGGGCATGGGACTTGCGTTGGTACGCCGCGTGGTGCTGCGGCTCGGGGGCAGCATCGAACTCCTGCCGCAGGCCGAACGCGGCACGCTGGTGCGCATTGAACTGCCGATCCGCTGAGCCCAGGTCTCACCCGCTGAACAGAAAATGTCCCGCGCCATTCTCATCATCGACGACGAGCAGACGCTCGCGCGCAACCTGGCCGTCTATCTGGAACGGCTCGGCTACGAGGTGCGCACCTGCGGCACGGCCGAGGAAGGCCTGGCGGCCTACGCCGAATTCCGTCCCGATGTCGTGCTGCTCGACCACAACCTGCCGGGCATGAACGGCCTGGACGCGCTGATCCGCATGCGCTCGATGGACGCCGCCGCCTGCGTCGTGATGATGACCGGCTTCGGCGGCGTGGAGCTCGCCGTCAACGCGATGAAGCAGGGCGCGGCTGACTACCTCAGCAAGCCACTGGCGCTGTCTGGCGTAAAGCTGGTGATCGGGCGCCTGCAGGACCGCAGCCGTCTCGAGAGCACGGTGCGCTACTACGAGGAACGGCAGGCCGATAGCAGCGGCCTGGACAAGATCCTCGGCAACTCCCCGGCCATGGTGACTCTGCGCGAGCGCATCGAAAGGCTGCTCGACACCGAACGCCGGCTGGCCGACGGCGAGGCGCCCACCGTGCTGATCCTTGGCGAAACCGGCACCGGGAAGGAACTGGTGGCGCGTGCGCTGCACTACGGCGCCGCGCGCCGCGCCGGGCCCTTCGTCGAACTGAACTGCGGTGCGCTGCCGGCTCAGCTGATCGAGGCCGAACTCTTCGGCCACGAGCGTGGCGCCTTCACGGACGCCCGCGAACGCAAGGTGGGCCTGGTGGAGACGGCCGACAACGGCACGCTCTTCCTCGACGAAATCGGTGAGGCCGAGCCTTCCACGCAGGTGCGGCTGCTCAAGCTGCTGGAGGACAAGCGTTTCCGCCGCCTCGGTAGCGTACGGGAGCAGCAGGTCAATGTGCGCATCGTCAGCGCCACCCACCGCTCGCTGGAAGACCTGGTGAAGTCCGGGCAGTTCCGCGCCGACCTGTTCTACCGGCTGCGCGTCGTCGAGATCAAGGTGCCGCCGCTGCGCGAGCGCGGCAGAGACATCCTCCTGCTGGCCGACCATTTCCTGCAACTGCAGGCGCAGCGCTACCGGCGCGGCGCCATGCACCTGGCGCCAGACGCCGAGGCCGCGCTGCTGCGCCATAGATGGCCCGGCAACGTGCGTGAACTGCGCAACGTGATGGAGCAGGCCGTGCTGCTGGGCTCTGGGCCGGCGGTGAGCGCGCGCGAGCTGTCGCTGATCGAGCTGGGCCCGCCCGCAGCCCCGGGGGCCGTGGTGGCGCCCGTCGGCGACGACCTTGATCTCGATCTCGACCGCACCGAGCGGCGGCTGATCGAGGCGGCGCTCGACCGCACCGATGGCAACGTGTCGGGCGCCGCGCGCCTGCTCGGCATCTCGCGCGACACCCTTCGTTACCGGCTCGACCGGATGGGCCTGCAAGGCGACTGAGCCCTTGGCCCGAGGCGGCAGCCGGGGCGGGAACTGGGGCAAAAGCCGGGGCATATCACCCAGCCGAAGGGGCAAATGACCCACATCGCGGACGTCATGGTGCCCACCTGAAATCTATAAATGTGCGGTGTGCCCATATAAATCAGGCGCTTGCGGATGCCTGGCACGGCGGGCCCGGCGGTGGCACGGGAGGTGCAATGAATAAAGTGCCGGCGCGGCGATAACCCGCCGCCGGCAAGTTCATTCAACCCTCAAGCCTCAGGAAAATTCCATGTCCAACGCCGTCGTTTCCCGCCTCACCCTCGTTGCCGCCCTTTCGCTGACGGCTTTCGCCGCACAGGCCGCCGACGTCACCGTCAAGTGCGAAAAGCGCAGCAGCCGCTCCAGCGTGTCGGTCGACGGCAACAACCTGGCCACCGGTTCCTACCGCGCCATGGCCCAGTCGGGCACGGCTACCGCCACGTCGGGCTTCGACACGACGGTTGGAGACGAAGTCGGCTTCGACTTCGACAGCTCGGCAAACGACATCGCCGCAGGCGCCACCGCGATCCCGGCCGGCTTCATCGTCGACGGCCGCGTCAAGGGCTACCTGGTGAATACCGCCGGCCAGCGCGTGACGCCGGTCGTCACGGCCACCTGCCGCGTGCGCAAGTAAGGGCGGCCTTGCACAGCGCGGCGGCACGCGGTGCCGCCGCGCTGGCGGCGGGTCGATTCCCGCGCCGCTCTCCCGCCGAGCACCGCTTGGCTCCGCATCGCCCCGCATTGCCCTTTGAGGCCGGATCGCCTGGCCCGCGGTGGCAGACTCCGCGCATGAGAGCGCTGCCGAAACTATTGGTCATCACGCTGCCGCTTGTCGCCGTGATAGCTGCCATGCTGTTCGCCGCGGCCCTGGCCCTGCAGACTGCGCCGCTGGTGAGCGCCACCGGCGAGGTGGCCGCTGCCGACATCCAACGCGCGATGCAGATGCTGCGCAGCCACGACCCTCGGCGCGACCGCCCCGGCGTGCCGCGCAGCGTCGTCATCACCCAGCGCGAGCTGGAACTGCTGCTCAACCAGGGCGGCCGCCGTTTGCTTGCCGCGCGTGCCGCGCCCGCCACGCGCGTTCTGCTGCAGCCCTACCACGCAGAACTGCAGGCCAGCCTGCGGGTGCCCGGGCTCGGCTTCCTGCCGTTTGCCGTCTGGATCAACCTCGATGCGCACCTGCGTGAAGCTGAGGGCCTGCCCGAACTGGAAAGTCTGCACGTCGGCCGGCTGCCGGTGCCGGGCTGGCTGGCCGAGGCGCTGGCGCGGCGGATCGGGGCGCGCCACGGCGTCGTGATCGACTCGCAGGTTGCACGTGACCTGGTGCACCAGGTCAGCCTGACGAATGGGGCCGTCACGGTCCGCTACGCCTGGCAGGCCGATCTGCAGTACCGCGTGCTCGCCGCGCTGGTGCCGCCGGCCGAACAAGCACGGTTGAAGGTCTACGCCGACCACCTGAACGCCATCGCCCCGCCGCCCGGCCCCGACGGCACCGTGTCGCTGGCCGAACTCATGCCGCCGATGTTTCTGCTGGCACAGCAGCGCGCCGCCGCCGGCGCCGACGCGGCCGAGGAAAACCGCGCCGCGCTGGTCGTGCTGGCCTTCCATGCCAGCGGAAGCCGGCTATCGAGCATCGTGCCCGGGGCGAAGGACTGGCCGCGCCCGCACGGCTTGCGCCTGACGCTGCACGGGCGCGACGACTATCCGCAGCATTTCCTGATCTCGGCGCTGCTGGCGGCCGAGGGCGGCGGCCCGCTGGCCAACGCCGTCGGGATCTACAAGGAGGTGATGGACTCGCGCGGCGGCAGCGGCTTCAGTTTCAACGACATTGCCGCCGACCGAGCCGGCACGCGTTTCGGCGAACTGGCGGTCAGCGACCCGGCCCGCATGCAGCTGGCGCTGAATGCGGGCGTCGGCGAGTACGAACTGATGCCCGACGTCAGCGACCTGCCCGAGTTCCTGGCCGAGCCGGAATTCCTGCGGCGCTACGGCGGTGTCGGCGCCGCTGCCTACCGCAGCATGCTGGCCGACATCGAGACGCGCATCGACAACACGCAGTTGCTGCGCTGACCAATCAGCGCTGAGTTCGGCGCTGCGGTCAGTGCGCGTTCACGGCGCCAGCGGCGGCGGGTTGGCACGTACCGCGGTCTGTGCCGATGGCACGAGCCGGTTGCTGCCGTCCTGCACCTCGAACGCGGTGCCGAAGGTCTGCAGCGGGCTGACGCTCGTCACCGTGTCGACGTACCACCACTCGCACACCACGCGGGCCGGCGTGGCGTCGAGCAGCGCGTAGCCGCGGCGATTGAAGTCGACGTACTTGATGTGCGGGTTGACGCTGCGGATGAAGCCCGCCGTGGCGCCGCTGGGATCGTCCAGGCCGGGCGAGGTGATCGAAGTGGTGACGAATTCCACGGCGCGCGAGCCGTTGCCGCTGGCGGCCTCGTAGCCGCCGCTGGCCAGATCGGGGTTGTTCGGGTCCTGCGTCAGGTCGTTGGCCCAGCTGCTGTGGATGTCGCCCGTCAGCACCACCACGTTGGGCACGGCCGGCCGCTCGCCGCTGCCCTTGATCATGTCGTAGACGCGGTCTCGGGCGGGCTGGTAGCCGTCCCACTGGTCGGCGTTGAAGAAGGCGCCGCCGCCGGCGGACAGCGGCGCGGCCTGCGCCTTCAGGTGGGCGAACATGACGCCCTGGCCGATGAACTTCCACTTCGCCTTCGACGTGCGCAGGCGTGCCGCCAGCCAGGCTTCCTGGTGGCTGCCGAGCAGCGTGCGCGCCGGGTCGGCGAAGTCGCCGGTCTGCACGAACACGTTGCCAAGGCCGGGCACCGGAATGGTGGCCGCCAGCTGCTTCGAGCGTGCCTGCAGACGCTCTTCCAGCATCACGATGTCGACGAGGTCGCCGAAACGGAAGGAGCGCTGGTTGCGCTTCGGATCGGCCAGCGCGCTGTCGCGCACCGGCATCCATTCGCGGTAGGCCTGCAGGCCCTGGCTGACGCGCTCGGGCCAGACGCCCTCGGCGCCTTCGGTGTGGTTTTCGGCGCCGTCACGGTAGGAATCGTTGGCAATTTCATGGTCGTCCCAGATCGCGACCATCGGATGCTGGCGGTGCAATTCCTGCAGGTCGACGTCGCGCTTGTACTGGGCGTGGCGCATGCGGTAGTCGGCCAGCGTCAGCATCTCGGTCGGCGGCTCCGTCGGGCGCACGCTGCCGTACTGGTTGCTGCCGTATTCGTACAGGTAGTCGCCCAGATGCAGCACGAGGTCGAGGTCGGCCCGTTCGGCGACGCGGCGGTAGGCATTGAAGTAGCCGGCGGCATGGTTGGAGCAACTCACCACCGCCATGCGCAGGCGGGTGGTGGCGCCGGCCGGCAGCGTGCGCGTGCGGCCGGTCGGCGAGACGCCCTCGGCGGTGCTGAAGCGGTAGTAGTAGGTGGTGGCGGGCGCCAGGCCACTGACGTCGACCTTCACCGTGTGGTCGCGGTCGGCGCTGGTGCGCATGGCGCCGCGTTTCACCACCATCGTCAGTGCGGGGTCGCTGGCGATCAGCCAGCGCACCGGCAATTGCGCCGGCGCCGCGGCGGAAGGCGACACGCGGGTCCAGAGCACGACGCCGTCGGACAGCGGGTCACCGCTCGCCACGCCGTGCGAGAACAGCGACTTCAGGCCCGCAGCCGCCGCGGGTGCCTGCAACAGCGGCACGCTGGCCAGCGCCACCGCGGCGGTTCCCGAGCGTTTGAAGAAATCGCGCCGATTGGTGCCGGGAGCGCGTGGCTTGATGTGTTTTGGCTGGCCCATGGGTCTGTTCCTCGACTGCGAACCCACGACGACCGTGGGCACTGTGCGGTAGTGTGCTGAACGCCTGTGACAGCGTGGCGACGCCCCGGTGTGTGCCGTCCGGCCTCTCCGTGCCCCTCCGACCGGGGCTCGGCGGGCTCCGCGCCTTTGCTTGACATTTGGCAGGGAAGTCATCACGTTTCGCCCCCGGCGTGGAGGCGGACTGCTGCGGCCGCTTGTCAAGCGGGGCGAAACAGGCGCACACTGGGCCCAACGGATCACGCACAGCCGTCTCCGATCTGCCACATCCCCTGCCTTTCTCCATTTCCCACCCCTGGATGTTTTCCCCGTCGTCGGGACTGGTTCCGGCGATTTTTTCCAACCCCTCGCAAAGGAGGTTCTGATGAACTTGACGATCAGCGGACATCACCTGGAAGTCACCCCTGCATTGCGTGAGTACGTACTCACCAAGCTGGATCGCGTGACACGGCACTTTGATCAGGTGGTGGATGTGGCAGTGCTGCTAACCGTCGAGAACCTGAAGGAAAAGGAGCGAAGGCAGAAGGCCGAGGTCACGGTGCACGTCAAGGGCCGTGACATCTTCGTCGAGCAGTCGCATGAAGACCTTTATGCCGCGATCGACCAGTTGATGGACAAGCTCGACCGCCAGGTGGTGCGCCACAAGGACCGGCTGCAGGACCACCACCACCAGTCACCCAAGCGGCTGGACGCTGGCGCCGTCTGACGAAGGTTCTGCCGTTCGAATCCGCACGACGGCCCTTGGGGGCCGTTTTAATGGGTGGCAGCCCCTTCGCATCGTTTTGGCTGGCGCGCCGCGCAGTTGTTGCTGCAATGCCGCAAATTTCTCCAAGTCCCCCCGTTTCGGGTGCCCAGACGATCTGCGGTGCGACCGCTCGGTTGCTATGATCATCGGCCCTGCAACACACTCGCCGGCACTGCCGCGTGAATGACGCGGCAACCCGAGGGGAAATGATCCCATGAACCGTCTCGCTGCGATCCTGCCCACCGGCAACGTGCTGGTGAATGTGGACGCCACCAGCAAGAAGCGGGTGTTCGAACAGGCCGGCCTGCTGTTCGAAAACCAGCATGCCATTGCCCGTGGCATCGTCACCGACAACCTTTTCGCGCGCGAGCGGCTGGGTTCCACCGGTCTGGGCCATGCGGTGGCCATCCCGCACGGCCGCATCAAGGGCCTGAAAAACCCGCTGGCCGCCGTGGTTCGGGTGCAGCAGCCGATTCCCTTCGACGCCCCGGACGACGAAGCGGTGATGCTGCTGATCTTCCTGCTGGTGCCCGAGGCGGCCACCCAGCGGCACCTGGAGATCCTGTCGGAAATCGCCGAGATGCTGTCCGACCGTGAACTGCGCGAGCGCCTGAAGACCGAACCCGACGCCGCCGGCGTGCACAAGCTGATCTCCGACTGGGAGCCGCTGAAGTCAGTGGCATAGGGATGTCGGGCCCAGGACCCTTGGTGTCGCCCGGCCTTCCTGGCCGTCCATGAAGCCGACATCCATCAGCGCCGAGGCGCTCTTCGAGGCTCACCGGGAAGCCCTGCGCTGGGAATGGATCGCCGGTCACGCCCACCCGGAGCGGCGTTTCGACGACGACGCCGTGCGCGACGCCCGTTCAGCTGCCGATCTGGTCGGCTACCTCAACTACATCCACCCCTACCGCGTGCAGATCGTCGGCCGCCGCGAGGTGGCTTACCTGCAGGCTTCGTCACCCGAGGACCAGGAACGGCGCATCTCGCGCATCGTCACGCTGGAGCCGCCGGTGATCGTCGTGGCCGATGATCAGGTGCCGCCCGACCGCCTGGTCGCCATGTGCGACCGCGCCGAAATCCCGCTCTTCGTCACCGCCGAGTCGGCCGGCCATGTGATCGACCTGGTGCGCGGCTACCTCGGGCTGCATTTCGCCGACCGCACCACGCGGCACGGCGTGTTCATGGACATCCTGGGCCTGGGCGTGCTGCTGACCGGCGAGTCGGGTCTGGGCAAGAGCGAACTCGGGCTGGAACTTATTTCGCGCGGCCATGGCCTGGTGGCCGACGATGCGGTCGACATCTACCGCATCACGCAGACCTCGCTGGAGGGGCGCTGCCCTGATCTGCTGCTGAACCTGCTGGAAGTGCGCGGCATCGGCCTGCTCGACATCAAGGCGATCTTCGGCGAGACGGCGGTGCGCCGCAAGATGCGGCTCAAGCTGATCGTGCACCTGGTCCGCAAAGAGACGATGGAGCGTGACTTCGAGCGCCTGCCCTACGAGCCGCTGTACGAAGAGGTGCTCGGGCTGCCGGTGCAGAAAGTGGTGATTGCGGTCGACGCCGGTCGCAACCTGGCCGTGCTGGTGGAAGCCGCCGTGCGCAACACAGTGCTGCAACTGCGCGGCATCGACACCTACCAGGAGTTCATCGAACGCCACCAGCGGGCGATGGAAAAGGGCGAAGGGACGTAACGGCTGCCCCGTCCACTGCGGGACTACTTCCCACGGTGGGCGCAGTCGGCCTTGGTGCAGCGGGCGTAGAGCGCCAGCGAATGTTCCTGCAACACGAAGCCTCGTGTCTCGGCAATGGTGCGCTGTCGCTGTTCGATGTCGGCATCGAAGAATTCCTCGACGCGGCCGCAGGTCAGGCAGACGAGGTGGTCGTGGTGCTGGCCTTCGTTCAGCTCGAACACCGACTTGCCCGACTCGAAATTGCTGCGTGTCAGCAGCCCTGCCTGCTCGAACTGCATCAGCACGCGGTAGACGGTGGCCAGCCCGATGTCTGATTCTTCGATCAGCAGGGCCTTGTAGACGTCTTCTGCCGTCATGTGGCGGCGCTGGCCGCGCTGAAAGACCTCGAGGATCTTGATGCGCGGCAGCGTGGCCTTCAGGCCGCTGTGCTTCAGTTCGTCGGCGTGCGTCATGGCGTTTCCGGTGGGCGCTTCAGCGGAGGTGCCCCCCGCTAGAATCCGGCGATCATATCCAGCCATCGGCCGCTTTCGCAGCGCGCCCGGCCCTACTTCGATGATTGCCATGTCCCGTCCATCTTTCAGCCGCCTGGCGTTTTTGATCGCCGCACCTTTGGCAGCGTTGGTGCTGAGCGGCTGCGCAACGCGGAAGTCGACCGACGGCCTTTTTGGTCTGATCACGCCCTACCGTATCGACATCGTGCAGGGCAACGCGCTCACGCGCGAGCAGGTGGCGCTGGTCAAGCCCGGCATGACGCGGCTGCAGGTGCGCGACGCGCTCGGCACGCCGCTGCTCGTCGACCTGTTCCACGGTGACCGCTGGGACTATGTCTTCACGCTGCGCCGCCCGGGCGCCGAACTGCAGCGGCGCAGCGTCGTCGTGCTGTTCGAGGGCGAGACCCTGAAGTCCATCGACGCCCCCGAACTGCCGTCAGAGCGCGAGTTCGTGGCGTCGATCAGCAGCCGGCCCGATGTGCAGCCGCGTGTGCTGGAGCTGACCGAAGAGCAGCGCAAGGCGCTGCCGCCGCCGCCCAAGCGCGAGCTGCCTGCCGCCGAGCCGATGGGCCCGGTGCGGCTGTATCCGCCGCTAGAGGCGTCGTGAGCGAATTGGCCGGCGCAGCGGCTGTCAGAGTGTCCGTTGCCGACGCAATCCCGGTAGGAGTTGCGGTCGCCGGCGCAGGATCTGTACGAGTCGCCGTTGCCGGCGCAGAACTTGTACGAGTCGCCGTGGCCGGCGTCTCGGGCCGCATGGGCCGCATGCTGGTCGAAGCCGTGCTGGCCAGCACCGACTGCACGCTGTCCGGCGCGCTCGACCAGCCCGGCAGCCCGGCGCTGGGCCAGGACGCCGGTGCCTTCCTCGGCAGCGCCAGCGGTGTGCCGGTCACTGCCGATCTGCGGCAGGGCCTGACCGGCGCCGACGTGCTGATCGACTTCACGCGGCCCGAAGGCACGCTGGCGCACCTGGCTGTTTGCCGTGAACTGGGCGTGCGCGCCGTCATCGGAACGACCGGTTTCTCGGCCGCGCAGAAAGCCGAGATCGGCCAGCACGCCGTGCACTGCGCCGTGGTGATGGCGCCCAACATGAGCGTGGGCGTCAACGTGATGCTCAGGCTGCTCGACCTGGCGGCGCGTTCGCTCAGCGACGGTTACGACATCGAGATCATCGAAGCCCATCACCGTCACAAGGTCGACGCGCCCAGCGGCACCGCGCTGGCGATGGGCGAGACCATCGCGCGGGCGCTCGGCCGTGACCTCGACGATGTGGCGGTGCTGGCGCGCCAGGGCGTCACCGGCGAGCGGCCGCCGAAGGCCATCGGATTTGCCACCGTGCGCGGCGGCGACATCGTCGGCGACCACACCGTGCTGTTCGCCGGCACCGGCGAGCGCATCGAGATCACGCACCGCAGCGGCAGCCGCGCCAACTACGCCGAAGGCAGCCTGCGTGCCGCGCGCTTCCTGGCCGGCCTGCCGGCGGGCCAGGCCGGCCTCCACGGCATGGACGACGTGCTCGGCCTGAAACCCTGACCGTGGACGGTTTCTCGCAATTCTGGGAGCAGAGCGACGGCGTCGGCCGCGCGGTGGCGCTGCTGCTGCTGCTGATGTCGATCGCCGCCTGGGTGCTGATCTTCTGGAAAGGATGGGTGCTGCGGCGCGCCGGCAGCGACATCGCGCGCGCCGTGCCGGCCTTCTGGGACGCCGCCACGCTGGCCGACGGCCGCGTCAGGCTGGCCGCGCTAGACCGTGAACAGCTGTTGTTGCCCTTGCTCGACGCCGCCGCCGGATTGCCTGCGCCCGGCACGCTGGAGGCCGCGGGCGCGCTCGAATCGCAGCTGACGCGCCGCCTGCGCGACGCCCTGCACCGCGGCCTGGCGCACCTGCAGTTCGGCCAGGTGCTGCTGGCGTCGATCGGCAGCACGGCGCCCTTCGTCGGCCTGTTCGGCACCGTCTGGGGCATTTACCACGCGCTGGCGGGCATCGCCGCGGCCGGCGGCATCACCATCGAGAAGGTCTCGGGGCCGATCGGCGAGGCGCTGATCATGACGGCCGCCGGCATCGCGGTGGCCATCCCCGCCGTGCTGGCCTACAACGTGTTCGGCAAGTGGGTGGGGGCCTGTGAGGCCGAGCTGGAAGGCTACGCGCACGACCTGCTCAAGATGATGATGGAACGTTCAGGCTCACTTTTTTCGCTGCCCCCCGAGGGGGCTCGCACTGCGGGAAACTGACATGGCTTTCGGCCGCCTGGAGCGTACGCCCGGCCCACGGCCGATGAGCGAGATCAACATGACGCCGCTGATCGACGTGATGCTGGTGCTGCTGGTCATCTTCATCGTCACCGCGCCGCTGATGACGAGTTCACTGAAGCTCGAGCTTCCGAAGACCGAAGGCGGCCAGCCCAGCGTGGCGCCGGCGTTCATCGCGCTGGCCATCGACGAACAGGGCAGGCTCTTCGTCGGCGACGAAGTGCTGGCCCGCGAGACAGTGGCCGCGCGGGTGCGCGAGGCCGCCGTGCGCGACCCCGCCACCGAGGTGCAGCTGCGTGCCGACAGCCGCGTGCCCTACGGCCGGGTGGCCGAGCTGATCGGCCTGCTGCAGGAGGCCGGGCTGACGCGCATCGGCTTCGTCACCGAGGCGCCGGCAGGCAAGTGAGCTGAACTGCGGGCGGGGCCGAGCGGGTGAGGCAAGCGGCAGAAACACGCGTCCCGCGCTACCTACAATCCGCCGATGAACGAAAAGTACGCTCCCGCCGAAGTAGAAGCCGCCGCGCAGGCGCACTGGGCCGCCACCGACGCCTACCGTGTCGTCGAAGACAGCGCGCGGCCCAAGTTCTACGCCTGCTCGATGCTGCCTTACCCCAGCGGCAAGCTGCACATGGGCCATGTGCGCAACTACACCATCAACGACATGATGGCGCGCCAGTTGCGCATGAAGGGCTTCAACGTGCTGATGCCCATGGGCTGGGACGCCTTCGGCCTGCCGGCCGAAAACGCCGCCATGGCCAACAACGTGCCGCCCGCCGCCTGGACGCGCGCCAACATCGCCGACATGAAGTCTCAGATGGAGCCGCTGGGCCTGGGCTTCGACTGGAGCCGCGAGCTCGCCACCTGCGACCCCGGCTACTACAAGTGGAACCAGTGGTTCTTCCTGAAGATGCTGGAAAAGGGCATCGCGTACAAGAAGACGCAGATCGTCAACTGGGATCCGGTCGACCAGACCGTTCTGGCCAACGAGCAGGTGGTCGACGGCCGCGGGTGGCGCAGCGACGCCATCGTCGAGAAGCGCGAGATCCCGGGCTACTACCTGGCCATCACGAAGTACGCCGACGAACTGCTGGCCGGCGTCAACGACAGCACCCACCCCAGCTACCTGGACGGCTGGCCCGAGCGCGTGCGTCTGATGCAGGAGCACTGGATCGGCCGCAGCGAAGGCGTGCGCTTCGCGTTCACGCACGACATCCGCGACGCCAGCGGCACGCTGCTGCAGGACGGTCTGATGCACGTCTTCACAACGCGCGCCGACACCATCAAGGGCGTCACTTTCTGCGCCGTGGCGCCCGAGCACCCGCTGGCCGTGTTTGCCGCCGCCAGCCAACCCGCGCTGGCCGAGTTCATAGAACTGTGCAAGCAGGGCGGCACCACCGAGGCCGAACTGGCGCTGAAGGAAAAGGTCGGCATGCCGACCGGCTTGTTCGTGACGCACCCGCTGACCGGCACGCTGGTGCCGCTGTGGGTGGGCAACTACGTGCTGATGGGTTATGGCGACGGCGCCGTGATGGGCGTGCCGGCGCACGACGAACGCGACTTCGCCTTCGCGCTGAAGTACGGCCTGCCGATCCTGCAGGTGGTGCACATCGATGGCGAACACTTCGACTACCACCGCTGGCAGGACTGGTACGCCGACAAGTCGCGTGGCGTCACCGTCAACTCGGGCAACTACAGCGGGCTGCCCTGCAAGCGCGCGGCAGACGCTATCGCGGCCGCTTTGGCGGCCAAGGGCCTGGGCGAGAAGAAGACCACCTGGCGGCTGCGCGACTGGGGCATCAGCCGGCAGCGCTACTGGGGCACGCCGATCCCGATCATCCACTGTGACGGCAGCGCCGGGGCGCCCGGCTGCGGCTCGGTGCCGGTGCCCGAGGCCGATCTGCCGGTGCTGCTGCCCGATGACCTCGTGCCCGACGGCAGCGGCAGCCCGCTGCAGCACCACGCCGCCTTCCTGAACGTGGCCTGCCCGCAGTGCGGCCGGCCGGCGCGCCGCGAAACCGACACGATGGACACCTTCGTCGACTCCGCCTGGTACTACATGCGCTACTGCTGCCCGGGCAACGACGACGCCATGGTCGACGCGCGCAATGACTACTGGATGCCGATGGACCAGTACATCGGCGGCATCGAACACGCCGTGTTGCACCTGCTCTACGCACGTTTCTGGACGAAGGCCATGCGCGACATCCAGCGCGCGCCCGGGCCCGACGGGCAGGCGCGCGGCCTGGTCAGGTTCAGCGAGCCCTTCACGCGCCTGTTCACACAAGGCATGCTGCTCAACGAGTCTTTCTACCGCGAGGTGGAGGGCGGCAAGAAGCACTGGTTCTACCCGAGTGAAGTCGAGGTGCGCTACGACGAACGGGGCCAGCCGCTGGACGCCACGGCCCGGGCCGACGGCCTGCCCGTTTTGCTGGGCGGCGTCGAGAAGATGTCGAAGTCGAAGAACAACGTGGTCGAGCCGCGCGACATCATCGCCAAGTTCGGCGCCGACACCGCACGCCTGTTCACGATGTTCGCCGCTCCGCCCGACCAGAGCGCGGAGTGGTCCGACTCCGGCGCCGAAGGCAGCTACCGTTACCTGCGGCGGCTGTGGAACTTCGGCATCAAGCATGAAGCGACACTCGCCGCCGCCGGCGCCGGCTTCGAAGGCACCAGCCCCGCCGCCACCGACCTGCGCCGGGAGATGCACACGCTGCTGCGCCAGGTGAGCTTCGACTTCGACCGGATGCAATACAACACCGTAGTGTCGGGCGCGATGAAGATGCTGAACGCGCTGGAAGGTGCTTCGCTGACCGAAGCGCCGGCTG
>Ga0209181_10003084_pt1 | contig 26284 bp, 25 predicted proteins | sample MAT05_FD_187208 | JGI IMG/M metagenome (GOLD analysis project Ga0209181, IMG submission 187208) | Freshwater microbial communities from Lake Fryxell liftoff mats and glacier meltwater in Antarctica - MAT-05 (SPAdes) (version 2) | ecosystem: Environmental > Aquatic > Freshwater > Ice > Liftoff...
CGCTGTTGCCAACACCCGGCGGCCGTTTTTGGTGGCCAGCGGCGACGTCTTTACCGACTTCGACTACGCAACGCTGATCCCCGCACTCGAACGAATCTCCTCAGGGACAGCGGACGCGCATTTTGTACTTGCTGACAACCCGCCTTTTCATCCGACTGGTGATTTCGCGATTCGGGACGGCCGCGCAACTCGAGAGGGCGACAGACTCAACTTTTCCGGCATCACCTGTTGGCATCCGAAACTATTCAGCGATGTGCCGGTCGGATTCCACGCACGATTGTTCCCCTGGGCGGATGCGTTCGTCGCCGACAACCGCGTGACGGCAGAGCACTTTCGTGGAATCTGGGAGAACGTCGGCACGGTGGAACAGCTGACTTCACTGGACCAGCGGCTCAGCGCTAAAATGGCAAGCTGACCCAAAGCACGACCCTTCACAATCAACACGTGAACGCCTTCCGAAGGCAACTGAGAGATAAACATGAAACGCGAGACGCTGCCCCTGCCGGTTGTGGTTCCCAAGATTGCGCCGCATCTGAAGCGCCGCCAACGGCTGGCAAAGTCGCTCGGCGAGGGCTTGATGCTTTTGCCGACGGCACGCGAAGCTACCCGCAACGCCGACGCGCACTACGATTACCGGTGGGATAGCTACTTCTACTACCTGACCGGCTTTCGTGAGCCTGACGCGGTGTTGTCGATCACGCTGGGTAAGAAGCCGCGGCACATCCTGTTTTGCCGGGAAAAGAATATTGAGCGTGAAATCTGGGACGGTTTTCGTTTTGGTCCGACCATGGCGCGCGAAATTTTTAGCTTTGATGAGTGCTACCCAATTTCTGAGCTCGACAAGATGGTCCCCGACTTGATGTCAAACCAGTCAGTCATCCACACGCCGGTCGGCGCGGATGCCGAGTGGGATACCGGGGTCGCCAAATGGCTCAATGCGGTGCGTGCCAAAGCTCGCGCCGGCATTTCCGCGCCGTCGGAGGTGCATGACGTCCGCCGTGAAATCGACTTCCAGCGGTTGATCAAGGACGAGACCGAGATCGACATCATGCGTCGCGCTGGAAAAATATCCTCCGGCGCGCACGCCCGCGCCATGCGGATGGCCAAGCCGGGAATGTTTGAGTACCAGGTCGAAGCCGAAATCTTGCACGAGTTTGTGCGTAACGGCGCACGGCAGCCCGCTTACGGTTCCATCGTCGCGGCGGGCGGCAACGCCTGCGTATTGCACTACCGTGAAAATTCCGCCCAGCTCAAGAAGGGCGAGTTGATGCTCATCGACGCAGGATGCGAGTTGGAAAGCTACGCCGCAGACATCACCCGCACGTTTCCCATCGCCGGCAAGTTCTCTGCGGCGCAACGCGATGTTTATGAGCTGGTGTTGGCGTCCCAGTTGGCGTGCATCAAAGCGGTCAAGCCGGGCAATCCGTTCGGCAAGTACCACGAGGTGGCGGTGAACGTACTTGCGCAAGGCTTGATCGATTTGAAGCTCTGCAAGGGCAGCCTCGCCAGCGTGATAGAAACCGAAGCCTACAAACAGTTTTACATGCACCGCGCCGGCCACTGGCTGGGGCTGGATGTACACGATGCGGGCAACTACCGCCAAGCCAACGGCAAGTGGGTGGCGATGGAAGCGGGCATGGTGCTAACCGTTGAGCCGGGACTCTACATTCGGCCTGCGGATAATGTGCCCAAAGCGTTCTGGGATATCGGTGTTCGCATTGAAGACGACATCCTCGTGACCAAAAAAGGTAACGAGAATCTCACCGCAAGTTGTCCGAAATCGGTGAAGGAAATCGAAACCATTACCTCGCAGGTAGCGGCTTAATCCGCACGATCGCCGGCCGCTGACCAACGCATATGTCTGACATCCTGATCATCGGTGCGGGTCCGGTCGGCGCGACATTTGCGCTGCTCGCGCACGCGCGAGGGTTGCACGGGTTAGGCGTGTCGTTGGTCGATGCACGTCAAGGGCCCTCAACCGAGGAGCGATCACTGGCGCTGTCGCATGGCAGCCGACTGTTGCTCGAGCGCGCCGGCGCATGGCCACAAGAGATGCCGGTGACGCCGATTCATGCCATCCACACCTCACAAAAGGGTGGCTTCGGCAAAGTCATGTTGACACGCGAAGACGCCGACGTGCCGGCGCTTGGTTATGTGGTGGGCTACTCGGCGTTGCAGGACGCGCTTGATCGTGCCCTTGAGCGGGCCGCGATTCCGGTGACCTACGGTGCGCGCATTACCGCCATCGATGCCGATCGCGGCGAGCTTGCCTATTTGGCGAACGATCAGCAACACACGACGCAAGCGCGGCTGCTGGTCATGGCGGATGGCGGTGCCAATGTCGATAAAGTGGCGGCCGTCGAAGTGAGCGTCAAAGACTACGGACAGTCGGCAATGCTCGCGCACTTAGTCGCAGATCGCGCACACGGCAACGTCGCCTACGAGCGATTTACCAATGAGGGACCGGCCGCACTCCTGCCTTCGCCAAAAGGGTCCGCGCACTATTCGATGGTCTGGGTTGCGCCGCACGCGCAGATTGACGCACTGATGGCGCTTGAGGATGACGCCGCCAGAGACCGTTTTCAAAGCCATTTCGGCAAGCGGGCGGGCAACTTCATTTCATTGACAATGCGTCGTCGCTATCCGTTGAAACTGAGGCAGACCAGTACGCGGGTGGTTGGCAAAATGGCGATCATCGGCAACGCTGCGCAAGCGATGCATCCGGTGGCCGGGCAGGGCTTCAATCTTGGGCTGCGCGATTCTGCCACACTCGCCGCAACACTGGCTGCCACATTGGCTGCCACGCCCGCGGAAACGCCCGCGGACACGTTCGACCCGACGCGCGCACTGCTCCGCTACGCGGCTTTGCGCGAGGTAGATATCGAACGCGGCGTCGGCTTCACCGATTTGCTTGCCTCAACGTTTATCTCCGACACGCCAACCCTGCGCCTGCCGCGCGGGATGGCGCTGGCAGCAGTCGACATGCTGCCCGTTGCGCGGCGCGCGCTGGCCAGTCGAATGTTGTTCGGTGCGCGATCATGATCCGCATCGCCGTTATCGGCGCGGGACCGGTGGGTTGTGCGTTCGCGCTCGCGGCGAGACGCGCGTTGCCGGGTGCCCAGATCGTGCTGATCGAACGCAATCCGGCACCCTCATCTGATCGCGCGGCTGTGTCGTTTGATCATCGCGCGGCTGTGTCGTTTGATCATCGTGTCTATGCGCTATCGCCGCAGTCGATTGCGTTGCTTAGCGAACTCGGCGTATGGCAAACCATGGCGGCGGACCGACTCACGCCGGTCGATGAAATGCATGTATCGAGTGATGCGGACACGCCAGCCGACACCCCAGCCGACACATCAACAAAAACGCTGCCTCGCATTGATTTTTCACACGGCTCGCCGCTGGCTTACATCGTCGAGCACCAGACGTTGATGGCGTCGATGTACAAGGCGCTCCTCGGGGCCGGCGTCAGGACGCTGTTTGGCACCAGCGTGACATCAATGTCAATGTCAGCGCACGGCGTCAAGCGTTCGCTGGCACTGGTTGACAGTTCGCAGGCGGTCGTCGAGGTGCCCGAGTTTGACTTGGTGGTGGCCGCGGACGGCAGGCAGTCGCACATTCGGCAACTCGCCGGCATCGATGTGACCTCGAAGGACTATGCCAGCGTTGGCATCGTTGCCAACTTCGCCTGCGGAAGGCCGCATGGCAATATCGCGCGGCAATGGTTTACGCCGGACGGTGTGTTGGCGTATCTGCCGCTGCCATGCAACCAGATTTCCATTGTCTGGTCCGTCACCCGATCGTTCGCCGAAACGCTGCCCGCGTATGACGAACCGGCTTTCGCCGCCGCGGTTGCGCGAGCCGGGCACATGAGTCTCGGACCACTGAACGCGACCTCGCAGGTCGATGTAATTCCGCTTAAGCGCGTCACCGCCAACCAATGGGTTCAGGCGGGCTTGGCGCTGATAGGTGACGCTGCCCACGCCATTCACCCGCTCGCCGGACAGGGCGTGAATCTGGGGTTTGGTGATGTGCGTATGCTGGTCGGCGTGATTCGCAGTCGCCCGGCCTTGGCCGGTGTGGGTGATCTCGCCACCCTGCGGCGCTACGCGCGTGCGCAGGCCGGGACGACCGCTGCCATGGGCGAGACGACCGATTATCTGCACACGCTTTTCTCGAAGAACGATCGCGTGTCAAAGTGGGTCAGACGGTCTGGGTTTGAATTGTTTGAACGGTCGGGGTTGGTTAAACGACTGGTCACAGACTATGCTTTGCGGTCATGAAGCAAGCACCACAGCACGCGTGCCGCTCCGCGCTTGCAGTACCGACGCGATACAACACACTTAATCAGAGAGTTGATCTAATGAACAAAATCATCATCGCCCTAGCGGCAACCTTGTTTGCGGTCTCGTGCGGCGTTCAAGCCAATCCGGATGAAGTCAAAAAAGAGCTCGCGAAGAAGTTTCCCGATCTCAGAACCGAGCGCATTACGAAGACAACCTACGGCGGGCTGTTCGAAGTGTTTACCGGTACCGAAATCTTCTATACGGATGAAAAGGCCACCTTCGTGGTGACCGGCAACTTGATCGACACCAGCACCCGCGCCAACGTCACCGAAACGCGTATGGGGAAACTCACCGCGATCAAGTTTGACGATTTGCCGTTCGCCAATGCCATCAAAATTGTGCGCGGCAACGGCTCGCGTCGCATCGCGATTTTCGAGGATCCACTGTGCAGCTTTTGTAAGAAGTTCGAGGCGGAAATCAACACCTTGGACAACGTGACGGCGTATATGTTTTTGTACCCGATCCTGGCGCAGGATTCACACGTGAAATCAAAGGCGATCTGGTGTTCCAAGGATAAGGTCAACGCCTGGCAGGATTGGATGTTGCGAGACAAGCCGCCGGTATCTCCCGCGCCGGAAGCCTGTGCCACGCCACTGGACGAGAACGTGGCGCTCGGGCAGAAGATGCGTGTCAACGGCACACCGGTGACATTCTTCGAGGACGGAGAGCGAATTACCGGTGCCCTCCCACTGGCGACCTTCGAAGCGAAACTGGCAAGTCTGGTGAAACCGGACAAGGCGCCAACATCACCCGCAGCGCCTGGCAAAGGCGCTGCCCCAGCGGTCAAGAAACAGCTTTAGCTACGCCGGGCGCAGATCGAGGCTTGCGCGCCTAGGGGCTGCGCGCGCCGATGAGTAGGTCTGCATGCCGCTGCGAGGCGTGTGGTCAGGGTGACTTGGTGCCGCCGGCGTTATTGATGCCGTTGCTCGTGCTGGCGGTTTCGTCAGGGTCATAGCCGTTTGGCAGCAACACCCATTTCTCGCCGCGTTGCTTCATGCGGCCGGCCAGCGCGCCGGCATCGTCACCGAATCCCCAGAAGAAATCGACGCGCACCGCACCCGCAATGGCACCACCCGTGTCTTGCGCCACGACCAGCCGGTTCAAAGGCTGGTTGGAGCCGGGAAAGGTGGTGGTGAGAAACACCGGAACGCCTAACGGAATGACCCGCGGATCGACGGCGATGGAGCGCTCTGCCGTCAACGGTACACCGAGCGTGCCGATCGGGCCGCTGCCACCGCCGTCAATTTGCTTGAAGAACACATAGCTGGGGTTGGCGTTCATGAACTCTTGCAGCTTGCGCGGGTTGCGCACCGCCCACGCCTTGATTCCCTGCATCGATGCGCGCTCGGGTTTGATTTCGCCGCGCCGTATCAGCACGCCGCCGAGTGACCGGAAGGGATGTCCGTTTTGATCCGCATAGCCAAGCCGGATGCGCGAACCATTTTGGAACTGGATTTGCCCCGAACCCTGAATTTGCAGAAAAAACAGCTCCACGGCGTTGTCGACCCAAGCGAGTTCGAGTCCTTTCAGAGGCGCTTTGGCAGACTCGATTTCAGCCCGATCGTAGTACGGGACGAGTTTGCTATCAACAATGCGGCCGCGTAGTCGCCGGAATTTCAGGTCCGCGTAGACATCGGCCAGGTCGACACTGACCAAATCCTGAGGTCGGGCATAGACCGGGTACTTGAAGACTGCGGTCCGTGTGCGCGAGCCGTGCAGCAGTGGTTCGTAGTAACCAGTCACGACCCCGCTGCTGGAGTCATCGGCGTTGAACACCTTGAAGGGCTGAAAGTTGTCGCGAAAAAATCCCGCCGCCACCGGCCTTGTGATCTTTGACGCGACCAGTCTGGTCGCGCGTGCGCACACATCGCGCCATTCGGCACGGTCTCGCAGCGCCGGACAGCCTTGTTCAAACGCGGTCAACGCGTCGGTCGTATCATCAGCGTTCCACTCCCGCAGCGCCTCCCACGACGCTTTCGCAAGGCGTCCGCGCGGAATTTCTGCGCGCGTTAGGGGTGTGGTCGCGTCGATAAACGGCGGCTCGCTGGGTGTCAGTGGACACATCGGACAAGGTGTGCAAAGCGCAGTCTGGGGTGCGGGGCAGGTTGCTGGCGCAGTCACAGACGCGACATCAACCGTCCCGCTGCCGGATGAAGCGACCGGTAGGGCAGCGGGTGTCGCGACACAACCGGCCAGCGCCAATGCGGCGGCAGTGACCAGCAAGCGGGCCGCGGACGAGGCTGCCGGGCGTGTCAAAATGGAGCGATTGTTGGAATGTCGGGCAATGGTCATCGGCATGGCTTGAGTATATGAGATGGTTGGTGCGCATTGGTGGGTTCGGCCTCAATCCAGCGCTGCCGTTCATTTGGTTGGCACGGTGCCAACGTTGCCAGCCGGTCCATTGCTTTAAGGGAAACTAAGCGGAATCGAAGGATAGCGGTTATGGGCTGGGTATTGTTTCAGGTACTGCTCGCGTTTGGCATCGCGATCTTTATTGTCTGGTGGACGTTGCCCAGAAAGAAAAAGCGGAAAACGTCGGTAGAAGCGCGAACTGCGGGCGATGCCGCTAAACCACCGTCAGAGAGTGATCCGCCGTGACGGGATCGCGTTAATCAGCCAGTCGTCTGGCACAATCGCGTCCCGATTAGTGCAGGATCCGCGGCACCGAAAGCGTGAATTCAGCGACGATGGCGTCGAAGCGCGTACCGTCCGCAGCTTGCATCTGGTAGGTGCCGCGCATGGTGCCGACGCTGGTCTCGAGTGACGAGCCCGATGTGTACCCGAATGACTCGCCCGGCTTGAGCTCGGGCTGCTCGCCGACCACACCGACGCCGCGCACCTCTTGGACTTTTCCGTCCGAGTCGGTGATGATCCAGTGACGCGAAATCAACTTGGCGGCGCTGGTGCCAACGTTGGTGATTTTGATGGTGTAAGCGAACACGAACTGGTCGTTTTCCTCGTCCGATTGATCGGGCAGGTAGAACGCATTCGCAGAGACTTTGATGTCGTATTGTTTGGGGTCAGCCATCGCAAGATGCTATCACGGCGAAGAGGGCCAACTTGCGCGTAAAATTTGCAAATGAGCTATCGAATCGCCCCCTCAATTCTGTCCGCAGACTTCGCCAAACTTGGTGAAGAAGTGCGCAACGTCATCGCTGCCGGTGCCGACGTGATTCACTTTGACGTGATGGACAATCACTACGTTCCTAACCTGACTATCGGGCCGATGGTTTGCGAAGCAGTGCGGCCACACGCCATGCATGCCGATGGCAGTCGGGTACCGATTGACGTGCATCTGATGGTCAAACCGGTCGATCGCATCATCCCGGATTTTGCCAAGGCCGGTGCCGACATTATTTCGTTTCACCCGGAGGCGAGTGAGCACGTTGACCGCAGCCTTTCGTTGATTCGCGAATGCGGCTGCAAGGCCGGTCTGGTGTTCAACCCGGCGACGCCGCTTTCGTATCTGGATCATGTGATGGACAAAGTCGATCTGATCTTGATCATGAGTGTGAACCCGGGCTTTGGCGGGCAGAAATTCATTGCGGCGGCGTTGGACAAGCTGCGCGATGCCAAGTCACGTATCGCGCGCAGCGGCCGCGACATCTGGCTGGAAGTCGATGGTGGCGTTAAGACGGACAACATCGCTGCCATTGCGGCGGCGGGTGCCGATACCTTTGTGGCGGGATCGGCGATCTTTAATTCGGGCGACTACGTCAAGACCATTGCGTCAATGCGCGCAGAACTCGCCAAGCGTGGCTGAACACAGTTGAGCGCAGTTGAGCGGCCCGCAGCGCACCGCAGTTCCCTGCATTGCCATCAACCTGCTGCGGTCAGTAACGACAAAGATAGATCGCGTGGATACAGGAAGCAACATGTCAGAACAAAGCAACCAAGTACCAAACCCTAGTATCGACGCGGTAATTGGGGCAGAAATGCCTGAAACAGGCCGAACGGCGGACACTTCTGCTGAAGACGGTGTGCTGGTCGTCGAGCAAGAAGTAGATATAGAAGCGCCGAAGGAAGAGACAAAAAAGATTCGTTACCGGGCTAAACCAAAGTTTCCGATGCCCGTACCGGCCAAGGTTTTACTACTCGATCTGGACGGAACATTGCTCGACACCGCACCGGACATTGCTCTGGCCATCAATCAAATGCGCGCCGCGTTTGGTTTTGGCCCGCTGGAGACAGCGGTCGTGCGCAATTTCATTGGTCGGGGCATTGCCCATCTGGTTTCGCAATCGATGAAGAATTCGGTCGGTGCGCTCGGTGCGTCGGCCTCCAAAGTTGCCGTCGCGCAGTTTGAAAAGCAGTACGAAGCCTGCCTCACACAAACCACACGACCATTCCCCGGTGTGTTTGAAGGGTTGGAACTGTTCCGCGAAAAAGGCTTCAGGTTGGCGTGTATCACCAACAAAGCCGGACGATGCAACTGTTCCGCGAAAAAGGCTTCAGGTTGGCGTGTATCACCAACAAAGCCGGACGATTCACATTGCCGTTGCTGGAAGCGACCGGGTTGGCTGCGTACTTCGAACTGGTGCTTTCCGGCGACTCACCGGCCGAAAAGAAGCCGCACCCGTTGCCACTCCAGCATGCCGCTAAACATTTCGCCGTCAATATCGAGGAAGTGGTGCTGATCGGCGATTCTATGCACGACGCCGCCGCCGCACGCGCGGCGGGCTGCCCGGTGTTCATCGTTTCGTACGGCTACAATGAAGGGCAGGAATTACGCGGCCTCGATTGCGACGCGTTTATCGATGATCTGCCAAGCGCACTGAAATACGTTAGAGTTGCCGCGTAAGCTTTCGAAGACATAAATCTCATGACGTTTGTCGATAAAACAGTTTGGACGTGGCGATGGCTTGACTGGCGGTAGTCGGTATCTATACGCGCCGGTGTTTTGTAGTGCCGTCTTTCCTGTTTTGACTGTCTTTGTCGAGAACTTCCATGAATGAAGCCCAGTTTCAGCGACTCGCCGCTGAAGGCTACAACCGAATCCCCGTCACGCTTGAGACCTTCGCGGATCTTGATACGCCGCTGTCCATCTATCTCAAACTGGCCAACAAGCCACATTCGTATTTACTCGAGTCGGTGATCGGCGGTGAGCGTTTCGGGCGCTACTCCATCATCGGACTGCCGGCGCGCGAGTGGCTGGAAGTCCACGGCCGGGAAATCGCGATCCTGCGAGCAAAAACAGGTGGCGTGCCGGAAAAAGTCGAGAACAAATTTGTCGACGACCCGTTGGCGTTCATCGAAAAATATCAAGCGCGCTTCCGTGCCGCGCCGATCGAAGGCGCACTGCGTTTCGCCGGTGGCCTGGCTGGTTATTTCGGCTACGACACGGTTCGCTACATTGAGCCAAAACTCGCCAAACATCTTGACGACAAATTCACCAGCAAGCCTGACGCGCTTGGTACACCGGATATCATGTTGATGTTGTCCGATGAACTCGCGGTTGTCGACAATCTCTCGGGTCGGCTCACCATCATCGTTTATGCGAATCCACAAACCGCCAATGCCTACCAAAATGCGCAACGCCGGTTGACCGAATTGCGACTGCAACTGCGTGGTCATGCGGCGCTGCCGGTGTATGTTCCATCGGGTATCAGGCATGAGCCCAAGTCTGAGATTGGCAAGGAAAAATTCCTGCAAGCGGTCGAGCGATCCAAGCAGTACATCGTCGATGGCGACATCATGCAAGTGCAGATCTCACAGCGCATTTCACAACCGTTCGATGCGCCGCCGATTAACCTGTACCGGGCGTTGCGATCCATCAATCCGTCGCCTTACATGTTCTATTTCGACATGGGCGAGTTCCATATTGTCGGCGCTTCGCCGGAAATCCTCGTCAGGCAGGAGGGCGGGAAGGTCACGGTGCGGCCGATTGCCGGTACCCGCAAGCGCGGCGCCACACCGGAGCAGGATTTGGCGATGGAAGCCGAATTACGGGCTGACCCCAAAGAGCTGGCGGAACACCTGATGCTGATTGATCTTGGCCGTAACGATATTGGCCGGATTGCCAAGACAGGTAGTGTGAAGGTCACCGAACAGTACGTGGTCGAGCGCTACTCACACGTCATGCATCTGGTGTCGAACGTGGATGGCGAAATCCGCGACGACGTGAGCCCCATGAGTTTGTTGCGGGCGACGTTTCCGGCTGGGACGGTTACCGGCACCACCAAGGTCAGGGCGATGGAGATCATTGATGAACTCGAGCCTTCCAAGCGTGGTATTTACGCTGGCGCGGCTGGTTATCTTGGCTTTAACGGCAACATGGATTTGGCGATTGCGATCCGTACCGGCGTGGTCAAGGACGGCGTGTTGTACGCGCAGGCCGCCGCCGGTATCGTCGCCGACTCGGTGCCTGAACTCGAGTGGCAGGAAACCGAAAACAAGGCACGTGCGTTGCTGCGCGCCGCCGAAATGGTCGCAAGCGGCCTCGACTCGGCCGGTTAGTGCAAGGACAGCGCGATGAAGAAAATTGATTTGAGAAGTGATACCGTCACCCGTCCGACTGCCGCCATGCGTGCTGTTATGGCGAATGCAGAAGTCGGCGATGACGTATTCGGCGACGACCCCACGGTCAACGCGTTGCAGGAAAAGATGGCGGCCATGGTGGGTATGGAAGCGGGCCTGTTTATGCCAACCGGTACGCAAAGCAATCTTTGCGCGTTGATGGCACATTGCGCGCGCGGCGACGAGTACATTGTCGGTCAGAACGCACACACCTACAAATACGAGGGCGGCGGAGCGGCCGTGCTCGCCTCGATTCAGCCGCAGCCGATTGAAAATGCCGCCGACGGCACCATTCCGCTCGACAAAATTCGTGCGGCGGTCAAGCCCGATGATCCGCACTTCGCGATCACGCGTTTGGTGACGTTGGAGAATACGCTCGGTGGCATGGTGATTCCGGAAAGCTATATCGGTGCCGTGAGCGAATTTGCACGCGAGAAGTCGCTCGCCATGCATCTCGACGGCGCGCGAATATTCAATGCAGCGGTCAAGACGCGTCGCTCGGTGAAAGATATCTGCTCGTACTTTGATTCGGTATCGGTTTGTCTATCCAAAGGGCTGGGCACACCGGCCGGCTCGGTGCTGTGCGGATCCCACGCGTTGATTAAGCGGGCGCAGCGTCACCGCAAGATGCTCGGTGGCGGCATGCGACAAGTCGGGATACTCGCCGCGGCGGGTATTCATGCGCTCGACCATCACGTGGATCGACTCGAGGAGGACCACGTCAACGCGGCGTCACTTGCCGCGGGCCTGTCGGCGCGCACGCCAATCGCCGTGCAACCGCCGCAGACCAATATTGTGTTCGTCGATGTTGCCGCGGCTGATGTGCAGCCGCTACGGGAGCACCTCGAACGGGCCGGACTCATCGTCACCGTTGGCAATCGGACGCGGATGGTCACCCACCTAGATGTGAGCGCTGCCGATGTGGGGCGCACGGTCGACGCATTCGCGGCGTTCTATCAGGCGAGGGGGTAGCCATGCTGCTGATGATTGACAACTATGATTCCTTTACCTTCAACCTCGTTCAGTATCTTGGTGAACTTGGTGAAGACGTGTTGGTCGAGCGCAATGATGAAATCACGATCGCCGATATTGAGCGACTGGCGCCGGGCAGGATCGTCATTTCGCCCGGCCCGTGTTCCCCCAATGAGGCAGGCATCTCCCTTGCAGCCATTGAACGATTTGCCGGCAAGATTCCGCTCTTGGGCGTGTGTCTTGGCCATCAGGCGATCGGTCAGGCGTTCGGCGGCCGGATCGTTCATGCAAAAACACTGATGCACGGCAAAACGTCCCAAGTGACACACACAGGTGCGGGCGTGTTTGCCCAGTTGCCGTCGCCGTTTCGCGCAACGCGGTATCACTCGCTGGTGATCGAGCGCGAGTCTTGTCCAGAATGCTTGGAGATTACCGCTTGGACCGACGACGGTGAAATCATGGGTGTCCGCCACAAATCGATGCCGCTGGAGGGCGTGCAGTTCCATCCCGAATCGATCATGACCGAGCACGGCCACCAATTGCTTGGCAATTTTCTGAACGCCTATCCGGCGCGATCCTCCTAATCATTCCAGAGCCCAACATGTTTACTGCCCAAGAAGCGATCGATCGACTGTCCGACAAGCGCGAGATTTTTTTCGACGAGATGGTGGATTTGTTCCGTCAGGTCATGGAAGGCAAGGTCACGCAGGTGCAGTTGTCCGCCATCCTGATGGGGCTTCACGTAAAAACGGAATCTGTGTCCGAGATTGCGGCGGCCGCACAAGTGATGCGCGAATTCGCGACGAAAGTGGTTGTAAAGGACACCGCGCATCTGGTCGACACATGCGGCACTGGTGGTGACAAGGCCCATACGTTCAACATTTCGACGACAGCGGCGTTCGTCGCTGCCGCGGCCGGTGCCAAGGTCGCCAAGCACGGTGGTCGTTCGGTATCATCGCAATCAGGTAGCGCCGACGTACTCGAAGCGCTCGGCGTAAATCTCAATCAGACGCCAGAGCAGGTCGCGGCTTGCATTGATGAAGTTGGTATCGGTTTCATGTTTGCGCCCAGCCACCATCCTGCGATGAAGTACGCCGCGCCGGTTCGCAAAGAGTTGGGTATGCGCACCATCCTCAACATTCTCGGCCCGTTGACCAATCCGGCCGGCGCGCCAAATCAAGTGATGGGGGTCTTTCACGAGGACCTGGTCGGCATTCAGGCGCGGGTGCTCAAGCAACTTGGCTCGAAGCACGTGATGGTGGTGCACGGCGAAGACGGGCTGGACGAGATCACAATTTCCGGCAAAACTTACGTAGCCGAGTTGAAGCACGGCTTTGTGACCGAGTACGCGATCGAGCCGAAACAATTCGGACTTGACATCGCCGCCATCGATTTGATCCGCGCCAGTGACAAGGACGCCTCGAAACGCATGCTGATAGACGTGCTCGACAACAAGGCCGGGCCGGCGAAAGATATTGCGATGCTCAACGCCGGGGCGGCGATCTATGTTGCCGGGCTGACGGCAGACCTATGGGGCGGGGTTGCGAAGGCGCGCGAGATGATCGAATCGGGTCAGGCGCGCCGAAAACTGGACGCGCTGGTCGGATACACGGCAGCCCTGAAAGCGGCGGGTTAGTCTGACATGGCGGATATCCTTCAAACGATTCTGCAGACCAAGCGCCGCGAAGTCGCGGAGGCTTCGGCGCGCGTGCCTGTTGAGGTGCTGAAGGCGCGGATTGCGCAGCTCCCGTCAACGCGGGATTTCGTGGCGGCCATTCGCGCCCGGCATGCGGCCGGCCTGCCAGCCGTAATCGCGGAGATCAAAAAAAGAAGCCCGTCCGCCGGACTGTTCCGCGCCGAGAACGACTTCGACCCTGCGCGATTCGCGGCTAGCTATGAGACTCACGGTGCGGCGTGTCTCTCGGTTTTGACCGATGCGGACTATTTCGGGGGTTCGGCTGCGGACCTCGTTGCGACAAGAGCGGCCTGCCAAATTCCAATCCTGCGCAAGGATTTTATGGTTGACGAGTACCAGCTTTATGACGCTCGGGCGATGGGGGCCGACGCTGTGTTGTTCATCATTGATGTCTTGCCGATCGACCAGTTCATCGCTCTCGAATTGTTGGCAGCGTCGCTAGGGATGGCGGTGCTTGCAGAGACGCACACCTCCCGGCAGATTGATCAAGCCCTGCGACTGAAAACGCCGCTCATCGGCATCAACAATCGCGATTTGACCAAGTTTGAGACGGATCTTCAGGCAACGATCTCACTTGCTCCAGCCGTGCCGGCGAACCGCATTGTGGTCACAGAAAGTGGTATTGAGAATCCGCAAGCGATTGATTTAATGAAGAAAAATGGAGTGCAGACGTTTCTAGTGGGGAGCGCGTTGATGCGCGCGCCAGACCCCGGAGTTGCACTTTCAACAATCTTCGCGAGCGCAGTTCTGTGTCCTTCGACGTCAAGTTGACGCAGTGATGACACAACGCAGGCCAGCAGACCCCGTGTTGTATCTGCGCAACAGGGGTGTGGTAGGCGGCCCTTTTTACAGGTGCAGACTTGAGAGAAAGCCCTGCTTTTGGCAAACTACGGGCAGCTTCTCGAAAGAATTCATGCGGAGAAGTCGCGTCGACCCGAAAGTGAGCGCGTTAAGCGCCCGAGTGAGGCGGTCGGCGACAGCTCCAGCCTAGAGGTTTGCATTCCACGCTTCAAATAGAAATCTAATAGCCTCATCGTTAAACCCAAAGGAGATTTTTGATGAACAAAAAATTAATCGCTCTTGCAGTCGCAGGCGCAACGCTCGCACCTGCTGCAATCGCGCAGACCGCCAATCCAGTCACGCTTTACGGCCGCGTCTATGTCATGTTTGAGAACGTCAAGGCCGACGGCGGCGCAGCCGCCCCGGTCAGTAGCCGTAACCGCGTCAACAACAACGGCGCGTCGTTTCTTGGCGTCCGGACAACTGAAGATCTGGGTGGCGGTTTGAGAGCGTTCGCCCAATTGGAAACTGAGTTCCGTCCAGACCAGAACGACACAACCTTCGGTAACCGCAACAGCGGCGTTGGCTTGGCGGGCAATTTTGGCAGCATCCTGCTCGGTCGTTGGGACACCCCGTTCAAGCTGGCAAGTGCGCAGTTTGACGCTTTCGGCGACACCACACTTGGCGGCTACACGGCCGCTATGAGCGATCGCGGTCAGTTCAATCGTCGCGACCAAAACGTTGCGCAGTATTGGTCACCGAATTTCTCCGGTTTCGCGTTCCGTGCCAGCTACACGGCAAACGAAGGTAAAACCGCAACGGTGAACCCGGTCGTCACCTCCATGAACGCAACCTATGCCAAGGGCCCGATCTCGCTGGCGGTCGGCTGGGAAAAGCATAAGGATATTTTCAAGAACTACGCCAGTCCATCGGCCAACGTTGCCGGTACCGAGGAAACCGGCGTTTCGCTCGGTGGTTCGGTGACGTTTGGTCCAATGCGCGCCGCGGCATTGATACAGCGGTTTGAGAAGAATGGCGGCGGCACGACGGTCACTTCGGATCAGCGTTCGCAAATGTTTAACTTGATCTACACGGCTGGCAAGAACCAGTTTGTTTATCAGATGCAGCGTTCAAAAGATGGCGCAACCCGTGCGACGTCGGCGACGGCAGCCGCAGAGCCGGATACCAAAGTTAACTCGCTCGGTTATTACTACAACTTCTCGCGCCGCACATCGTTCATTGCGGTTTACTCGCAGACAAAGAACAACGCGGCAGGTTTGGGTAACTTCGGTGCAAATACGCTGGCAATTGCCGGCGGCCAAGATCCAACTGGTTTCGCGTTTGGCTTCCGTCACACGTTCTAATTTCGCAATTCATCGCGATTTCGACGGGCACCTTCGGGTGCCCGTTTTGTTTTGTACAATGCTGCTATGAACTTTATCGATACCCTGTTGTGCGAAGTCGATGCCGGGCTGCGTAATGTATTCGCAAAACCCGTCGCGTCCCGTTTGATGCCTGGCGCGCAGGTCGCTGCCGGCGTCCCTGACAATGCGTCGGAAGCAACTGAAAGCATGCGCTTGATGCGCGTCAACCATGTCGGGGAAGTCTGTGCCCAGGCTCTGTACCAGGGGCAACTCGCGTTTGCGCGCGATGCCAAGACCCGAGCCATCCTGGTCCATGCAGCGAGCGAGGAACGTGACCACCTCGCTTGGTGCGCGACTCGCATTGACGAATTGGGCGGGCGCACCAGCCTCTTGAGTCCGTTGTTCTATGCTGGCGCGTGGACGATGGGCGTCGCCTCCAGCTTGGCGGGGGACAAGTGGAGCATGGGTTTTCTGGTGGAAACCGAGCGCCAGGTCGAGGCGCATTTAGATACCCACCTCGAGAAACTTCCCGCCAGTGATTTGCGTAGCCGCGCCGTCATCGAGCAGATGCGCGCCGATGAGATTGAGCACGGCAACAGCGGTATGGCGGCCGGCGCAGCCACGCTCCCACCAGCTGTCAAGGCCGCCATGCGCGCAACCTCGCGCGTGATGACGGCGACGACCTATTGGGTTTGAATTACGCCGGGTTTGAGCAGCACCGCTCGCGCGAATCAGCCCTCGATGACTTCAAAGTCGTGCGTGACGTTTGCTGTTTTGGCGAGCATCGCAGACGCTGAACAATAAACGTCCGCTGATAGAGAAATCGCGCGCCCAACCTTGCCGTGGTCGAGCGCCTTGCCCGTCACGACAAAATGAAAGTGAATGCGTGTGAACACCTTTGGGTCGGTCGCGGCGCGATCGGCTTCGAGTTCAACGTAGCAGTCAGTCACGTTCTGGCGTGCTTTCTTCAGAATCAGGATGACGTCGATCGCGCTGCACGCACCGGTGCCGGCCAGCACGGTCTCCATCGGCCGTGGCCCCAGATTTTCACCGCCAACCTCGGGCGAGCCGTCCATCAACAGGTTGTGCCCAGAATCCGTTTTGGCCGCGAAAGCGACGTTTTGCAGCCAATTGATGCGTACCTTCATGATGCGTGACTCCTGCGAGGCACCAGCGGCTGGTGCGCGCGCAATATTGGTTGACGGCATGCCCTTGAATACATTAGAATTTCGGGTTCTGCTTATCGTTCGCCCCGAACCAACGAGTCTGCAACCAAAAGTGCTGCGCGGTATTGGCAGTCAGCGTTGGCAGACAAAGCCGAAACCGATTTTTAAGTGAGCATATTATGAAGACCTTTTCCGCCAAAGCGCATGAAGTTGTGCACGGCTGGTACCACGTTGACGCGACCGACAAAGTGTTGGGTCGCTTGGCCGCAGAAGTGGCGAGTCGTCTGCGTGGCAAGCACAAGCCGGAATACACGCCGCACGTTGACACTGGCGATTTCATCGTCATCACCAACGTGGAAAAACTGCGTGTGACGGGCAATAAAGCAGAAGACAAGATTTACTACCGCCATACCGGTTATCCGGGCGGTATCTACGAAACAAACTTCAACAAGCTGCAGCAAAAGCATCCTGAGCGCGTGCTCGAAAAAGCCGTCAAAGGAATGCTGCCAAAGGGCCCGCTCGGCTATGCGATGATCAAGAAGCTCAAGATCTACGCAGGCGGCACCCATCCACACGCTGCACAGCAGCCTAAAGAACTTACGATTTAAGGAACCCGAAAATGGTCGGTAAATATCACTATGGTACGGGTCGTCGCAAGAGCGCGGTTGCACGTGTGTTCATCAAGCCGGGCAAGGGGCAGATTGTCGTCAATGATAAGGCGCTAGACATTTATTTTTCGCGCGAAACTGGCCGCATGGTTGTTCGTCAGCCCTTGGAACTCACCGGTAATACCGAATCGTTTGACATCATGGTCACCGTCTTCGGTGGCGGCGAGTCGGGGCAGGCCGGCGCAGTGCGTCACGGCATTACACGCGCGTTAATCGACTTTGATGCAACGCTAAAACCTCAACTTTCCAAAGCGGGGCTCGTTACCCGCGATGCTCGTGAAGTCGAACGTAAGAAAGTTGGCCTGCACAAAGCCCGTCGTCGCAAGCAGTTCTCGAAGCGCTAAACGCGGATTCGGCAACGGAGAAAAAGCAAAAAGCCGCCTCATGCGGCTTTTTGCACGTAATGCAGAGGCGATTTGTCGGGTTATGGTGACGACTCCGATCTGTTTGCAGGTACTTACTCTGGAAATTAACCAAGCACTCACATGCTAAGCCAGATCAAACTACGCGGGTCATGGCGAAAGATACGCTCTAAGATAGGTATCCGGTCGGAGAAACTCGCCATCCGATCCCACGTACCGTGGTACGTAAAATTTGCAGGCTATGGCGTGGCAATGGGCATCGCCGCCGCGATTGCGTGGGTCATTGTCGACAACAGTTATCGCATCACCGGCTTTAGTCGAGAAGAGGCGAAGTCACAGATCGCAGCCTTGACGACAGAAAGCACCAAGTTAAAGCAAAGTTACGACTCGACTAAATCCTCGCTCAATGAGAAAGAAAGCCAGCTAAAGGTGGCGTTGGCGGCGCAGGCTGAACTAACTAAGAACCTGTCCCAACTGAGCGAAGAAAACGCCAGCCTAAAAGAGGATATTGGGTTTTTGAGGAACGTGATGTCTTCGGGGAGTGTTCCCGAAGGGCTTGCGATTCAAAATTTCAAGGTTGAACCGGATGCCTTGCCGAATGAGTTTCGCTATCGCCTCCTGTTGACCCAGGGCGGCCAGCGTGCCAAGGACTTTAAAGGCAAGGTGCAAGTGATCGTACGGGTTCAACCGAGCGGTGCGGGACCGCAGACGGTGCTGAGTTTCCCCAACGATGCGCAACTGCGCGCGGCTGGCGGGGAGATCGAGTTCCGGTTCTACCAAAAAATCGACGGCAGGTTTAGAATCCCTGATGGATCCACGCTCAAGAACGTGCAAGTGCGTGTGTTGAGCATCCCCGGTTATGAGGTCCGTAGCCAGCGAAGCCTCAATTTGTAAGCGGGAGTGAGGAGAAAGTCATGTTTAGTTCGAAGACAAACAAGCCCAACGCGATCGACAGCCTGATCGGTGCGGGTTCGGTCATCACCGGTGATATTCAGTTCACCGGCGGCCTGCGCATTGACGGCACCGTCAAGGGCAATATCAAGGCCGTCGGCGATAAGCCGGGGACACTGGTGCTCTCGGAACTTGCCAAGGTAGAGGGCGCAGTTGAGGTCGCGCATGTCGTAGTCAATGGTTCCGTGGCGGGCCCGATCCACGCGCGCGAGTATCTCGAACTCATGCCCAAAGCCCGTGTCACAGGAGATGTGACCTACAAAACGATCGAAATTCACGTCGGTGCAATCGTCATGGGTCGGATGGTTCACGATTCTGACGTGCGGACAAACGATAAAGTCATTGAATTCAAACCGGCGCAAGGCTGATTCCGCTTCCACTTGATATCCATTCAGAAGTCCCGATTTACTGCAGTAAGGAGAATTAAATGAACGATATGTCCATGATGCCAGCCCCCCTCGTCTTTAGCGACAATGCAGCCCAGAAGGTGGCGGCGCTAATCGTTGAAGAAGGCAATAACGATCTTAAGTTAAGGGTGTTTGTCACCGGCGGCGGATGTTCGGGGTTGCAGTACGGCTTTACCTTCGACGAAATTTCTAATGAAGACGATACCGTCATGGAGAAGAATGGCGTCCAGCTGCTCATCGACCCGATGAGCTATCAGTATCTGATCGGCGCCGAGATCGACTATTCCGAAGGACTTGAAGGGGCTCAATTTGTCATCAAGAACCCAAACGCCAGCAGCACTTGTGGTTGCGGCTCATCGTTCTCGGTGTAGGGAGCCTTACATCTCCAAAACGGAGCCGTTTGGCTCCGTTTTTTTTGGCGTGACGTCGTCGTAGGTCGTCCGCGCGCTGAGCAGTTGCTGGAACCATTTCCGCACTCCGTCGCAAATTCATCGTGCGAACCAGTGCCGAGCTTCACAGTACCGTACCAGCGATGCGCCTTCGATAAGGGTGCACACTATTCTTTGCCACACTCAATCAACAGAGAAGGGTCATTCATGCAGTCGTCACTGATCGCGTCACGCTCATCGTTTTCTCCACTGGTCCGAAAAACACTCGTTGCGGCGGTGCTCGCGACGCTGACATCAGCGACATTGGCGCAAGCGCCGGTGCCGGGGCCGCGGCCGGGGCCAGTGCCGGTGCCGGTGCCGGCACCAGCGCCAACCTCTGCGCCGGGAGTGACACCCGTAGCGACGCCGCCGCCGGCCCCTGTTGTGGCTGCGGCAACCCCAGGTGCGCCGCGCCCGTTCAAAGACATCATCAAAGACGCCAAGATGACCGCCGGTTTCTTCACGACCTACCAGAAGGACGAAAAAGTCTGGTTGGCGATCAAGCCAGACCAGTTCGACAAGCCCTTCTTCTTTACTTACAACATTCCGCAAAGCGTTGGCGAGCGCGGCCTGTATGGTTCGCAGATGGGCGGCTCGGAAATGGCGGTGTTCCGCAAGATCGGCAACCACGTTCAGTTGATCGCCAAGAACGCCGAGTTCTACGCCAAGGAAGGCACACCACAGGCGCAGTTTGTTTCCGAGAGTTTTTCGGACTCCTTGCTGTCTAGCGCCACAGCAGTCTCTGCACCTGACCCCGACACCAAGGCGATCCTGATCGAAGCCAATGCGCTGCTGTTTGTCGATATTCCCGGCTACCTGACCCGTCTCGAATTTGCCTATCGCATGCCGTTTGCGCTTGACACACGCAACACCAGCTTCAGCCATCTCAACAATAACGAGATGATCACCGGCATGAAGGTGCAGGCGCATTTCAGCGTGCCCAAGCTCTCGGCGCCACCGCTGACGCCGTCGCCAGTGCCGATGCCGCCACCGCCGCGCGCCACACCTGATCCGCGCAGCTTGTTCGTGAGCTTCTATTATTCGTTTGCAAAATTGCCGGATCAACCGATGGTGCCGCGCGTTGCGGACGAACGCGTTGGACACTTTGTGAGTTCACGGGTGAACTACGACGAAGATCTTTCGCCGAAGACAAAACAACATTATGTGAATCGCTGGCGCTTGGAGAAAAAAGATCCGGCGGCAGCGCTGTCCGAGCCAAAAGAGCCGATCACGTTCTGGCTCGACAAGAACATTCCGGCCAAATACCGCAAGGCGGTTGAGGGCGGAATTCTTGAATGGAACAAGGCCTTCGAGAAGATCGGCTTCAAGAGTGCGATTGTTGCCAAGCAGCAGACCGACAAAGACAGCTTCGATACGATGGACGCGCGTCATGCGTCGATTCGTTGGTTCACGGGGGCGGACGTTGGCTTCGCGATCGGGCCATCGCACAAAGATCCACGCACTGGCGAGATTCTTGATGCCGATATTGGTATGTCGGATGTGTTTGCGCGCGGTGCGCGCCGACTTGTGGCTGAAGATATCGGCAAACCGATGGTGTTCGATGCCGGAATCGCGGGCGCGATGTCACCTTCGCTCAAGCAGCAGGCGATGTTCCTGCAGTGCAATTACATGACCGAAAAGGCCGACGACTTGCACTTCGCGATGGATATCCTCGAAGCGCGCGGCATGGAGATGGATTCGCCGGAGGCCGAGCAACTCGCGCAAGCCTATGTGTTTGACGTGATCATGCATGAAATCGGCCATACGCTGGGCTTCCGGCACAATTTCCGCTCGTCGACGATCTACACGATGAAACAAATTCAAGACCCTGCTTTTACAAAGGTAAACGGTCTTGCCGGTTCGGTCATGGACTACAACCCGTTCAACCTCGCTTTGAAGGGCGAGAAGCAGGGTGAATATGTAATGTCCACGCTAGGTCCGTACGACTATCTGGCGGTCGAATATGCTTACAAGCCGCTCGATCCAAAGACCGAGAAGGCTGATCTCGCAGCCATTGCGTCCAAGGCGACCAGCAATCCTTTGCTCGTTTATGCGACCGACGAGGACTCGCGTGGCATGGATCCGGAAGTGAACTTGCATGATATGGGTGCCAATCCACTCGAGTACTACAAGAAGAGCATGAAGTTGTCGCGCGAGCTATGGGACCGCGTGCAGGACCTGAAGCTGCCGCCGGGTGAGAGCTATGAGCGCCTCACGCGTTCGTTCGCCTCGGGCTTTCGTTCCTATTCCCGCGCCGCGCCGTCGGTTGCCAAGTACATCGGTGGCGTCAAGCATGTGCGTGATCGCGCGGGGACGACCAATGCGCTGTACACACCGACACCGGTCGCCAAGCAGCGCGAGGCGTTGCAGCTCCTCACGGACGGCCTGTTCAAGGTCGAGAGCTTCAAGTTCAAGCCGGAGTTTGTTTCGCGCTTGGCGATCGACCATTTCGATCGATTCGGACCGGGCCGGAGCGATGATATTTCGATCGCCAATAGCGTCATCAATGCGCAGCGCGGCGTGCTGGATATCCTCTACGCGGATGCGGTTGCACAGCGCATGCTCGACAGCCAAGACAAGACCGCGACGCCGACCATGAAGCTCTCGGAAGTGTATGACACCTTGCAAAATTCAATCTGGGCAGAATTGAAAACCGGCGGTGACATCAACACCATGCGGCGCAATTTGCAGCGCGACCACATCAAGCGGGTGTCGGGATCGTTGCTTAAGCCGTCCGGCAATACCCCTGCCGACGCGCGTAGCCTGATGCGTGAAAGTGCATTGCAGCTACAGGGGCAGATCCGCGCGGCGATGGTCAAGCCAATGAGTAAGGAAGCCAAAGCACACCTTGCGGAAGCGGCCAATACCCTCAGCGAGGCCCTCAAAGCGCCGTTGGCCAGGGCTGGCGTCTAGGCAAAAACGGGCGGCGCGATTGGTCTGGGTGACAGCGCCGCCCGTTTTCCCTATAATGGTCAATCGTTGATTCGATTTACATTCAGGAGTACACCATGGCAGGCGAACGCAAGCGTACACGCCGCAACACGCTAGAGCGTCGTTGCTTAAGTAAATATTTCAAGCGCCTCTTTATCGGCGCAAACAAGTCGACCTTCAAGATGCTCGAAGCGATCAAGAAGAACTAGATTTGTTGCAGCAAACAAAAAAAAGCCGCTCATTGAGCGGCTTTTTTGCTTTCTGCCGTCCCGAGTGCACAGCCAGGACGCTTTGCGACCCGCGATATCTGCGCGCAATCCGACATGAGCCGATATGAATGCTGCGGTGCACAATGAAAAGTGATTGACACCTATCACGAAGAGGTAATACGCTCATTTCAAACGAGCGTTTGAATTCCCCTTAAATTTCTGTAACTCATTGAAATTAATAACGAATGAATAACCAAGCGATCCGACGCTTGCCGGTTGATCGGCACGCGGCGCAACATTCGACCACTTCGTCCGAGGGCTTGACACCCGGCCAGAGCCCCAAAAGCCCTGACCTTGGCGATACCAAACGCCGGATTCTGGATGCCGCCGAAGAACTATTCATGGAGCACGGCTTTGAAGCGACCAGCCTGCGGCTCATCACGACCGCCGCTGGCGTCAACCTGGCGGCGGCAAACTATCATTTCGGTTCCAAGGAGGAGCTATTCCAAGCGGTCTTTACCCGCCGATTAGATCCGATGAACCGCGACCGAATGGCGTTGCTGGCTGCATATGAAGCTACGGCCGCGGGCAAGGCGCTGACCTGCGAGAAAATCATCGCTGCCATGTTCATCCCGGCGCTGAAACTCGCCCGTGATCATGAACAGGGGGGAAAGAACTTCCTGCGGCTGCTTGGGCGAGCCTATGCAGATCCGGCACCGTTCATTCGTGAGTTCCTCGCCAGCCAGTACGCCGAAATGATCGGCCGGTTTCGCGCCGCTTTCGGAAATGCGTTGCCACACTTGCCTCGCGAGGAGGTGTCGTGGCGTCTGCACTTCGTCATGGGCGCGCTGTCTTACACGCTCGCCGGTACCGACGGCCTGAAATTAATTGCTCAATATCATCCGGAAAATACCGATAACGATGAATTACTGCTGAAACGACTTGCACCGTTTCTGGCGGCCGGCCTGCGCGCGCCGGTGGCAAACACCGAGGAATCCGACCATTGGCTTACCGATCACGAATCAATGCTGGCGCAGTCGGCCAAGACTAGTTAGTTACATCGAAAAGGAAATACCATGTTGACCTTCTTCATTTCTTTACTCGTTTTGCTGGTTGTCCTGTGGGCACTGGCTTACCACTCTGCATCGGCGCTCGCATGGTCGATTGTGATGGGTGTCACGCTTGTTGTCGGCTCTGTAAGCGGCATACTCAGCGGCGCGATCGCTGGAATCGTCTGGTTCGTGTTTCTTGCGGCGGTGGTTATTGCCAACGTCAAGTCGCTGCGGGTCGCGCTGTTATCGGCGCCGTTTTTTGCCATCTACAAGAAGTTGTTGCCGCAGATGTCCACCACCGAGCAGGAGGCGTTGGAAGCGGGTACTGTTTGGTGGGATGGCGACCTGTTCTCCGGTAAGCCGGACTGGAACAAGTGGCTGGCGGTGCCGCGGGCGACGCTTTCAGCTGAAGAGCAGGCGTTCGTTGACGGACCAACCAACAAACTTTGCAGCATGCTGGATGAATGGAAATCAACCCACGAACTCCATGACCTGCAACCCGAGGTCTGGCAGTTCATCAAGGAGCATGGCTTTCTCGGCATGATCATCCCGAAGGAATACGGCGGCAAGGGATTTTCGGCCTACGGCCACAGCCAGGTGGTGATGAAGATTTCCACCCGATCCGCAACGGCAGCCGTCTCCGTCATGGTGCCCAATTCATTGGGGCCCAGCGAGCTGCTGATGCATTACGGCACCAAAGAACAGAAGGACTACTACCTGCCACGGCTGGCCAAAGGGATTGACATTCCGTGCTTTGCGCTGACCGCGCCTGAGGCCGGTTCGGACGCCGCGTCAATGACGGACGCCGGCATTGTCTGCAAACAGCTGTGGGAAGGGTCTGAAACGCTTGGCCTGCGCTTGACCTGGGAAAAGCGCTACATCACGCTTGGGCCGATTGCGACCATTCTTGGCCTGGCATTCAAGGCTTACGATCCCGACAAATTGCTCGGTGGCGAAACCGACCTGGGCATCACCTGTGCACTGATCCCGACCAACCATCCGGGCGTCAATATCGGTCGCCGCCACATGCCCCTGAATGCTGCGTTCATGAACGGCCCCAATTCGGGCAAAGACGTGTTCATTCCGATGGACTGGGTGATCGGCGGCCAGCCAATGTTGGGTCAGGGCTGGCGCATGTTGATGGAGTGCCTTGCGGCAGGCCGTTCGATTTCACTGCCCGCGCAATCGATCGCCGCGGGCAAGGTCACATCATTTACGTCCGGTGCGTATTCGCGTGTACGCCAACAATTCAAAACGCCGATCGGAAAGTTTGAAGGTATTGAGGAGCCGCTGGCGCGTATTGGCGCGATGACCTATCTGTTGGACGCCACGCGCACCATCACGGCCGGCGCGCTTGATCTCGGCGAGAAGCCCTCCGTGCTGTCGGCCATCTCGAAGTATCACGCCACCGAGCGCATGCGCCAGGTGGTGATTGACGCCATGGATATTCACGGTGGCAAAGGCATATGTCTCGGCCCAAACAACTATCTGGGTCGTGCCTATCAGCAGGTGCCGATTGCCATCACCGTTGAGGGGGCGAACATTCTGACGCGCTCGCTCATCATCTTTGGTCAAGGGGCGATTCGCTGCCATCCATGGGTGCTCAAGGAAATGAACGCCGCGCGCGCTGATTCGATTGATGCATTCGACGACGCGTTTTGGGAGCACATTAAATTCACCATTTCCAATGCCGGTCGCTCCCTCTGGCTTGGCATCACCGGCGGTGTCGGGATGCCTGCGCCGGCGTGTGCGGAGACCAAGCGCTATTACCAGCAGATGACGCGCTTCTCGTCGGCCTTCGCGTTGCTCGCGGATGTTTCCATGTTTGTGATCGGCGGCTCGCTGAAGCGCAAGGAAAAGTTGTCGGCGCGCTTGGGTGATGTGCTTTCCTTGCTATACCTCTCGTCGTGTACCTTGAAGTTCTACGACGAACGCGGCCAGCAGAAAGATGAATTGCCGTTGCTCAAGTGGGCGCTGTATGACTGTGCCTTCAAGATCCAAGTGGCGATGGACGGCATCCTGAAAAATTTCCCGAATCGTCCGATCGCGTGGGTGTTGCGGCGCTTGGTGTTCCCGAAAGGTATGACGCTGATCCAGCCGTCTGACGAACTTGGCCACGAAGTCGCGAAAATCCTCATCAACCCGTCTGCGGCACGCGACCGATTGATCGCCGGGATGTATCTGCCAAATGACGAGAACGACATCATGGGTCAGCTCAACGCCGCCATGAATGCCGTTGTTGCGGCCGAGCCGGTGGAAGCGAAAGTCCGCGCGGCGCAAAAGGCCGGGCGCATCGCTGCCAAGCTGCAGGACGCTATCTTTGAAGAAGCCAAGTCGCTGTCGGTGATCACGGATACCGAACTCGCCCTCTGGAAGCGGGCGCGTGTATTGACCAAGGAAGTGATCCGCGTTGATGACTTTGACAAGAACTTCGGT
>Ga0209181_10003085_pt1 | contig 26281 bp, 16 predicted proteins | sample MAT05_FD_187208 | JGI IMG/M metagenome (GOLD analysis project Ga0209181, IMG submission 187208) | Freshwater microbial communities from Lake Fryxell liftoff mats and glacier meltwater in Antarctica - MAT-05 (SPAdes) (version 2) | ecosystem: Environmental > Aquatic > Freshwater > Ice > Liftoff...
GCCGCTTCGTTCGAGAAGAGCAGCGCTTGCACGTAGGTTTCCCACGGGGTGAGCGGTTTGCGTTCGACACGGGTGCCTTCATTCTGGATCGCGGCGGTGCCTCCGTAGCGCCCCTGCTTCTTCTTCTCGGCCTTGCGCTTTTCCTGCTCCTCCATGCGCGCGACTTTTTGGGAGTTTTTCCCGGTCGCGGCCACCATCCCTTTTTTTCCGGACGCCGACGCCGCCGCCGTTGCCGCGGATTCAGGCATGGGGGCGATGAGCTGGTTGTCTTCGGCGCCCACGAATTGATACGCGAGCTTGACCTCATTCTGCGAGGGCGGGCGCTGGAAGAGGATGCGATAGATGGCGAAGAGGCGGCCGAGCGCGTCGGGCGCGGTGGTCACTTCCGGGCGGGGATAAATGGCGAAGAGGCGGCCGAGCGCGTCGGGCGCGGTGGTCACTTCCGGGCGGGCGACGATCTTGCGGGTCACGTCCACGGACATCGGGCTGTTCATGAAAAAGAGCGCCTGCTGCGGGACGATGGTCGTCGTCCGTTTCGAGTTCGGCATGTCGGGGTCGCTGAAATCGAAGTTCTGCATCAGCTCGGGCAGATTGCCGCGGTCGATGTAGCCGTAGACGGAGCGGCGGAAGCTGTAGGGCTCGTCGGTGAGATTGATCGGCTGGCCGCCGACCTTGCCATCGAGCTGTCCGCTGAAGACGAGCAGGGAGTCGCGCATCGCCTCGAAGTCGAGCCGGCGGACGTTGGCACGCCAGAGCAGGCGGTTCTCGGGATCCTGCACTTCAAACTGCGGCTGGGTGCGGGTGCTCTGCTGATAGACATGGGAGAGCATCACGAGCTTGTGCAGCTTTTTCAGCGACCAGCCGGCGTCCATGAAATAGGTCGAGAGGTAGTCGAGCAACTCGGGGTGCGAGGGCTTTTCGCTCTGCACGCCGAGGTCGTCGAGGGTGCGGACGAATCCTTCGCCGAAGTGGTGCATCCAGACGCGGTTCACGACGACGCGCGCGGTCAGCGGATTGTTCCGGTTGGCGATGTTCTGCGCGAGTTCGAGGCGGCCGCTGCTTTCCTTGCGGAAAGCCACCGGCTGGCGATTCGGCGAGAGGATCTCGAGGAAGCGGCGCGGCACGGTCTCGCCGCGCACCTCGGCCTGGCCGCGGATGAAGACCGACGAATCCTTCGGCCGCGCGGCATCGGCTACGAGCATCGCGCGGGCGGGCGCGCCGGCGTTGGTCAGCTCGAGTTCGTTGAGTTTGGCGAATTGAAACGGCGCCCGTTGGGCCATTTTGTTCGGCAGCTTGGCCACCACGTCGCGAAGCGCTTCGGTGGTCGCCTTACTCGCGGGCATCACGTCGAGCAGCGCATTGAAAATGGCGACGTGCGGCGCCTCGAATCCGGTGACCGGCCCGGCGGCGGCTTTCGCATTCGCTTGCACGAACGCCTTCCGCTGCGGGTCGAGGCTGGCGAAGAGCTTTTTGTAGATCGCGGCCACATCTTCCAGCGAGCCGACCGTTGCGTCCTTGAAAGCGGCGGCGACGAGCGGATTGACCGTGGAGCGGCCCAGCTTGCCAGCGGCGATCTGCGCGACGATCGCGGGCGCCTTGGTGGAAAAGTTTGGCCCATCGATGTCCACGAAAGCGCGGAATGGACCAAAGATAGCCATCTCCCCGCGCAGGTTTTTGGCGATCATCTGCAGGGTGTCGCGGTCCAGGCTGGCCTTGTTGAGCAGTTCGGTGCGCTGCTTGACTTGCTCGGCGTCGCCGCCCTTTTTGCCGCCGTAGCGGGCGACGAGGAGGTAGCCATCCACCTTGCGGAAAAAGTCCGATTGGAGGTCTTCGACCAGCCCGTAGTAGACGGTGCGGTTCCTGGCTTCGATCTCGGCCTGCTTGATCAGGTAGTCCGCATTCTTGTTCGCGGCGCCTTGGGCGATGATCGGCTTTTCCTCCGGCTCGATGGTGGAGGCAAAGATGCCGTGGAGCGCGTAATAATCCTTCGTGGGGATCGGGTCGAACTTGTGATCGTGGCAGCGCGCGCAGGAGACGGTGAGACCGAGGAATCCTTTGCTCACGGCGTCGATGCGATCGTTGATCCGATCGTTCACGTTCTTGAAGCGTTCGCCCACCGTGACGAAACCAAGCGCGGCGAGATTCTCTGGCGGGTTGTTCGGCAGTTGATCGGCGGCGAGTTGCTGGACGATGAACTGATCGTAAGGCAGGTCGGCGTTGAAAGACTTCACCACCCAGTCGCGATAGGTCCACGCGTAGGCGAAGCGATAGTCTTCGCCTTTCAACTTCTTGTTGTCGCCGCCGGCAGTGTCGGAGTAGCGGGCGGTATCGAGCCAGAAGCGGCCCCAGCGTTCGCCGTAGTGCGGCGAGGCGAGCAGGCGATCGACCACTCTGACAAAGGCCTGCGGAGTCTGGTCGTCGAGGAAAGCTTTGACCTCCTGGGGCGTGGGCGGCAGGCCGTGAAGATCGTAGGTCGCGCGGCGGAGGAGCGCTTCCTTGGTGGCATCCGGCGCGGGGACCATTTTGTTTTCATCGAGTTTGGCGAGGATGAAGGCGTCGACCGGGGTGCGCGACCAGGCGGCGTTGTTGGTCTTCGGCACGGCGGGTTTCGTCACGGGCAGGTAGGCCCAGTGGTTCCGCGCGGCGTCGGTCAGGCCGCTGAGCTTGGCGTGGATGTCGGCGTCGTCTTTGCGCGGATCAGGGGCGCCCATTTTCACCCACTGGGTGAGCAGCGCGACTTGCGCGGGGGTGATCTTGTCGCCTTTGGGCGGCATTTGTAGATCGGGGTCGAGATAGTTGACCGCGACGATCATCGGGCTTTTCTCCGGGTCGCCGGGCACGATGACTTTGCCGTTCTCGCCGCCCTTGAGCGTGCCGGCGCGGGTGTCGAGCGTGAGGTCGCCCTTCGCCTTCCCCTTTTCCACCGAATGGCACTTGTAGCAGTTCTCGGCGAGGATCGGGCGGATTTTGCTCTCGAAGAATTCGGCCTGTTCCCTGGTCGGTTCGGTGGTGACGGCGCCGAAAGCCGCGGGGCTGAGCGCGGCGAGGGAAAGAAAGAGCGAGCGGAGTTGCATAGGCGAGCGGGGGTTGCGGGCTTGAACCCGCCGGCGGCGGGAAAGTTCCATACTCCGATGCAGATTGCGCGCCCGGACTGACGGAGAGGGGGAACCACGAAATAGACGAACCAGACGAAAGGCTGACCACCGCGGGACCTTTCGTTTATTTCGTCTATTTCGTGGTTTCTACTGCTGCTGCCGTGAAGGGGAGAAGAGGAACGCGGAACACGCGGAATTTTCGCGGAAGGCCGCGGAAAGCTGCGGGAGGATCGCGTCTGTCAGATCTTCATTCCGCGTCCTTTCCGCGTTTTCCGCGTTCTCTCCGGAGGTGTCTGTTACTTTCCGAGCAGCCCGCGCAGCACCGGCTCGAAGACGGCGGCCTGGCGGGCGAAGCCGAGGTCGTTGGGGTGCGAGCCGTCGGTGGAGCCTTCGGTGTCGTCGCCGATCAGCGCGTCGCCGGGGAGGTAGTGCAGGCCTTTCACGCCTTCCTGGATGAGCGCGTCGAAGACCTCGCGCAGGGCGGCGTGGTTGTCGGTGTGATGCTGGTTGCGCACGGGGAGGATCCACGAATTGGCGTTGCGACGATCTTCCACCAGCAGGATGGGGGTGGTGGGGTGGGCAGCACGGAGTTGCCGGACCAGCGCGGGCGCTTTGGCGCGCACCTCGGCGGGGTTCATGTTGGGCAGGCAATCGATGATGAAGATGGCGGCGTCGATGGTGATCAAAAATTCACCGACCGCCGCGTCCATCTTCCCATTGCCCGAGAAGCCGAGATTGACCACCGGCCGGTCGAACTTCCGCCCGAGGATCGCCGTATGCACCATGCCCGGACGCGACGCGGACGCGCCGTGGGTGATCGAGGTGCCGTAGAAAACGATCGGCTTTTCCGCGCGCGGCGGCAGTTCCTCGAACTTCGCGCCCGGCGGCACGCCGATCTCCAGCGTCTCGATCCCATTGAAGAGCGGCAGGTAGACGGCGTATTCGCGCAGCCCCGGCGCGAGACCGGTGGCGAGCGGCTGGCGGAATTCCTTTTTTTCCGGCTTCGTGAAGCCCGCCCACTTCCACTGGCCCTCGGGATCGCGGGCGTAGAGGTCCAGCCCGCTGGCGCCGATGGCGGTCATGTTGGCGCCGGCGAGCTTTTCTTTGAGGAGAAGCTGATGCGCCCAAATGGTGGCCGCATCGGTCTTGAAACGCACCATCATGCCCGCGCTATCGCGGCTGAGATTCCAGACCGGGCCGGTGACTTTGCCCTCGGCGGATTTCGGCAGTCGATCGTACCACCGGAGCCGCTCGGCCTCGGGGAAGGCGCGGCCTTCCACGCCCCACTTCGAGACGTCGTGCCACTCGAGCTTGGGCTCGGGGGGGTCGTTGGGCGGGGTCTGGCCGCAAGTGCGAACGGCGAAACAGGCGGCGAGAAGGAAAACGAGGAGACGCATGCGGCGGCGATCATTGGGGCGGCGGGCACCCTTCGGCAAGCCTCACTCCGCCGGCTTCGGCGGCACGCTTCCCGTCACGGCGCGGGGATGAAAACGGTGATGCACCGACTTCAGCCGCTGCGAATCGACGTGGGTGTAAATCTCCGTGGTGGAGATGTCGGCGTGGCCGAGCAACTCCTGGATGATGCGGAGATCGGCACCGCCGGTGAGGAGATGGGTGGCAAAGCTGTGGCGGAGGAGATGCGGGTAGACGTTGAGGTCGAGCCCGGCGTGGCGGGCGACTTGTTTTACGATCTGCCAGATGCGGACGGTGGTGAGCTTCGTCCCCCGGTGGGAGAGGAAGATTTCGCTGCCGGTCTTCTTTTTCACGAAGCTGGGGCGCTCGCCGTCGAGGTAAGCCTTGATCGCGTCGAGGGCGCGGGAGCCGACGGGGACGAGGCGGGTCTTGTTGCCCTTGCCGGTGACGCGGATGATGCGGTGATCGAAGTCGAGGCGGTCGAGCGTCACATTGACCAACTCGGAGACGCGCAGGCCGCTGGCGTAGAGGAGCTCGAGGATGGCGCGGTCGCGCAGGGAGTGCGGGGCGCCGTCGAGCACGCCGTCGAGGAGGCGGTCGACCTGGAGTTCGTTCATCGTCTCGGGCAGGTAACGCTCGGTGCGGGGGAGCGAGATGGGGTCGGCGACGTCCTGCTCGGTGAGGCCGCGGGCTTTCATCCAGCGGAAGAAAATTTTCACCGCGACGACGATGAGTTTGATGGAGGAGGCGGAGAGGCCGCTGCGCTTTTTGTGCGCGAGGTAGTCGCTGATCTGCTGGTGGGTGAGGTCGCGGACGGCGATCTCGGTCTCGGGTAGCTCGGCGCCGGTCTGGAGGAGCTGATCGAGCGCGGGCTGGCCCAGGGTTTCAACGAGGCGGCGGCGCTCGAGCCAGGTGGCGAAGCCCTCCAGCGAAAGGCGGGTGGAGAGCTGGTAATTATCCGAGAGGCCGCGCTCGGTGGCGAGGTAGAGGATGAAGCGGTCGAGGGCTTCGCGCATGGCGATTCACCGCGGAGGCGCGGAGGCGCAGAGGCCGGGAGGGAGGGCGAAAAAAGGGATCGAAGGTGGGGAGGCTTTGCTTTGGCTGTGCTGCCGCTGCTGACTCCTCGGCGTCTCCGCGCCTCTGCGGTGAAGCTCACCGCTCATCACAAAGCGGCGCGCCGGTGAGGTGCTCGAAGGCTTCGAGGTACTTGGCGCTGGTCCGGGCGATGATGTCGGCGGGGAGCGGTGGGGCGGGTGGGGTTTTGTCCCACGTCAAAGTTTCGAGGTAGTCGCGGACGAATTGTTTGTCGTAGCTCGGTGGGCTGATGCCGAGCGCGTGCTGATCAGCGGGCCAGAAGCGGGAGCTGTCGGGCGTGAGGCATTCGTCGATGAGGATGACGCGGCCCTCGAGCAGGCCGAACTCGAACTTCGTATCCGCGACGATGATGCCGCGCTCGGCGGCGTAGGCGCGACCGGCTTCGTAAATGCGGATGCTGAGATCGCGGACCTGGGTGGCGACGTCTTCACCGAGCAGGCGCACGCATTCCTCCCAAGGGATGTTTTCATCGTGGCCGCTGGCGGCTTTGGTGCTGGGGGTGAAGAGGGTCTGCGGGAGCTGCTGGGCCTGCTGCAAGCCGGCGGGGAGCGCGCTGCCGCAGATGGTCTGCGCGGCCTGGTATTCCTTCCAGCCGGAGCCGGCGAGGTAGCCGCGGACGACGCATTCCACGGGCAGCGGCTGCGCTTTGCGCACGATCATGGAGCGCTGGGAAAGCTGGTCGGCAAAGGGCTGGAGCGCCGCGGGGAACTGCGCGAAGTCGGTGGCGACGAGGTGATTCTCGACGAAGTCGAAACGCGAAAACCAGAAGGTGGAAAGTGAGCTGAGAACGGCGCCTTTGCGCGGGATGGCGTCGGGCAGGATGCAGTCGAAGGCGGAGATGCGATCCGTGGCGACGAGAAGGAGGTGTTCGCCGAGGTCGAAGATTTCGCGCACCTTGCCGCTGGCGATCTTGCGGATGCCCGGGAGGTCGAGGGTGAGGAGGTCCATGAGGGGTGGTGAACGTGATCGGTGAATGGTGAATCGTGAATGGTGGCAGCGCGCGATGCCATTCACGATTCACCATTCACCGATCACCATTCACAACGGCTGCCGCAACTGCGGGAGATTACCGATCCAGGTAGTGAGGATGCAGCCGCCGCAGCCGATGAGGAAGAGGGAGGCGATGATTTCCTCCGAGCCGGGCAGCAGCGGCGCGGCGACGGAGAGCGCGGCACCGAGCAGAGTGATGGCGCAGATCGTGCCGAAGACGTAGCGGCCGAGCCGCGAGCCATTGGTGAAAAGGAGCGCGAAGGGGAAGGACACGGCGACGAGGGCAATGCCGGCGGTGATCGCTTCGCTCGAGCCAAAACCGACACCGGCACCGAGCGCGAGGATGCCGGTGGTGAGGCACCCGCCGACGACGAGCGCCTCGATGCGTTCCGGCCGCCGCAGGGCGTAGCGGGCGAAGTGATCGGAGAGGAGCATCAGATTTCCAATCGGCCGCGCGACCCAGACCCACAGGACGAAGACGACATAGGCGAGCCCGAGCAAAATGCCGAACCAGCCGCCGAGGTAGGAGGTGAACCTCACCGCGAGGTAGAGCCCGATGATGACCGCCCAGCGCGCGCCGGAGCTGAGCCGCTGCATGGCGAAGCAATACTTGAGATAGCCGCGGTAGAGCGGGGAACGGGCGCGGAAGCTGTTCAGCAGGCCTTCGCGGGCGGACTCGAAGTTCGGATTCAGCCGCAGGGCTTCGCGAAAATGCGTCTCGGCACCGCGATGGTCGCCGCTTTGGAGCGCGGCCCAGCCGGCATTGGCGTGGGTGTAGGGATCGCCGGGATCGCGGGCGAGCATGCCGGCGAGGTGGCCGGCGTTTTCGTCCATCTTGTTTTGCAAGCGGAGCGCTTGCGCGAGCTGGTTGGCGGCGGAGGAATTGTCGGCATCGAGCGCGAGCGCCTGGCGGGCGGCGCGTTCGGCATCGGCCCAATGCGAAAGCTGGAGATGCGCCTGCGCCTCGGCGGTGAACGCGGCGTCGGAGGTGGGCGCGAGCTGGAGCGCGATGACGGTGGCGGCGAGCGCGTCTTTCGGCCGATCGAGCACGCAGAGGATGAAGGCGCGCAGGATGTGGTGATCGGGCTGATTCGGCTCGAGCGAAATGGCGCTGTCGATGGTGGTCAGCGCATCGCGTTGCCGGCCGGCCATGTGGAACTGGCAGGACGCGAGGTGATGCAGGGCGAAGGCATCGTTCGGCTCCTGCGCGAGACCTTCGCGGAACGCTTTTTCCGCGTCCTCGTAGCGGCCGATTTCCTTGAGCTGCAAGCCGCGGAGGACTTGCGGGTGACCGTCGCTCATGAGGCAGCGGGGGAGGAAATTCGAAATCCGAAACTCGAAATCCGAAACAATTTCGAAAGGTTTGAAAAAAAGAAAACGGCTGGATGGGCGCTTCCTTCGTTTCTTCTCAGTTCCCCTCTTTCACGCATTTCGGATTTGTTTCGGATTTCGGATTTCGGATTTCGAGTTTCAGACCTCTCCCCTTCATTTCTTGATCCCCAAGAAATCCAAAACGTCGTCGTAGAACCCGCTCTGATTCGAATAGATGGCGTAGTTCTTCGCGCTCTCGAACCACGCGCGGGTCGAGGGTTTCACGTCCTTGGCCGCGCGGAGGAGATCGTCGGTGACCAGCGGGATGACGCGGTCTTCGCGCATCGCGCGGACGAGCGAACGCTCGATGGCGATGTCGAACACGGCCTTCAAATCCGCGCCGGAGAAGTCCTTGGTTTTCCTGGCGACGGCGGTGACGTCGAGCTGATGCACGGGTTTGTCGCGCGCCATCACGTCGAGGATCGCGGCGCGCGCGGGTTCGTCGGGCGGCGGGACGAAGAGGATGCGATCGAAGCGGCCGGGGCGGCGGAAAGCGGGGTCGAGATGCCACGGGGCGTTGGTCGCGCCGAGGATGAGCAGACCGTCGTTGCTGCCCACGTTGCCATCCATCTCGGCGAGGAATTGATTGATTAACGTGCGGCCGGCGCTGCGCTTAAGATCGTTGCGGTCGGCAGCGAGCGCGTCCACTTCGTCGAAGAACAACACGGCGGGCGCGTGGGTGCGGGCGAGTTCGAAGAGGGCGTGAAGATTTTTCTCCGAGTTGCCGAGGTAGAGATCGAGAATCTGGTGGATGCCGATGGAGAGAAAATTGGCCTGGATCTCCCCCGCCGTGGCGCGGCTGAGGAGCGTTTTGCCACAGCCGGGCGGACCGTAGAGCAGCACGCCGCCGCCGATTTTTTTGCCGTAGGCCTTGAAGAGCTGCGGGTTTTTCAGCGGGTGAATGATCTTCATCCGGATCTCCTCTTTCACCGACTCCATGCCGCCGAGATCGGCGAAGGTGAGCTTCGGCCGTTCGAGATCGGTCGCGTCCACGGCGGGTTTGTCTTCGTCCTGATCGGGCGACCAGCCGCCGCCGCTCACGGCGACTTTTTCCGGTTCGACGGGCGGCTCGGGTTTGGCGCCGCGGTTTAGCTCGGCTTCGAGCCCGGCGTCGCGCGCGGTGGGATCGAGCGCCAGCGCGCGCTGGTAATGCGTCTGCGCGGCGGCGCGGTTGCCTTCGCCCAGATGCAGCCGGGCGAGAAGCAGCGCGGCGGGCGCGAAATCCGGATGCTGGTCGAAGAGCGACTCGGTGCGGACCACGGCTTCGCTCGTCTTGCCGCTCAGATGGAGGATGCGCGCGATGCCGAGCCGCGCTTCGGGGCGACCGTTTTCGAGAATGAGCACGCGCTCGAAGAGCGTCCGCGCCTCGTCCAGCGACCACTCGTCGAGGCAGGCCTGCGCGAGCAGCAGGAGGAGCGGCACGTTGTCCGGTGACACGGCGACGGCCTGCCGGAGGGGGTCGAGCTTGGAGGACATGGTGGCGGGGACTTTCGGGCGGGCGCGGGAGACTGACAAGGATTGGCTCAGCCTGAGATGAAACACGCCGCTGGCATAGCCGGTGCTAACTCAGTAGAGAACTGCCACCCATTTTACCCGACCATGAACTTCCTAGTCGTCGACGACAACCGGCTCCTCAACCGCTTCCTCACCACGTATCTCCGCGGCAAAGGCCACATCGCCTCTTCGCTGACCGATAGCTCGAAGGTGGAAGCCTGGCTCGAACTCAATCCCTGCGACGGTCTCATTCTCGATATTGGGATGCCCAAAATTGACGGGCTGAGCCTGATCTCGCTCGTTCGCGCGAAACACGCGGACCTGCCGATCGTGATGTTCACCGGCCTCGGCTACGACGAAGACGCGATGCAAGTGGCGCGCAAGGCGGGCGCGAATGGCTACGTGAGCAAAGGGCTCGGGCCCTCGGAAATTTATTCGGCGCTGATGCGGGTGATCAATCACTCGGCCGTGCCGCTGGCGCGGGCGAGCTGAGCGGCCCGCGCGGGTCAGCTTGCGAGTTCGGCGAGGCGGGCGCGGAAACCGCGCACGGACCACTGGCCGCTGGCATTGGCGGTGCCGAGGTAGGCGTAGTTCAACACGGAGCCGGCCTGGGCAAAGAGCAGCCGCGACACTTTCCCGTAGCGGCCCATGGCCATGACGCTGAGCGGGCGCGGCGTCTTTCCCGCGAGGAGCGCGAGCAGTCGGTGCAACGCGGCGACGTCATCCGCGCGCGCGGCGATTTTGATGATGTCGGCGCCGGCCGCGGTGGCGCAGCGGACGATTTCCTTCAGCCGAGCCGCGGATGGCGTGGCCGCGAAGTCGTGCGCGGAGACGATCACTTTCACGTCGCGCTCTCTGGCCGCGGCGACGATCGGCGCCATCGCGCGGACGTTGCGCAGCTCCACATCAATCGCCGCAGCATGGGGCAGAAACGCCGCGTACAACTCGGCGCGGCGGCGGCGGCTCAGGCGATTTTGCCCACCCTCGGCGGGGTCGCGCACCGTCACGATGCAGCGCGCCTGCAGGGCCGGCAGGCTGGCGAGCAACACATCCGGCTGCGCGGAAAAATGATCGACGCGCAACTCCAACCAATCCACGGCGCCGGCAGGCAATTTCCGCGCAGCCCGCAAGGATTCCGGGGAATGGACGGTCCCCACCACGGCGCCCGCGGCAATCAAATCTCTCGAATTTCCTTGGGTGGTCATGTCTGTTGCTGCGCGCAGGCAACCCGATGCTAGGTCGAAAACAAGAACTCAATCTCCAATTCCTCCAGATCGCAGATGGGCTGCTCATGGCGGTTTGCTTTTGGCTCGCCCACTCGTTGCGGGCGATCGGCGCGGGGTTGCCGCTGTTCCAGGCGCCGATCGGGCCGTTCGCGGAATTTCAGTGGCTGCTCTTCGTGATCCTGCCGTTCGGGCCGATCCTGCTCGAGCTGCAGGGGTTCTACTCCCACCCCGTGAACAAGTCGCTCCGGCGCTCGTTCGAGCAGGTGCTGCGCGCGTTTTTCTGGCTCGGCCTGCTCATCGCGGCGTGCGGCTTTTTTCTCCAGCTCTCGATCCCCAGCCGCGCGGTCATGCCGATCTTTGCGCTCCTCGCCGGCTTCGCCCTGCTGGCGCGCGACCGGGTGGCGATCAGTCGTTTCCGCCAGCGCATGATCCGGGAAGATCTGCGCGAGCAGATCGTGCTCGCCGGGACGCCGCGCGATGTGCAGGCGCTGCGGGAGCAGTTCACCGAGGGGCAAAAGTTTGAGCTCGCGGTGGTCGCCGAGATCGACATCGAGACGCAGCCCGTCTCGGTGCTGGTGAATGCGCTACATGAACATGCCGTGTCGCGCGTCATTTTCGCCGGCGGCCAGAGCCACCTCGCTCGTCTGCAGGAGGCGATCAGCGCCTGCGAGATCGAAGGCGTCGAAGCCTGGCTCGTCGCGGATTTCATCCGCACCTCGATCGCGCGGCCGGATTTCGATTTTTTCGGCCGCCAGCCGGTGCTGGTCTTTCGCACCACGCCCGATCTCTCCTGGGCCTTGATGATCAAAAGCGCGGTGGACCGCCTCGGCGCGCTCATCCTGCTCGCGCTCACCTCCTGGCTGATGCTCGGGGTGGCGCTGGCGATCCGGGTCTCCTCGCCTGGCCCGGTCGTCTTCCGGCAAAAGCGCGCGGGCAAAAACGGCCGCCCGTTCACGATGTATAAATTCCGCTCGATGCAATCCGATGCCGAGATGCAGCAGAGCGAACTCGCCGCCTTCAACCAGATGAGCGGCCCCGTCTTTAAGATCGCGCAGGATCCCCGCGTCACGCCGATCGGACGCATCCTGCGCAAGACCAGCCTCGACGAACTGCCGCAGTTGCTCAACGTGCTCCTCGGCGACATGAGCCTCGTGGGCCCGCGCCCGTTGCCGCTCTACGAGGTGGAGAAATTCGAGAGCACCGCGCAGCGCCGCCGCCTCTCGATGAAGCCAGGCATCACCTGCCTGTGGCAAATCGGCGGCCGCAACGAAGTCAAAAACTTCGACCAGTGGGTGAAGCTCGACCTCGAATACATCGACAACTGGTCGCTGCTCCTCGATGCGAAGATCCTGCTCAAGACGGTGCCGGCGGTGCTGTTCGGCGCCGGCGCGCGCTGACCCCTCACTAGGTAGGGAAGCCGCGCCAGGTATGGAAGCCGCGCCAGGTATGGAAGCCGCGCCGCGGGTTCCAGCCGCGCCAGGTAGGGAAGCCGCGCCGCGGGTTCCCAAATCTCGTCCGGTGGACGCAGCGGAGCGAACGGCCGGCTGCTCTGGCGTGGGAACCCGCGGCGCGGCTTCCCTACCGGGAGGGGCTACGTCAGCCGCACATACGGCAGCAGCCCGTGCACGCCGCCTTCGCGGCCGAAGCCGCTTTCCTTGTAGCCACCAAACGGGCTCGTCGGGTCGAACTTGTTATACGTGTTCGCCCACACCACGCCCGCGCGCAGCTTCGAGACCATCTTGAAAATCTTCGAACCCTTGTCCGTCCACACGCCCGCGCTCAGGCCGTAGGGCGTGTTATTGGCGCGCTCGATCGCTTCGTCCGGCGTGCGGAAAGTCATCACGCTCAGCACCGGGCCGAAGATTTCCTCCTGCGCCACGCGATGGCTCGCGGTCACGCCAGTGATCAGGCTCGGCGGGTAGAAGTATCCGCGCTCCGGCAGCTTGCAGCGCGGCTGGATCAACTCGCCGCCTTCGCTCACGCCGTGGTCGACCAGCTCGCGGATTTTTTCGAGCTGCGGCTTGGAATTGATCGCGCCGATGTCGGTGTTTTTGTCCAGCGGATCGCCGACGCGCAGCGTGGCGATGCGGTCGCGCAGCTTGGCCAGCATCTTCGGATAAATGCTCTCCTGCACGAGCAGCCGTGAGCCCGCGCAGCAGACGTGGCCTTGGTTGAAGAAGATGCCGCCGACGACGCCCTCGACCGCTTGATCGATCGGCGCGTCCTCGAAAACGAGGTGCGCCGCCTTGCCGCCGAGTTCCAGCGTGAGCCGCTTTGGCGAACCCGCCACGGACTTCGCGAGCAGCTTGCCTACTTCCGTCGAGCCGGTGAAAGCGAGCTTGTCCACGCCCGCGTGCTCGACCAGCGCGCGGCCGGTTTCGCCCGCGCCGGTGATGATGTTCACCACGCCCGCGGGCAGCTCGGCTTCCTGCAAAATCTGCGCGAGATGCAGCGCGGTGATGCTCGTCGTCTCGGCCGGCTTGAGCACCACGGTGTTGCCCGCGGCGAGCGCGGGCGCGAGTTTCCACGCGGCCATGAGCAGCGGGAAATTCCACGGAATGATCTGCCCGCACACGCCCACCGCCGCCGCTTTGCGCCCCGGGAAAGCGTAGTCCAGCTTGTCCGCCCAACCCGCGTAATAAAAGAAATGCGCCGCCACCTGCGGCAGATCGAAGTCGCGCGATTCCTTGATCGGCTTGCCGCCATCCATCGTCTCCAGCACCGACAGTTCGCGCGCCTTTTCCTGAAGGATCCGCGCAATGCGGTAGAGATATTTCCCGCGCTCGGCCCCCGGCAGCTTCGACCACGCCGGGAACGCCCGCCGCGCCGCCGCCACCGCCGCATCCACATCCGCCGCATTCGCCGCCGCGATCTCCGCGAGTTTCTTCTCCGTCGCCGGATTCACGCTCGGGAAATAGTCGCCGCTCTTCGGCGCCACGAATTTTCCCCCGATGAACAGCTCGTAGCGCGGCGCGATCTTCACCGCCGCCGTCTCCGGCGCGGGGGCGTAACTCCACTTCCCCCCGAAGCTCAGCCGCCGCTCTCCCACCGGCACGATCTCCACGGCGGCAGCCGCCGTCTCCGGCGCGGGGGCGTAACTCCACTTCCCCCCGAAGCTCAGCCGCCGCTCTCCCACCGGCACGATCTCCACGGCGGCAGCACTTTGATGGACGACGAGCGCTTTGCTCGATCGGGCGGATTTGCGGGGCATACCGGCGATCATTCCCGGTCTTTCGCCCGGCGGCAATCCCCGCGCATTGCCGCTTGTCACGCCCCCGGCGCGAGCGGAAGCTGCGCGCGGTCGTCTGACGATCGCTGTGGGCGCTTTGCAAAAAGAGGCCCGGAGAGGAAAGTCCGAACACCCACGGGCAGCATGCCGCGTAGAATGCGCGGGAGTATTCGGCGCAAGCCGGGTGCGACGGAAAGTGTCACAGAAAATAAACCGCCCGCGGCGACCGCAAGGTCATCGCAGGTCAGGGTGAAAAGGCGGGGTAAGAGCCCACCGCCCGGCGCGCAAGTGCCGGGGCACGATAAACCCCATGCGGTGCAAGACAAAACAGGAAGCGGGCCGCCCGTCCCTGCGCTCGCTTCGGCGGGCGCGGCTTCCGGGTATTAGTCGCACCCCGCGCGAGCGGGGCTCCCGGCTTCCGGCGACGGAGGTCGGGTGAGAGAAATGATCGTCGAATCCGCGGGCAACCGCGGAGGAACAGAATTCGGCTTATCGACGGCCACAAAAGAAGGCGCCTCCGGAAACGGGGGCGCCTTCACTGCGTGCGGCGAGTGGAGGGAAAGGTAGCGGCGCAAGCTGCGGAACTCGCGGTAGGGAAGCCGCGCCGCGGGTTCCCCGATTGCCCGCTTTTAGAGGGCGTCTAAAAAGCCAATGCCCGAACATTCATCCTCATCCTCGTAATCTTCCTCGATCCCCCTCGTGGAGATGAAGATTCAGAGGATGCGGATGAGGATGGTTACCCCGAAAACCGACTTTTTAGACGCCCTCTGAGCGAGGGAACCCGCGGCGCGGCTTCCCTACCAACCAGGACCGGCGAGTTGAGAGTTGCGAGTTGAGTGCTGAGCGCTGAGAGGCGACAAGCTGCCGCGTCTTTGTCCTCTCAATTTTCAACCCTCAACCATCAACTCGCGTGAATCACTGGCTCGTAAAAACGGAACCCACGTCCTATTCGTGGGAGCAATTCGTCAAAGACGGCGGCACCGCCTGGACCGGCGTGCGCAACTTCGCTGCGCGCCTCCACCTCCGCGCCATGCGCCAAGGCGACTCCGTGCTTTTTTACCACAGCGTCATCGGCAAGGAAGTCGTCGGGATCGCCAAGGTCGCCGCGGAAGCCTACCCCGACCCGACGGCGAAAGAAGGCGACTGGGCATGCGTGGACCTCGTTCCGGTCAAGGCGCTGAAGCGGCCCGTGACGCTGGCGGCGATCAAGGCGGAGAAGTCGCTGGCCAATCTCGCGCTGCTGCGGCAATCGCGGCTTTCGGTGATGCCGGTGACCAAAACAGAGTTTAGTAGCATTACCCAATTGTGATGCGGATGAGCTTAGGATTGACACGAGCCGCTCCTTTCAGCAGGAAGAACGAGTTACTATGAAAGAGCCTCTGGGGATTCTAATTTTGGTCGTGCTGATTGCATTCGGTTGGAACCAATCGTTTGAGTCTCATTACGCTTCCATTCGTGGAACTGAGCAAAAAGCTACCGCGAAAAAACCGCATGGCCCTCAGCGGGGACGGACTCCCTACGGCGGACAAATGCAATTTCTCAATCCGACTCCCGCGGCTGACCGGTCTTGGATGTGGGCGCCCACGGTCATGGATCGTCCACCCAAGTAACCCCATGTGGGCTGAAACTCTCAGATTCTGGATTTTCTTTGTCGCTGCGCTCGCCGCCATTTTGTTCATCGGGTGGGAACAACCACTGCGGTATCGCCTTATGTCTGAACGGGAAATCGCCTCGGAAGAAGGACGACTCAAACCGGCACCGACGCCTTCGTGGGTGGAGAAAAGTTTCAGAGGCTCGCGGCTGGACGAACCAGCCAGGCGAGTTGAAACCAGTAGCGACCAATTCGGCGGCGCTCACCGCGGCACTTCACGCTATTGATCGCGGATCGTCCGTAGACGCAGATGCCCGATCGTATGGGCTTCTCCCTTAGCCGCCTTTTCTTCTCCCGCGCCCTCGGCGCGATCTTCTTCGTCGCCTTCGCCTCTCTCGGCGGGCAAATCCGCGGCCTGCTCGGTGAGCGCGGGATCAGCCCGGCGACGGAGTATTTGCAAGCGGCGGCGCAACAACTCGGTGGCGGCGCGTGGTGGCAGGTGCCGACGCTTTGCTGGCTCGGTGCGGGCGATGGTTTCCTCGTCGGGATTTGCGTCGCCGGGGGCGCGCTTTCACTGGTCTTGATCGCGGGGTTTGCACCCGGTGCGTGCGTGCTGGGGCTGTGGGCGCTTTACCTTTCGCTCTGCTCGGTCGGCGCGCCGTTCCTCAATTTCCAGTGGGACGCGCTGCTGCTCGAGACGGCGCTGCTCGTCACGTTTTTCCTGCCGTGGAAATGGCGGCCCGACTGGTCGGTCGAGACGCCCGTGCAGCGTCTCGCCCGCTGGCTCCTCTGGTGGCTGCTCGCCCGGCTGATGCTCGCCTCGGCGATCGTGAAGCTGAGCAGCGGCGACGAACACTGGCGCTCGCTGAGCGCGCTCCGCTTCCACTTTGAAACCCAACCACTGCCGCTCTGGACCGCGTGGTATCTGCACCAGCTCCCGGCGTGGGCGCTGCGGATCATGGAGGGCGCGATGTTCGCCATCGAGTTTGGCGCGCCGCTGCTTTTCCTCGCGCCGCGGAAGTGGCGCCACTCCGGGGCGGGCGCGCTGATCCTGTTGCAGGTCGCCATCCTCACCAGCGGGAACTACGCCTTCTTCAACTGGCTCACCCTCGCCCTCTGCCTGCTGCTGATCGACGACGCGCGCTGGCCGCAGCGCTGGCGCATTTCTCCCGCCGACTCCGCGCCCGCGCGCTCCGTCTGGCCGCTGCGCCTCTTCGCCCCGGTCGCCGCCGTGATCGCACTCGTGACCACGATGGCTTTCACCGACGCCTTCCGCCCGAGCTGGCGCTGGCCGGAACCCTTCGCCTCGATCCGCACCACGCTCGCGCCGCTCGCGAGCTTCAATGGCTACGGCCTCTTCGCCGTGATGACGACCACGCGCCCCGAGATCACCGTGGAAGGCAGCACCGACGGCGTGAACTGGCAGCCCTACCGCTTCCGCTGGAAGCCGGACCACGTGGCCATCGCGCCCTCCGTCGTCGCGCCGCATCAGCCGCGGCTCGACTGGCAGATGTGGTTCGCCGCGCTCGGCGACGTGCGGCAAAATCCGTGGTTCGTGCGCTTCCTCGCCCGGCTGCTCGAAGGCTCGCCGGAGGTGCACGGGCTGCTGGAGTGGAACCCCTTCCCCAGCCACCCGCCGCGCTACGTCCGGGCCGTCGTGCGGGATTACCACTTCACGCACTGGGGTGAAACGGCGTGGTGGCAGCGCGGCGAAGAGCGCCTCTACTGCCCGCCGCTCTCGCTGCGCCGCGCGGAGCCGTAGCCACTCGGCGACACGCGGAGCGTCCTCCGGGGAGCGCACGCGTCTCGCCTGCTGGCGGAGGCGTCCCCGCCTCCGCGAACTTCATAAGTTGGCGCAGCACGAAATGGGTCCGCGTCTCCAGGATCGGCATGCGTTTCCCCGAAGCGTTGCCCTGGGCTGGCTTGTCGCTGGGCCTTTGGCGTCAGCAGCTTCCCGACTCGGGCCACCTCGCCCCGCTACCTTGGACCCACTTTCAATTACACCAGACGCGTGCACTCCCCGGAGCCTGCGCACGCCGGTCGCCTCTAAACTTGTGGGGCGGCTTGCAGCGCGCGCAGCTTGGCCAGCGCCGCGCCGCGATCGAGCTGCTCGCGGGCATGCGCGAGGCCGGACGGGAGATCCGGGGCGAGGCCGGTGATGACGAAGCCGGCGGCGGCGTTCAGTTCCACGATCTGGCGCGGTGCGCCGGTGATGGTGCCGTCGAGGATGCCCGTGAGGATCTGCGCATTCGCGGCGCTGTCGCCGCCGCGCAGTTGCTCCGCGGTCGCGGGGGCGAGGCCGAGCGCGCTGGGATCGACGGTGAACGCGCGCCCGCCCGCGGGCGTGACTTCCTCCACGTCGCTCGGGCCGGTGGTGGTGAGTTCATCGGTGCCGCCGCCGTGGACGGCCCAGGCGCGGGTGCGACCGAGGGCGCGCAGGGTTTCGGCGTACTTCGGCAGCAGCGTGCGGTCGAAGATGCCCACGAGTTGGTGCGGCGGGCGGACGGGGTTGAGCAGCGGGCCGAGAAGGTTGAAGACGGTGGGCACGCCTTGCGCGGCGAGCAGTTTGCGCACGGGCGCGATGGCCTTGAACGCCGGGTGATAGACCGGCGCGAAGATGAAACCAAGGCCGACGCTTTCCACCACACGGCGCAGCTCGGCGGGCGGCAGGTCGATCTTCACACCGAGATGTTCCAGCACATCGGCGCCGCCGCACTTCGAGGTGATCGCGCGGTTGCCGTGCTTCACCACCACGGCGCCGCCCGCGGCGAGCACGAACATGGTGGTGGTCGAGACGTTGAAGAACTCCATGCGGTCGCCGCCCGTGCCGCACACGTCGATCACCGGCCCGGGCAGTCGCGCGAGGTCGAGCCCCGGGTCCACCGCGCGGGCGAGCAGCGCACGGGCGAAGGCGGCGATTTCCTCGGCGGTCTCGCCCTTGTCGCGCAGCGCGCGGAGTAGCTCGGCCTTGATCGCGTCCTCCCATTCCGCGGCAGTGAGATGCGCGACGGCGGCGTCGATCTGCGCGGCGGTGAGGTGGGCGCCGGCTTGAAGGTGGGCGATGAGTTCGTGCATCGCGCGTGCTTTAGCGGGCGGGTGCGGCAGTGGAAAGCCCGCGCGCTATTTCGACTGCGAGAAGGCGATGATGATCCCGATCACGAGCAGCGCGGCGAGCACGGCCAGGGCGATCTTCACCCAGCTCAACGGATGTTTCCCGGCCATCGTGCCAGTGTAGCCATTCACGACCACTTGGAAGACGCGGGAGCCGTAGGTGTAGGAGAGCACCCACACAGGGACGAGCACATGCTTGAAGGTCTGTGCCGAGTAATCGGCGTTGACCGCGAGGCCGCGATGCGTGTCGCCGGGGACTTCACTCGCGCAGATCGCGGTGACCTTTTGCTCCATCCCGTCGCGCGCGGCCTGAGCCGCGGCCACGAGGTCGATCTGGTATTGCTCCACCACCCAGCCGCTGAGGAAACCCGGATCGTAGGGCTTCAGATCCGAGAGGGTCGGGAAGGGCTCGATCTTGCGCAACAACTCCGCGGGGACGCCTTTCGACGCGGCCACGAGTTCGTCGTCGAAGAAGTGATCCACCGCGCCGCTGCTGGGTTGCCAGCGCGTGCGCTGCACCTGCCGGGTCTGGCGTTTGCCGTTGCTGTCGGTGTAGCTCTCGGTCTCGTAATAGTGGTAGCCGCTTTCGGCCGTCCAATCGGCGTGAACCTGCGCGTCGAAGGTCCAATACGGCAGATAGAGTCCGTGGATTTGATCGGTCAACGCGCGGCCCTTCAGCGCATTCGGGGCGAACCACCGGTTGCCGTACCACTTCCGTACGAGGTCGCGCACTTCCGTCTCAGGCAGCTTGAATTCCAGCAGGCTCTCCGGCCGGATCGGCGCGGTGTTTTGGTCCACGGGAATGAGCGCGGAAGAGCCGCAAAAGTCGCATCGCTGACCGACGCGCGTGGGATCGAAGACGGTGATCGCCTGGCAACTCTGGCACTTCACACTCTTCTTTTCCGCCTGCCAGCCGCGCCGGTCCTGGCCCAGATTGCGCAGCGCGATGGCGAGATCGTTTTCCACGATGCCCGAGCCGTCCACGTTCAACTCCGCGGGGGAAACGGTGCCGCAAAAGGGGCAGACCAGCGCCTTTTTGGCGGGGTTCCAGACGGCTTCCGCGCCGCAGGCGGGGCAGGAAAATTTCGACTTCGCGGCGATCTCGCTCTCGGGCATGGGAAAGAAAAATTTAACCGCAGAGGCGCGGAGACGCAGACGGGAGAAGCGCCGGAGGGGAGAGACGTTTTTCCGCTCCCATCCCCTGCGCCTCCGCGCCTCTGCGGTCCGATGCGGCAACCTCAGAACGCATACAGCTTCGCGTGCCGCGGCTCGATGAACTCCGCGCGCTCCACGAGCATCGGTTTTTTCAGCACCCGCTCCAGCCCCACCGCCAGCGCCGCGGCGATGGAATGCGGATCGCGCGCCGCGCCGGGAATCGGGAACGACCCGCCCGCGCGATCGTAGCCGAAAGTGTGCCCATCCGTCTGCCACACACAATAGGCGTGACCGGCCCGGTTTCCTTTGTAACGCACGAGCATCACGCGGGACCAAAAGCTTCCCTCCAGCCGATGCTGCGCCCGCACGCTGGCCATGTAGCTACAGGCGGAAATGACGCAGCCATTCAGCACCACGAGATCGTCATCGGCCGGCTCGAGCAGCATCACCTCAGGCGGCGTGGTCATGATGCCGATGCCCCAGCCCATCGCTGTCATCATGAAAAGCACCGCGAGCCGGCCGAAGGAAAGGCGCAGTCCCGCGGGGCGCGCTGGGCGCACGGGGCGATTCGGATCGGATTCGAGAGCGGGCGCGGCGGACATGACGGCGCTGCTCCCAGAGCTGGAATCGTTCTCGACTGCGGGGATTTCCGCCATGCGGGGCGCGGGCTAGCTCGCCAGGAAGCCGTCCAGCGCCGCGCGGGTGATCCGCCAGGCGCTACCGATCTTTTTGCCCTTGAGGTCGCCGGCCTCCAGCGTCGCGATCACGTCGGCCTCGGTCACCCCGAGTTCCTTCGCCGCGTCGGCGGGAGTGAGCAGCGCGGTCGTGGTGGGTGCGGCCGCGGCCGGGGTGGGAAGCGGCGGTGGCACGGCGGCGCCGGGCGTCGCTTGTGGCGCGAGCACTCCGCCCTGCTGCTGCATCATCTGCTGGGCCATGGCCATGCCCACGGCCATTTCCGTGGCGAAGCCCCCGGCTCCTCCGCCCGTGCCCGTGCCCATGCCCTGCGCCATCTGGAATTTCACGTAGTCGTTCAGATTCCCCACTGCGGCCATGGACGAACGTTTGTCGATCGCCGCCTCCACCTCCGGCGGCACGCTCACGTTCTCCACCACGAAGCTGGCGAACTCGATGCCGTACTTCGTCGTCGTCACCGGATTGATCAGCGGCAGGAGCGCGGCGCCCAACTCGCTGTAGCGCGTGGCGACGTCCAGCACCGGGATCTTCGACTCCGCGATCGCCTCGCTGAAGAGCGAAATGATCCGCGAGCGCATCGTGTCGGCGAATTCATCGAGCCGGAAATGTTGGTCGCTGCCCGCCACCTCCTTGAGGAAAAGCTTCGGCTCCACGATCCGGAAATCATACGTCCCAAACGCCCGCGCCCGCACGATCCCGAAGTCCGCATCGCGCATCATCACCGGGTTGCTCGTGCCCCATTTGTTGCCCGTGAAGAGGCGCGTGGTGACGTAGTAGACATCCGCCTTGAAGGGCGTGTTGAAGCCGTATTTCCAGCCCTTGAGCGTGCTCAGGATCGGGATGTTCTCCGTCGTCAGCGTGTGTTTGCCGGGCGCGAAAGTATCGCCGAACTGCCCGAGGTAGACGAACTGCGCCACCTGCGATTCGCGGACGATGAGCTGGGCGCCGTTCTTGATCTCCTTGTCGTCGTCGGGCCAGCGGTAGCTCAGCGTGTCGCGCGAATCGTCCGTCCAATCGATGATCTCGATCAGCTCGCCTTTGATGAAGTCCATGAGTCCCATATGTGTGTGTGTCAGTGCTCCTTGGGTTTGAGGGTTGGTGGCCGGACGATAGTGCGAATGCCGGGAGCGGGGAAAGGGTTTTCGCGGGGCGCAAAGCAGGATCTGCAAACAGTCTTAGCCTCGGCTAATCTTGGAGGTTGTAACCCGCACCGCGATCTGGGAGGAAAGGGCGTGCCGCCTCGCTTCTTGCTCTGCCTCCTGGGCCTCGCCGCCGCGCCCGCCCTCGCGGCGGAGGGCGGCAATGAACACGCCAAGTCCCTGCTGGAGCGCGACGTCCTGCTCGGCGATCTCGGCGGTTCCCGCACCGCAGCCGAAGACCGCGGTGTCACCGCATCGCTCCAGTACACCCAGGAATATCTCGGCGTCGTCTCCGGCGGCATCGCGCGGCGGGGCGAATCCACCGGCCTCGTGCAGCTCGACCTCGATCTCGACCTGGAAAAGCTCGTCGGCTGGCAGGGCGGCCTCCTGCACGCCACGGGCTACATCGGCTGGGGCAACAGTATTTCCGCCCGGTGGATCGGCGACGAATCCAACATCTCCAACATCAACATGCGCAACGGCGCCCGCCTTTTTGAAGCCTACCTCCAGCAGTCCTTCGGCGACCTCCTCTCGATCCGCGCCGGCCTGCTCGCCAATGACTCCGAATTCTACTCCTCCTCGGTGGAATCCACGCGCTCCCGCGGCGGCTCTCTCTTTGTGAACAGCGACTTCGGCGCCATGCCGATCATGAGCTTCAACGTCCCCGAACCCATTTTCCCCATCTCCACTCCGGGCGTCTCCGTCACGGTGCATGCCACCGACTCGCTCATCTTCCGCACTGCCATCTACAGTGGCCAGCCCCTCCCCGCCGATGCGTTCGACGACCGCAACGCGCACGGCTTCTCGCCCCGCCTCAGCACCACCGATGGCGCCCTCGTCATGGCGGAGATCGAGTATGAGGTGAATCAGCCGCACGATCCTCCGGCCGAGCCCGGCTCCGGCTCCGGCAAGGAAGCGAAGGCTGTCGCCGCCCCGCGCGGCCTCGGCGGCTGCTACCGCCTCGGCGGCTTCTATCACACCACGGACTTCACCGACTGGCGCAGCGGACGCACCGTCCAGGGCCTCGGCGGCGGCTGGCTCAGCGCGAACCAGATGGTCTGGCGCGAGAACCCCACGGATGATCAAGGCCTTTCCCTTTTCGCCCGCGTCTCCGCCGCCCCACGGGATCGCAGCGTGCTGGAATTTTGCACCGACGCCGGCCTGCACTATCACGGCCTCATTCCCGGCCGGGATGAAGACGACCTCGGCCTGGGCGTGAGCATGAAGCGTTATTCCCGCGACTTCAGCCGCAGCGAGCAGTTCGCGGCCAATGCGCGGCGCGACCATGAGACCATCATCGAGCTGAGCTACAGCGTCCCCGTCACCCCGTGGCTCACCCTGCAGCCCGATGTGCAATATATCCTCCACCCCGCCGGCGACCACACCGCCGAGAATGCGCTGGTGGCCGGCGTGCGCGTGGCGATGAGCTTCTAGGCGGTCGGGGTGAAGCGCGGCAGGGTGGCTCCGGGGAGCACACGCCTTCCGCGTGTTGGTCGCGGCGTCCCGCTGCGACGCACTTGAGAGCGCGTCAAAAAAGTCGGTTTTCGGGGTAAATCATCCTCATCCTCATCCTCATCCTCATCCTCATCTCCACGAGGGGAATTGAGGAAGATTATGAGGATGAGGATGAGGATGAGTTTTCGAGCATTGGCTTTTTAGACGCCCCCCCTGAGGTGTTGATGGTCGTGTGCCCGCGCGTCCCGAAAAGTTCGCGAAGGCGGGACGCCTTCCGCCAACACGCGGGACGCGTGTGCTCCCCGGAGCCATCCACCTCTTCACCCCACCACCACGTTCACCAGCTTGCCGGGCACGGCGACGATCTTCTTGATCTCCTTCCCCGCCGTCCACTCCGCGATCTTCGCCGAGCCGCGGGCCAGCGCCTCGATCTCCTCGCGGGTCGCGTCCTTTTTCACCACGATCTTGTCGCGCACCTTGCCGTTGACCTGCAGGACGATCTCCACCTCGTCCTCAATCAGCAGCGCCGGGTCGTAGGCGGGCCAGGGCACTTCAGCCAGAAAGGCGAAGGGCGAAGGGCGAAGGGCGAAAGGAGCGGAGCCCTCGTCCTCCATCTCCACTACAGGCCCATCTTCTTCCTTCCCCTTTCGCCCTTCGTCCTTCGCCTTTTCCCCCAGCCTCGCCCACAGTTCCTCCGTCAGGTGCGGGGCAAAAGGATTGAGCACGCACAGCAGCAACCGCACGGCTTCGACCGGGCGCGGTTTGGCGGGAATGAGCGCGTTTGTGCAAATCATCATCTGCGAGAGCGCGGTGTTGAAGCGCAGCTCCTCGATGTCTTCGCCCACTTTTTGGATCGTGGCGTGCACCACTTTCGCGATGGCCTTGTCCATGGGCACATCGGCGAGGTCCGCATTCAGCTCCCACTCGCCGGCCTGATTTTCCTGCATCACCAGCCGCCACACTCGAGCGAGAAAGCGCGACACACCTTCCACCCCCGCCATGCTCCACGGTTTGGTCGCCTCCAGCGGGCCCATGAACATCTCATAAAGCCGCAGCGCATCCGCGCCGTATTCCGCGATCACGGTGTCGGGATTGACTACATTCCCACGGCTCTTGCTCATCTTCTGCCCGTCCTCCCCGAGGATGAGCCCTTGATTCACCAGCCGCTGGAAGGGCTCCGGCGTCGAGACGTGGCCGAGGTCGAAGAGCACCTTGTGCCAAAAGCGCGCATAGAGCAGGTGCAGCACGGCGTGTTCGGTGCCGCCCACGTAGAGGTCCACGCCGCCGGGTTTGCCGCTCTGCATCCAGTATTTTTCGGCCTCCTTGCCGACGAAACGCTCGGCATTCCGGGAGTCGCAATACCTCAGGTAATACCAACACGAACCAGCCCACTGCGGCATGGTATTCGTCTCGCGCCTGAACTCGATGGCGGCCGGCGCTTCGGCCCCCTCGATGCCGCTCAGTGAGGGCAACGGGAAGCCGGTCGGCGCGGGTTCGCCCGCCTCGTGGTGCACCGGGTGATAGCGCAGCCAGTCCTTGGCCTTGGCCAACGGCGGCTCGCCGGTGCCGGTCGGCTTGAAGTCGTCCAGCGGCGGCGGCACCAGCGGCAACTCGGTCTCGGGAAGGGCGTGGTGTTTCCCCTCGCTCCACACGATCGGAAACGGCTCCCCCCAATAGCGCTGCCGCGAGAAGAGCCAGTCGCGGAGCTTAAAATTGACCGTCTTTCGCCCGAGCCCGCGCTCTTCGAGCAAGCGGGAAATCTCGGCCTTCGCCTCCGCGGTCGGCAGGCCGTCGAGCGGGCCGCTGTTCACGGCGAAGCCTTCGCCCGCCAGACACTCCAGCGGCTCGGTGTCGCACGCGGCTTTATTTCCCACGCTAAGACGCGGGGTGGCGCTGACCACTTCCCGGATGGGCAGGGCGAATTTTTTCGCAAACTCCCAGTCGCGCTCATCGTGCGCCGGGACCGCCATGATCGCGCCGGTGCCGTAGCCCAGCAGCACGTAGTCCGCGATCCAGATGGGGATACGCTCGCCGTTGACCGGGTTGAGGGCAAAGGCACCGGTCCAGACGCCGGATTTTTCCTTGGCCAGCTCGGTGCGTTCGAGATCGCTCTTCCGGGCAGTCCGCTCGCGGTATTCCCGCACCGCGGGCCACTGCTCCTCGGTGACGATCTGTTCCACCAGCGCGTGCTCGGGAGCGAGGACCATGTAGGTGGCTCCGTAGAGGGTATCGGGCCGGGTGGTGAAGACGGTGATCTCGGGTAGGGTGGGCGTCCCGCCCGCCGGTTCCGGCGTCCCGCCGGAACGATCTTGCGAATGATCCGACGGCCCACCCGCCGCAGGTGCATCGTGGCCCTCCAGTGGCATCGAAGTGCGTGCGGGCAGGATGCCCCTACCGGCGGGCGGGACGCCCACCCTACCCAGAACACCGCTGCGCTCGTCCGTCGCCACCTTGAACCGCACCTCCGCGCCTTCGCTGCGGCCGATCCAGTTCTGCTGCAAGAGCTTGATCCCCGTGGGCCAGTCCAGCCCCTCCAGCTCATCGATCAGCCGCTGCGCATAAGCCGTGATCCGCAGCATCCACTGGCGCATCGGTCGGCGCTCCACGGGGTGACCCCCCACTTCGCTCTTGCCGTCGATCACCTCCTCGTTCGCCAGCACCGTGCCCAGCTCGGGACACCAGTTCACCGGCGCCTCGGCGACGTAGGCCAGGCGCACGCTATCGGGATCCGAACCGGTATAGGTCGCGATGGGCTCCCCGCGGTTCGTCGCCGGGTTGAACCACGAGTGGTAAATCTGGAGGAAGATCCACTGCGTCCAGCGGAAGTAACCGGGGTCGGTGGTATTCACCTCACGCTCCCAATCGTAGGCAAAGCCGATGCGCTGAAGCTGCCCGCGGAAGCCTTCGATGTTCGCCCGCGTGGTGATCTCCGGGTGCTGCCCGGTCTTGATCGCATACTGCTCCGCCGGCAGGCCAAACGCGTCCCACCCCATGGGATGCAGCACATTGAAGCCCCGCATCCGCTTATACCGCGTGATGATGTCCGTTGCGGTGTAACCCTCCGGATGCCCGACATGCAGCCCCGCGCCGCTGGGGTAGGGAAACATGTCGAGCACGTAGTACTTGGGCTTCGCAGGATCGAAGCCCGGCTCGCCAGGATTGAGCACATGGAAGGCCCGCGCCTCCGCCCAACGCTGCTGCCACGCGGGCTCGATAAGATCAAA
>Ga0209181_10003088_pt1 | contig 26266 bp, 14 predicted proteins | sample MAT05_FD_187208 | JGI IMG/M metagenome (GOLD analysis project Ga0209181, IMG submission 187208) | Freshwater microbial communities from Lake Fryxell liftoff mats and glacier meltwater in Antarctica - MAT-05 (SPAdes) (version 2) | ecosystem: Environmental > Aquatic > Freshwater > Ice > Liftoff...
GCCGGTGTTTCCACCCACGCACACGTTGCAGTTGTCTAGGAAGGCCGTTCCGCCGAAGACGTTGTTACAGTCCTGCACACAAGCTGTGAGGCCGGTGTTTCCACCGACGCACACGTTGCAGTTGTCGAGGAAGGCCGTTCCACCAAAGACGTTGTTACAGTCCTGCACACAAGCTGTGAGGCCGGTGTTTCCACCGACGCACACGTTGCAGTTGTCGAGGGATGCCGTTCCACCAAAGACGTTGTTACAGTCCTGCACACAAGCTGTGAGGCCGGTGTTTCCACCCACGCACACGTTGCAGTTGTCGAGGAATGCTGTTCCGCCGAAGACGTTGTTGCAGTCCTGCACACAAGCTGTGAGGCCGGTTGTACCACCCACGCAAGTCGCACAGTTATCAAGGACAGCTGTTCCGCCGAAGACGCCGTTGCAGTCCTGCACACAAGCAGTGAGTCCGGTGTTACCACCAACGCAAGTAACGCAGTTGTCAATGAACGCAGTTCCGCCGAACACGCCGTTGCAGTCGGCTACGCATGGGGTTAGACCCGTGGTCCCACCGACGCACACGGAGCAATTATCCAAGTACGCGGAACCTCCAGGTACACCGGCACAATCCGGTGGACCGATCACTGTTACGGTCGCGCTTTGTGCGGAGAAGGCCTGCGTGCAAGCGCCGTTCGTTACACTTAGTAGGTGGTATATCGTGGTGGAGAGCAGCGGACCCGTGCTCACTGCCAATGTTCCACCCACAAGTACTCCGCTCTGGGAAGCACCATTTCCGATCTGGTAATTGACCGTAGCTCCCGAAGTGCCGGTGAAAGTGACCGTTGATGCACCGCCGGATGAAACCGAGGTTGGCGAGGCGCTGATCGAAGCGTTGACCAACGCTGGCTCCTGCACAAGCGCGAGCTGGAATGAGGCGTTGACCGTATTGCCGTAGCCATCCACCTGCACGTAATAGGTCTGCCCAGGTGTTACGCATACCGGTGAAATAGCGGCGTGGTAAGGTGCAGCAGCGATATCATCATTGGCGGCGACGAGTGAGGCCCCGCCGGTCAGGAGAGCACTGCAATTGGGCGCGCTCCATAAGGCGATCTGGCTATCCCAAGTGGCAGTGGTCCCGAAGTTGAGACTGACCCGTCCAGAGGGCGGTGCAACAAAGGAGAACCAGACGGTCTGATCTGCTGCTGCACACCATGAAGTCTGACTTGCGCAGTCGGCGGGTGTCACGGTTGGCAATGCTTCACCGGCCTGTAGTGTTGCTCCAACATTGGTGAACGGACCATTGTTGCCGACGACCAATGGCAGCGCATTGCACACGTTGTCGTTCGCTACGGTGAACACGGTTGTGATCACATTGGTCGTTGTTGTGCATGATCCGATGGTCATTACGCAGCGTACGTAGTAGGTGCCCGCACCGTTTGCGACCAGGTCGATGGGATTGACCGTGCCGACCGCTGAATAGGGTCCGGCCAATGCCGTAGCGACTTGCCATTGGAATGTCGGGCTACCAGTAAAACCAGTGGCCGTGTATGTGGCATTCGCATAGGTGACCGCAGTTGTTGGCCCTGTTGCACTACCACCAGGCGATGTGTTCACGACGAGTGCGAAAGGAGACGTGGTCTGGCTGCAGGGGCCGCAGTTGGCGCAGGTGGTGGTGCATACTACACGCCATGTTCCCACAGGAATACCGGATGTGTTTTGAGCAGCCGCTGTACCGAGCAGGTTGGTGTATGGTCCACCGACTGGACCATAGGCCCATTGGCGAGTGACGCCTGCTCCTGTTGGGGCACCTGTTAGGCCAAGTACGTTGGATGCACCGAAGCAGATCGTGCCGGTACCGGAGATGGTCGAAGTGCCAGCGGACGAGCACAGACCATAGCCACTGAACTTTCCGAGAAATCCATCGGTGGCTCCGCTGAACGTATTATCGAATCCGCCGCTGGCGATGTTGGTGGTGGATGCCGGGTCACCTGTCAAACCATACAGGTAGCAATTGTTGCCCAATGGATCCGCAGCGCAATCCACAGCTCGGTCGTTTCCTGTTCCACCATAGTAGGTGCTCCACATCCGCCCGCCAGCAGCGTCGAATTGTACCATGTAGGTATCTGCCCATCCGCCAGTGGACATGGTTACTTGATGGCTACTGGTGGTAGCGATGTTCGCATTGGAGAAAGTGGTGCCCACGAGGTAGATACTGCCGTTGGCATCCGCAGCACAGGCGGTGGACTTGTCACTGGAGGTTCCCCCGTAGTAGGTGGCCCAAAGGCGCGTTCCCGTGGTGGTGAATTTCACCAAATACGCATCCCCACCCCCAGAGTTCGTGTTCTGGTGTCCGTTGAATGCGATGTTGGTCGTGGAAAGTGTGGTGCCGGAAAGGAAAGCATTCCCGGAAGCGTCCGTGGCACATCGTGGATCACTATCCGTGGCTTCTCCCCCGTAATAGGTGGCCCATAAGCGTGCTCCGGAAGGATCGAATTTGGCGAGATAGGTGTCCTGAGTGCCGCCACCGAATGTGTTCTGATGGCCACCTGAAGCGATGGCAGAGACCGATGTCGTGGTGCCGGCGAGATAAATGCTGCCAGCGGCATCCGTGGCACAGGAGAATCCACCCGTAGTGCCTGCTCCACCATAATAGGTGCCCCAAAGTCGAGTACCCGTCGAAGAGAATTTCGCAAGGAACCCTGAGCTGGTGCCACCAAGTGTGTTCTGATGCCCGCTTGCGGCGATGGCGTTCGTACTGAGGGTGGAACCACTGATGAATACGTTCCCCGAGGCATCCGTGGCGCAACCATCAACATTATCGAAGCCACTACCGCCGTAATACGTAGCCCACTGCCTAGCACCGGCACTGTTGAACTTCACCAAGAAGCCGTCACCTTCGCCACTGCCTTCAAATCCAGCGTTACCACCGAATGTGTTTTGATGACCACTACTGGCGATGCTGTTCGTGGCACCGGTAAAACCTGCCATATATACATTGCCGCTTGCATCCACGGCACAGGCGGTACCGCCGGTCCACGCGATGGATCCTCCGAAACCATCACCGGGCAAGTTGCCGCCATAGTAGGTGGCCCATTGTCGTACGCCGCTGGCATTCAGCTTGATCAGGAACGCATCCACGTTGCCACTGAGCGTCAGGTCATATCCGCCTGATGCGATACCGAGGTTGGAGGAGGTCCAACCTGTAACGTACACATTGCCCGAGGCATCTGTGGCGCAGCTGTAAGGTTCATCGCCCAGATTACCACCCACGTAGGTCCCCCAAATGCGTGCAGGGTCGATCGTCAATGCCTTGCCATGGTCGTAAGAGCCCAATTGGAATCGCAAAAGGTCGTTCTCCAACACGAATTTTGTAGCGATCTCCTTCCCGTCCTGAAAGCTTACCGGTTTCTTTTCGGTGAATGATCCCAAGCGATTGCCATGGACCAAGTTGCCTTCAGCATCTATCCGCAGTTCTTCGTGGTGATCAAAGCGTAATGCGATCCGTGAAGGATCGGCTCCAGGAGACAACACGAAGTCATATTTGATGCCTTCCGCCGTTGTCCGTACTTCCCAATCAATACCAGGATACACATCGTGGTAGGTCACCGTTCTGTAGGTGTGGACATCCAGCACGTCCAGGTTGTGGTAGTTCGTGTAGTCGGCACTGGCTTCGCTTGTGGTAATGCGAACATTGCTTGAAGCGCCTTCCAATACCATGTCCATGCGGTAAGTTTCGTAGCGCACGGAGCGCATGGCCCTTTGCAGTTCCGCCATTTCTGCCGGGCTATTCCCCCCCTTCTGCTTCACCGCATCCAAAGCCTCGGTCCCTACCGCATGCTGGAATTGGTACGCGATCCCATTATCCAAAAGGAAAATGGACGTATTGCCCTGCTCCAATCGAAAGCGCACATTTGGCGAGGCTTCACCTCGCGCCGTTCGCACTTGTCCCTTATTCTGCTCAAAGCCGGCGGGCGCTAGCGCGGAGATCCCCGAGGCGGACAGATCCTTCAGGCTAGTTGGCGGTGGAACCGGACCGGCGTTGACAGTGCCCATTATCATCATGAGCGCGGCGAACTTGATCGATCTGAGTAATACGGTCCGGTGCATTTTCCTTGGTATGTGCAAGTGATCTTTCATTTTGCCGGGGAGGTTTGGTGTGCGATAGAAGCATGGTTGCCTTTCTCGACAGCAAATGGATCACATCTCATTGCATGCTACAATACCGGAAAACCATGAAATTCGCCAATGACGGGCGATCTGGCAGGTAACTTTAATTCCTCCACCACGGGCCACTTTACGCTAACCAGGGTGCCTTTGCCGGGTATGCGACCCCGTACTCGGTTATGATCACTGCGAAGGACTTCGATGGTTCCGAGCGTTTAGATAGCGACCACACGCTTTAGGATTTCACTGCCGAACGCGAACGAGGCCATGAACAACTCCGCGGAACAGAGCTGGTCATGGCCTACGCGCTTTGGCCGGATGCCGGTCCACTTAATACTTCACGAGGCGAACCGGATACATGTTGTTGTCTTGCTCACCGCCGAACATCAGGACATAGCAGCCTGGCACCACCTGCGAAAGGTCGATCCGTTGTGGAACCACTGTACCTGCTTGTAAACGTGTCCGGAGCACGGTACGTCCGGCATTATCCACCAGCGTCACAAGTTGATAACCTGTCGAACCAGAACTCGGAAGTTGCACGTACACTTGATCGTTTGCCGGGTTCGGGAATACTTGGATTTCCGGGGCGGCCATTCTCAGCGCGTTGATGCCGACATTTTGCAACAGGAACGGGTCGGAGGTAGAGGAGCATCCGTTCGCATCGGTGAGCACCACGGTATACTCACCATTCTCTGTCGGTGTGTAGGTCGCTTGGCTGGCACCCGCGATCACGTCGCCGTCCAGGAACCATTGGAGCTCACCGGTGAGTGAACTGTTCAATTCGTTGTCCACGAAGGTTGTCACGGGTGTTCCCGGTCCAGCGAGGTTCACCACGATCATATCGGACTGGCTGCAACCACCGATGGTATAGGCCGTGGCTTCGTAACTGCCGGATGCGCTTACGGCGAGCGTTGGGCCCGTGGTCCCGCCGGTCCATTCGAGACCAACGCCGTTGGCCTGAAGAGGAGTGATCACCAGTTCGCTACCAGGGCAAGCGCTGGTATCCGAACCTAGGATGACCAGTCTCTCCGCATCGAGCGAGGTGGTGAGGCGCACGGCGTTGATAGAGCCTCCACTACCACCACCGAGCAGGATATGATCCTCATCCGGCATGGCGATATCGAACAGGCTCATATTGGGCGAATCGGGAATAGTGAACACGCCGTTCGTTCCGAAGCCCGCGAAAGGTGCTCCGTTCGCATCGCGCTTCACGATGTAGTGGGTGAAGCTGCCCGAGTTCTCCCAAGTCACGGATTGCAGTGTATTCCCTTCAGGGTCGATGAGGATGCCCCGTGAATGCACGTATCCGTTGTCCAGCACGAAGATGTCACTGATGCCCTCGATGCCATAGGACGTGTCCAGCTCACCATCGGCTGTGAAGCGGCCCATATGGGATATGCTAAATCCGTTGAACTGGGTGCTCACCAAGAGTCTTCCATCGTCCTGTTCTTCCATTTCTACGAAAGGGAAGTAGCCGCTACCGACCGTCATGGTGGTAACGAGCGTGCCGTTGGTGCCGAAGTCGATATCGGGCGTTCCATCCGCATTGAAGCGCATGAGTGCGATCTGTGTGCCGGTGATCTCGGCCACGGTGATCTTTCCATCCGCATGCAGGATTGCATCGCCCCGGTTGAGTGTGATCCCGCCGGCCGGTCCGCTCGCCCAGGTGATGCCATCATCCGAGTAGGTGGTGTCCAACGTACCGTCGAGATCGAAGCGCATGACGCCCACGCCCGCCGCGCTGAAGCCGGGGTCATAACCTGTTGCGCCAATGGCGTAGAGTTTTCCATCATCTGAGGGGATCACGGAGAAGAAGTGGCCGATATCCGCGCTTGGCGGCCAGATGGCCATTTTGTTATAACCCGTGTGGTTGAAGGAGGTATCTAGGCTGCCGTCCGCGCGAAAGAGGAAGATGGTCGGTTGGATTTCGCTTAATCCATTGCCGGTGGCGTTCATTCCCGCAACGGCAATGCGGTCATCGTCCAGAACGGCCATGTCGTTCAAGTGTGTTTGGTAGCCCATTCCAAAGGTTTGCTGGCCGGTGGCACCGAACGTTGGGTCAGGAGCACCACAGTAGGCGTCCATCTTCGTCAAACGGATCGAATTGCTCCCTCCGTCCAATGTCATGGTAGCCCCGATGATCTGCCAACCCTGAGGCGTCAGGTGTTGCCTTGCCATGATGACTTGCGCGTAGGGGTCTGTGGTGAACGCGGTGGGGACCATTCCATTGGTTCCGTACAGCGGGGCCGTTATGTAGTTCTGGGCGCCACCGAGCTGAGCGATCAGCATGAGGCCGCTGATCAGGAGTAAAAGCCGGAAACGGTCTTGAACGGGAGTTGGGATATGGTGCATGATCACAGGTTTGATGGTTGGCTCGATTGCCGGATGCCATGTTGTCAAAGAGCGGCCACAACCCCGCTCGACGCAATACTGGTAAACCATGATTTCCGGGTCGAGCAGGAAACTAAAGTTCCAACCAGCGAAAACCGGTAGTTCGCAGATCGCCCGCTACTCCACCACCGGGCACTCCACGCTTACCGTGGTGCCTTTACCCGGTGTGCTGTCCACTTGCACCGTGGCGCCCAGCGCGGAGGCGCGTGAACGCACATTGGCTAGGCCCATGCCATCTGCGGCCGCATCGGTGTCGAATCCTCGGCCGTCATCGGCCACCACCACGCTCAAGCGACCGGGGCTTCGTGTAACGGCGATGGATAGTTCGCGTGCCTGTGCATGTTTCAACACATTGCTCACCAGTTCCTGCACCATGCGGTAAACGGCCAGTTCAATGGAACGATCCAAGCGATGATCCAGCCCGAAGGTCTTCAGTTCAACCGAAAGTCGGCCATTGATATGGATGGTATCGCTCAAGTCCTTCAGCGCTTTCTCCAGACCGAAACGGCTCAAGGTGGCGGCCGCCATGTCGTGGCTGATCTGCCGCAGCTCACCCACGGCCTGGTCCAACAGCTTGTTCACCTTCACATATTGCTTGTCGTGGCTCATCTGTTCCACGCGGTCCTCCAATACCGCCACGTTGGCCTTGATGCCGCCCAACATACTGCCGAGCCGATCGTGCAGGTCTTTGGCCATGCGGTCGCGTTCTTTCTCTTGGCCTTCCAGCATGGCGTTTATGCTCTTGATCTCCTGCTGGCTCAGGAGTTGGTCCACATGTTCGTTGTGGAGTTCCTTGTCCTTTTGCGCAAGCCGCCTGCGCGTGCGTATTGTACGGATGAGCAATACAGCTATCACCGCGAGCAACACGGTTGATGCAATGAGCGCATTGCGTTGGATCGACTTCCGGCGGGTCTCGGCAGCGGAGAGTTCCAGGGCCTGATCTTGCTCGGATATGCGGCGTTCTTTACGTTCGGTCTCGAAAAGCACCTCGGACTGGGCCAGGTTCTTGTCATACTCTGCAGCACTTAAGGAGTCTGAAAGCCCTGCGTAGTGTTGCAGATGAAATAGAGCTGCTGCATGGTCTCCGGAACTGCGATACCATTGGGTCAAACTCCAGTGCATTTGGGCGGAGAGGTCTGGCCTGGAAACGCCATCGGCCTTTGCGATCGCGTGTTCTAGGGATCGGATCGCTCGAGACCGATCACCCAGAGACCACAATGAGCCGGCCATGTGTTGCTCTACGCGGATGAACATGATCACATCATTCACGCTATCCACGAGCTGTCGTGCCCGCCTGTAGTAGGTCAATGCGTTCTCATGGTCGTCCATTCGGGAATGAACGAACCCAAGTTGGTCGTTCAAGCGTGCAGCCAGCATTGGGTCGTTCTTACCCGTTCCGGTCAGTAGACTGTCGTAAATAGCCTTGGCTTCGGCGAGGTCGCCTTCCATAGTAAGTGTATTCCCAAGATTGCTCAATGCACTTTGTGCCAGTTTGTCGAAACCGTTGGCCGATGCACCATTGAAGGCAGCGAGGAAACCAGCTCTGGCTGCTGCGAAACGATGTTGCTTGAAAAGAATAGTGGCTTGTGTATGTTGGGCGTAGCAGTGAGAACGCCGGTCTTTGGTCCGAGCGGTCAGCCTCTCTGCTTCACGAACATCGCTTAGCGCTTCCTCATAGCGCTGCACGCGGATATATGCTTCGGCCCGAACGAGAAGCAGCATGGTCCTTTCGATCTCGAATTGCCCCGGATGCAATAGCGATAGTCCCACGTTCGCTTCGGCGACCCCCCGGTCCCCGTCACCGAGCTGGGTCATTATCAGCGAATTGATGCGATGGCCCGTGCTGTGCAGCAAGCCTTCACGAGCAGGAACGAATGCGAACAACGAATCCAAATAGCGTGCTGCGGCAGGAATATCCCCGGCGCGGAAGTATGCCGCCCCTTTGACCAAAAGACCAAGGCTCTGGTCCCGTATGTCGCGCGATGCGTCCAGCTGACTGGCGAAGACATGAAGTGAAATAGGGTCATTCTTTGCCCAGAGCGAGTCGAAGCGATCGTACAAGATCCAGCCCGATCCAGCAGAAGCGATCTGGGCGATGAGCGTGAACGCCAATGAGCACCAAGTAGCTAGCCAACGGCTCATTTCGCCCGTTTGGGAGCAGCACCTAGCGCGCTGCGCAGCTCTTGTACGTTCTGTAGGGCTTTTTCCATGGAATTTTCAAGCTTGTTCGATCTGTGCTTGAATCTAGGGACCTTTTCCCGAAGCTGGTCAATGATCTTCGCCTTGTCCAAAAGGCACGGGCGCCAGCTCGCACCGCAGGTTGCGGTGCGCAACTCAGCGCCCAAAAGTTGCAATTCATCCCGCAATCGTTCGTGAATGGTCGTGAGTTCAACGTATCCTGTGTTGCTCTGCTCACATGGGGTGGTACATGGTGTGCCACATTTGGCGATCGGTCCTTCAGCGTTGATCATATCCCAACATTGGCTGGCCATTCGCGCAGGATCAATGGACCAATCCACGATCCCATCCCGGATATCCGCAAGGCGACATTCCAAGCGTGGATAGCAATTCTCGCAGCCGGTTGTACCCACGCATGCGGTGCCATTGGATGATCGAGCAAAAGAGTCATTTGTGCGCAGTGCTCGAGAGTAGGCATCAAGCTGCTCAGCCGCTTTATTCAGCGCGGCGATAGGGTCATCAGGGAAATAGGAGGCCATTCCGCAAGTGATCGCCCATTGGTCCGCATCTCTTTCACATCTATCACCCTCACCCAAGGCGTGTCCGATCTCGTGGTAGAGCATGAACGCAAGAAGCTCTGTGCCAACGGCAGGATGGTCAATGAAGTTGGCCGGGACAATGACCCTTGGTGTGCTGCCTTGGTTGTCGATCCAGGGGTATTCAATGCACTGCTCGTCGTTAGGACCGGCGGTAATGAGATCGAATAGGAACCAACACCCTATGCTATCCCCGAGTTGTGACTGGCTGCCCATTGTTTCTAGAACGACCTTTAGTTTGTGGGAGGTCCCCATTAGTTCGTGGGATGTATCCTTGAGATACATTGTATCGGACACTTCAGAATACCCCTCCTTGTTGCCGTCGTAGCAGCGGCTCTGATAGCGGACACCACTGAAGTTCCTCGAATCCGGATTGGGGCCGTTGTTGCTGGCCTTTTTCCATCGGTCTCGATAGATCCGCAGTTTCTCTTGGTGACGCGCCGCCACCAAGCTATCTCGCTGGTCTGATGGGTATGGACATTGGAAAGAGCACTTCCGGCCCTCATTGTCCTGAAAGGATATTCGTCCCGGAGAAGTGGAGTTCGTTCCGCACAGTTCGATAAGTTGTGCGCGCAGGTGCGGCGGAACTGAACAATCAGACTGCGCGCTTAGTCGTCCGCTAAGTACTGCGCATACAAGAAGCGTTGAGCGTGATGGAACGAGCATTCTAGAGTTTGAGCCTTTTGCGCACGCCTTTAGGAAACTTGCTCGCTTCCCCAAACACACGAACGAGTAGAGTTGGGCTCTTGCTTTGTTCGCCGCCGCCGCCCCCCGATGATATTTCCAAGTCTTCCGTGTGTTTGATCGCAGGGGGCTTCGTTTCATCCCTATACTGCACAGCATGGAATTTCACGGGCCGGGGTTTGGCGGTAGATCGCTTGATCCCGGTATTCCAGATCTCCATTCCCGCCGGAGCCACCATCTTGGCATATGGGAAGTGGAAATTATCCTGCTCTGCGGTATAGCCTTCTAGGTTAACGGGGTCTTCAGGTGAGTAGCCGCTCGGGTGATGGATCTCACACGTATAGAACTCTCCAACGGCTGTGTGAAGCAGTACTATTTTCCATTCGATCATGACTAAGTTCGTTTTGGTGGTTAGTTATCCCATCCCCGTTCCATGGCGTACTTCACCAGGCCAGCGATGTTGCGGCAGTCTAGTTTATGGAGAATATTCCTTCGGTGTGTTTCCACGGTGGCCACACTAAGGAAAAGGATGTTAGCGATCTCCTGGGTGGTGTGCTCCTTCATGATCAGTTTCACCACATCCACTTCGCGTTTGGTGAGCGGGCCGTATTTGGTTTCGCCTTCGCGGTGGGTATGGCGATCGGCGGTGGCGGCCAATTCGCGAAGTTCTTGGGCGATGTATTGCCCGCCTTCGGCCACGGTGATGATGGCGTGCTTCAACTCCTCTTTTCCGGTGGATTTTAGCAGGTAGCCGCCTACACCGCTGTCAAGCAACTCCAGCACGAATTCGCGGTGGCCATACATGCTAAGGACGACCACACGCGTATCGGGGCTCGCTTTGCGAATGCGTTTGCTGGCCTCAATACCATCCATGTTCGGCATGTTGATGTCAAGTAGCACGAGATCCGGCTTCATCTCCGTGGCAAGCCGGAGTGCATCTTGCCCATTGTGCGCCTTGCCCACGATGGCCACTTCGGGAAGGCTTTCCAGCAGGCTCTCGATGCCGTCCAGAAAGATGGCCTGATCGTCAACGAGTAGGAGGGTGTAGGGCGCTTGGTCCATCGCTGGCAAAATTGCCGGGTAGCACCTGCAAGCTACAATACTGGTAAACCATGAGTTTGCCGCCCCCGGCGAAGGGGTTCACAGCCACCGTTTCCGCCGGAACCAGAGCAGCATGAGCAGGGCGATGATGCCCATGGATCCCATCACCACGGGGTACCCGTATTCCCAGTGCAACTCGGGCATGTTCAGTGGCTTGCTTCCACCTTCCCAGTCGAAGTTCATCCCGAAGACGCCCACGATGAAGGTGAGCGGGATGAAGATGGTGCTGATGATCGTGAGCAGTTTCATCACCTGCATCATGCGTGCGTTCTGGCCGGCGTGGTAGGTGTTCTCCAAGCTGGTCAGGATCTCGCGGTCGGTATTGATCGTTTCCGCGATGTACACCGTATGGTCCTGCAGGTCGTTGATGTACCGTCGCGTGGCCTTGTCGATCAAGGGGCTTTGGATGCTGTTGAGGCGTCCGGCCAATTCGCGCGTCGGTGTCACGTAGCGGTTCACACCGATCAACAGGCCGCGCAACTCCTGGATGGTCAACAGGTCCTCGTTGCCGGGGCGCACCATCACCTTACGTTCCAGTTCCTCAATGCGCTTTCCGAGGTCTTCGACGATGAGGAAGTAGTTGTCCACGATCACATCCAGCAAGGCGTAGAGCAGGTAATCCGCCCCGGCGCGGCGCACACGGCCCAGGTCCTTCCGCAGCCGTTCGCGGATCGGGTCCAGCACATCGCCGGGGCGCTCCTGGAAGGAGATCACGAGGTTCTTGCGCAGCACGAAGCAGATCTGTTCACTGTGTACGCCGCCGGTCTCTTCGTCCAAACCCAACATTTTGGCCACCACGAATATGGTGTCTTGGTACTCCTCCAATTTTGGCCGGTGATCCGTATTCAGGATGTCCTCCAGCAACAAAGGGTGCAGGTTGAATCGTTCCCCGATGGCCAATAGGACCTTGTCGCTGTCGAGTCCATCGATGTCCAGCCAAGCATGCTCGCATACCGAGTCTGACTCCATGTATTCGGTGATCGAGCTCATCTTTCGCTCCACCACCTTGTCCGGATCGTATTCGAACAAGGTGATGGTGGTGGCCGACCCGGCATCGTCCGCAACTTGGATCAGTGACCCCGGCGGCAACCCGGCCTTGTCGGATCGTTTACGGACCTTCTTCATTGCAGTTGGGTGGTGCGGTCAGTGGTCAGGTTCTGTGGTTGCGGTGTGATCAGGCGATCGTACGCATAGGAGAATTCGATGCCGACGTGATCGAACGCGGTGCGGATGGAGCGGTTCAGTTCCTGGTGCATCACACTGGCCGTTGCGGGATCCTTGGCCCATACGAGTGCGCGCAATCGGATCCCTTGTTCGGTGAGCGAGGCAACACGAACGCTCACACGCTGCGCACCATTGTCCAATTCGTGCGCAGTGCGGCGATCGAGGCAGGAGGGATGTGCCTCGCACAACTTCTGCAGCAGCGCGATCCCCTTTTCCATATCGCTGCTGTAGGTGATCGTTACATCCACTTGCTCGCACACCGTCTCGTCAGCGATGGAACTGTTCACGATATACTCGTCACTGATGACGGAGTTCGGGATGATGACACGGCGGTTCTCACCTGTGACCAGCACCGTATGCCGTAGGGTGATGTCCTCCACGTTCCCCGAATACTTGTCGGCGATGCGGATCGTATCACCAACACGGAACGGCTTGAACGAGACGATGAAGATCCCGCTGATGATGTTGCTGAACGCGCGTTGGGTAGCGAGACCAAGGATGGCTACGAGGATACCGGCACCGGCGAAGAGCGTGACAGCAAGATGCCTGATCGACGGGATCATGGAGATGATCGTGCCGAATGCGGCGAGACCCACGATGAAGCGCAGGGCGTTCTTCAGGAATTTGTACCGGGTGGCATCTTCCCGACCTTTTTCCGACCGTTTGTAAGCGCGCCGGAGAAGGAAGAACAGCGCACGCTCCGCGATGAACGCGGCGACTAGGACCAGGATGATCTTCGCTAGGAGAAGCAGGTTGAAGCCCAGCTTGTCCATTATGATGTTCATCCGATCGGTGAAAGTCTCCGTCATTGGCATGTTCGGCGGCCGAAGTTAACCGACACGCACACAGAGGCGGAAGAGGGCTGTGATCTTCAGATGTCCGAAAGGTCGCGGCGCAGCATCGTATGACCTTCCAGCGTTGCGACAGGCTTGCCATGGCGGAATATGCTCATGCCCGTGCCGTGCAATTCCATTCGATCCCCGCTCACCTGCAGCAAGGCACCTTCGCGTAGACCGGCCACCGTGCTACGCGGATTCAACGCGAGGTATTCGGCGATGCGCTGCCCACGGCTTTCGCCGCCATGTCCGGGAATGGTGGCCTCGGTAAAGTGCGGATTGATCTGGAACGGCACGAAGTGGAAGGCTTTCAATGAAGGCGGTTCCACGATGGGCATGTCGTTGGTGGTCATGATCGTGGGGCAGGCCATGTTGGCACCGGCGCTCCAACCGAGATAGGGAAGGCCCTGTTTTACCCGGTCGCCGATCATCTTGATCAATCCCGAACGGTAAAGCGAACGCAACAAAAGGAAACTGTTCCCACCACCGACGGCCACTATGTCGAGCCCCTTCAAGGCCGAGCTCGGATCAGTGGCTTTATGCAATCCGATCGTTTCGCATCCGAAGCCTGCGAACACTTCCGCGACCTTCTGCACATAGGCATCCTGTTGTTCCTCCGGTGTGGCGAACGGTACGAAACCGATCCTCTTTCGGCCTTCCATGAAAGCGGTCAAATGTTGGCGCGGCCAATGGAAGAAGGGTTCGCCGGGCAGAGTTGAGTTCGAGAGCAGGAGGAGTTCCATATGCATCAATTCATTCTTCTACGGTGCCAAGGACACGAAGGGTGATACGTTCCGGATCGCCATCGGTGGTCACGATGATACGACGTTCGAGGGGGCCTGGTCTTGCGCGACCGGTGAAGATCACCTCCAGCTCACCGGTGCCTCCGGGTGGGATCGGTTCTTTTGAAGCGCGACCGATCGTACAGTCACATTCCGCTTGCGTACTTCGGATGGTGAGCGGCACTGTAGTCGTGTTCCTTATCGGGAAGTGGAAGACCTTTTCCCGACCTTGTTGAACAGTGCCGATCCGGAAGTCCACTTCGGAGTCCACGGCACGCGGAGAGAACACGATGCGTTCCACTTCGATCCGGCGTTCGCGCGCGGCGCCCATACTGAATACCGATCGCGTCGGATCATGCACATCATCGCTGATGCCTTGCGCGGAGCGATCCTCGCCGAACGGTAGTTCCTCGATGCGCAAGCGCCCTCCATTCGTTGCCGTGCTATCCAAGAAGGGAATGAACGCGCCATTCTCAGCGCTCCGGAACTGGTTGCGCAAGGTCTCGATCCTTCGCAGTGAAAGGTTCTTGTTGTAATCGCTCTTCGCCAATGGGCTTGCGTGACCGCGCACTTCGAGTGTTATTTCCTCTCCACTTTGAAGAATGGGAAGCAATGCTTTCACCAACTCATCGAGCCTTCGGTTGCCGCGTTCCACATCGTTGCGAATGAACGCATTGAAGGCGGTCGTGTCTTGTTGTTCCTTCTGGTAGGTCGTGAATAGCGCCCTGTATTTGGAGAATGTAGCGCTGTAGTCCTGGGCTGTGGTCGTGGCCCAAGAACGGGGGTCTGGTTCATCATTGTGGAAGTAGAGCGTCAGCGGGAATTGCACTTGAAATTGGGCGATGGTTGCCTGAGCGGTCGCGGTGGTGTCGCGTGGAGCGGGAGGGACGTGCTTCACCGATGGTCGGGATGGACTACGTAAGCGGTAGAGATCATTGCAACACGTTTCACCTTTCGCCGCGAAAGAGCCTTTCCTGTTGCTGGTGATCCAGCCATCACCGGTAGCTGCATTGAACGCTGGGTAGAGGTCGTTCGCTGAAGAATTGATCGGAGCGCCGGCATTCATCGGTGGATCGAGAACGCCATTGTTCCATATGGTCCGAAAGATGTCGTAACCGCCAAGTCCGGGATGGAAGTCGCTGCTGAACCAGAAGGTGCTGTCATTCTCGTCGAAGGAAGGGCAGGTCTCATTCCCCAGCGTATTGATCATTGGACCTGCGTTGCGCACATTGGTGATCGCATTGTCCGCCAGGTCGCCCATCCAGATATCCATGGATCCACTTCCACCCTCGCGATCGCTTGCGAAGAACAGCACCAACTTTCCATCGATCGTTGCCACCCACGGTTGTGTTGTATTGCCGGTTGCATCCAGCCCAGTGATCGGCTCGCTTGGACCGGTCGGCAAGCGTGTTGCGATGGATCGTGTTCCATCGGTGCTCAGTTGCGTGAAGTACATGCGTTCTCCATCGGCCGTCCAAACCAGGTTCGCATGCTCCAAGCCCAAGCCCATGGCATCCGGCGGTCCTTGCTCCTGCATCGGGTCCATCCATCCGTCCCCGGAACGTTTCGCGGAATAGATGCCTACGTGGTATGCTGCGGTGTCCTGCACTTCACCATCGGCATTCACTTCGCCACGCAGACTGCTGAACCAAAGTGTGCTATCAGGCCCGAAGCGGGCGCCGAATTCGCTGTCGTAGGTATTGATCGGTTGCTGGAGATGTTCCAGCGATGCGGAACTGCTTGCGGTATCCTGGGCCGCTGCCAGCTTGCATCCGGCGATCCCATTGCGCGCACGCTTGGCGATATCGGATGACTTGTCCTTCTCTTTCTGAAGGGTCTTGTTCCAGTTGCGCTCGGCTTCGGTGTATTGTCCGTCGCACATCAGCATCTCGGCGAGCCAGCGCAAGGCCTCCGGATGTGATCGCCCCATGTCCTTGCGGTACACGCGATCATAGAGTTCGGCGGCTTGCGGATATTGGTTGCTTAAGCGGCAGGCTTCGGCCTGTTTCCATTGCAGGCTCATGCGCCCGGGATCAAGTTCCAGCGCTCCGGCGTAGAAGCGTGACGCGCCATACGGTTCGCCTCGCGCAGAAGCAGCATCTCCCCAAGTGGTCCATTGCTCTACGGATTGCGCACGCCCGATAAACGCCAGCGATCCCAGGAAGAACAGGAGGAGAGAGCGGCGCACTTTGCACATCGGTCAAAGCTGTTCAGGGCATGCTTTGAAACGGACGGGAACGGCAGGGTACTTTCGGAAGATGCGCACCGCGGTGATCTCGAATCCACCACGGTTGCGGCTTGCGGGGACGAGATCACTTGTGTTGATGTCATAGCTCAAGCCGAATGTCCAATCATCATGCTCGAAACCGGCATAGAGGTAGCCTGCATCGGCCGCGCGATAGTGTGCGCCGAATTGAACGGCGCGGTTCAGGCCGTAGCGATCAAGCAGGATGTAGCGCAGGTTGGCTCCCAAGTCCATTTCGTTGAAGGTGCCTTGTTGCATGTACTGCACCATCGGCATCAGGTCCAGGTCATCGCTGATCGGGAATTGCCCCATGGCATGCATGCTGGTTCGACCATCCAACGGAACACCGGGCCCACCAAGAAAACCGATCTTCGGATGCGTGAGGTTGAAGAGGCCGAAGCCGAATTGAAGAGCCGTTCGCGGAGCAGGTGTGTAGCGATACACAAGCCCGGCGTGCAGGTCGGGATGTACCAGCCCGAAGCGATCAAAGCGCTCGCCGGTCGCCAGCGATGGGTCGAAATAGAAACCGTTGAATTGGTTGTCGAACGAGAGCGCGCTTTGGTCCAATGACAAGGATGTGAATCCGAATTGGACACCACCCGTGAGCGCCTGGTCCTTCGCGGATCCGAAGCGTTGGGTCCAACTGGCGCCAATGCTGAAATGGAATTGGTCCAGACGGCTGTCACCGGCGCGATCGTTGAAGAGCCATGCACCGAGACCCAGGCCTTGTACTCCGGCGACGTTCGCTGCATCACCACCCAACGCGAACGTCCTGTAGGGCACGGTTACCGATCGCCATTGTTGGCGGAAGATACAGTTGACACGATAGTCGCCCTTGAACGCACCGATACATCCCGGACCCTGGGATAGCGGCGCGTTGAAGAACTGGGAGAAGTGGATGTCCTGTCCGTGGACGTGGATGTGGAAATGGATGGATCCGAGGAAAAGGGAAATGAGAAGAACGTTGGATCTTCCTCGGTGTGCCGATCGCCTTCCAAATATTCCGGCAATGGGCGTTCTCATCGCACGACGGTCACATTACCCTTCGTGAAGTAGCGCTGTCGATCGATACACTGCACGGTGAGGTGGTAGACGAACACCGCTGGATCCACAGGTCGTCCTTCGTAGGTACCATCCCAACCCTTTGCTTGATCCTTGGTCGAGAACACCTTCTCGCCCCAACGATCGAAGACCAGGAACTCCAATTCCTGAATGGCACGACCGCGAACGAACAACACGTCGTTGTTGCCATCGCCATTGGGTGTGAACGTGTTCGGGACGAAGATGTCCGGATCTGCACAGCGCAGGTCCCGCACCTCCACTTTCACACTTGCGGGTCGCGTGCAAATACCATCGCTGATGGAGACCGTGAACGTGGTGGTCTGTTGCACAACGGCGGTGGGGTTCGCGCTCGCAGGGTCGCTGACCAACGTTGCCGGTGACCATGCGTAAGTAGACCCGCTGGATGGTGTGGCCAGCAGTTGCACCATTGTTCCCGGCAGAACGATCGCTTGATCCACCTGCGCGCCGAACGTGTTACCCGACAGACCGGAGACCTGAACCATCGCGGTGCCTGACCACGTGCAACCGGAAGGAGCAGTGACATCGACGCCATAGGTCGTGGTTTCAGTAGGCGCAACGGCAACGCTCGTTGTGCCCTGGCCGGATAGGATATCTGCGGTCGGTTGCCAAAGGATGGTCGATCCCGCGTCGATCCCCGACAGTGTAAGGATCGAAGTATCCGTTGCGCACAAGGAAACATCGCCGGAAACGGCAACGTCGGCAAAGGAAATGGCAACATGCACACTATCCTCGCCGAAGCAGATGGAACCGTTCGTAGCGCGCACATGGTATGTGCCGCCGACGGCGGGATCCAGCAGGAGCAAGCTGTCCAGTGCTGGTAGGTTGAGCGTATCGAGGAACGTGGACGAAGAGCTCCAGATGAGATCATTTGCCGTGCCATTGCTTGCTGCGGACAACAAGATGCTGGCTACTGGACCGCAGATCAACGTGTCGCTCATCGCTGTTACCAACGGACCGGCTGGCTCAACGATGACATCGCGCAGGACCAGGTCGGAACCATTGCAGGCATTCGGGTTGCTGGCAGTGAGGCGCACCGTATAGGTGCCCGGAGCGGTGTAGGTATGTGTGGGCGATGGGAGGTCACTTGTGGAATCATCGCCAAAGTCCCAGAGGTACGTGTTGCCGATACCACCACCGCTCTGGTTCATGAACGTGAATGTCCGTTCCGCGCAGAGTACTTCAGGAGAGTCGAAAGCAGCCACCACGAGCGGCGTCCCGAAATCGAACTTGAACACGCCGAGGTTGCAGTTCGGGCTGTTGTTCGTATTGCTCCATGCATTTGGTGTGGTGGGGAAGTCGTCACTGCCGCCGCACCCGGCGCATACGGCTTCGTACACACGCCCACGGCGATCGAAGCGGCTTGTACCGCCATCCACATGTTCTTCACTGTTGGGGCTTCCGAAGAAGGTGCCGTAATACAGACTGTCCATGTTCACTTCGAAAACGGCGAGGTAGAAATCGTTGCCGTCCGTTGCTGCTTGGTACGGATCCTTCAGCGGCATTCCGGTCACGCCGAGTGCCAAGCCGATACCGATGTCGCTGCCCCAGCCGCTCACATAAAGCTTGTTGCAATAGTCCACGAGAAATGCCGTGGGGCTGATGTCGAGGGTCCCATCACCGACACCGAAGCGCGATCCCATGAGCAAGCTGGTCAATGAAGGGTCGAGCTTGGCAATGAACTGGCCGGAGCCGGGAGTATTGTATGGCGCGTTGAAGATCAATTGCGCACCGGGCGCGAGAGTTTGGCCATAGAGGAATACGTTGCCGTCCTGGTCCAGGTCCATGAGGTAAGCTTGGTCGTATGCTGTGCTTCCGTAATAGGTCAATGCGCCAATGGATGCGCCGTCCATGCTGTATCGTGCCGTGAATGCATCGGCTTGGCCACCTTGGTAGGTGGTGCGGTAGGCGTTCGGCGAAGTGATTAGATCAGGGCTTACTGTTCCACCACAAACGAAGAGTTCACCACTATCATTTATCGCCCCGCCGAATGCGGCATCGGCCAAGGTTCCTCCGATGAACGTGCTCCATTGCAACAGTGTCAGGGCGGCATCCAACCGCAGCACAACGCCATCGTGTGTGCCACCACCGAATGCTGTTTGTGGCGCTCCGGCAGTTACTGGGAAGTCCGGACTCTGCGTACAGCTGATGATCACAATGTCCTCGTTCGCATCCAACAGCACTTCGCCGCGCATCTCATCGGCGTAGTTCACCTTAAGCGCCGTTGCGCTGTTGTGCCCATCGTTCAACGAACCACCGAGGTAGGTGCTGCCCAGCAGCTGTGTGCCATCGGATGATAGCCGTGCCACGATCATGTCCGAACCCAACGGATAGCTGACGCCGATGCCTTCCGGCGTGTAGGGCGTACCACCGCCGAACGAGCCATCCATCGCACCGGTCGTGGTCGGGAAGTTCGGCGAACCCGTAGTGCCCAGAACGATCACTTCGTTGCTGCTGTTCACGATCAAGCTGTGCGGGAGATCATCGCCGCTGCCACCGAGCATCGTACTCCAGATCATGAAACTGCCGGTGGTGTCGTACTTGGTGATCGCGATGTCCGTTCCGGGGATCGTGTTCTGTCCATCGCCACCGGCCCACGTGGTCTGGTATGCACCGGTGGTGGTAGGATAGCCATTGCCGAACGAAGAACTTCCGCCGTAGAGGAAGCCGTCCTCATCATAGGTGGCCGAGTAACCAAAGTTATCGGTGGTCGCACCGCTGTATGTGCTGAATGCCAGGACAGGGTCGATCACCAGCCGGATATCGTGGTCGTAGTCACCCAGTGAGAAATGCACTACGCCGTTCTTCAACACATAGGAGCAATCCACATGGGATCGCGCACCATGGATCTCTTGGTAGGCGAGTGGGATATGCTCTTCGATAGTTCCGAGAGATGTGCGAATGATCAAATGTTCGTTCTTCAATACAACGGCTTCAGCTCCTTCATAACGGAAGGAGATGGCCCCGGGATCCGCGCCCGGATCGATCAGCAGATCATACTTCAATCCCTTTTCGGCACGCTGTAGGCCGAGATCCACACCGGGGTAGAGGTCATGCGAGAGGATCGCATTATACGCATTGGCACCGCTGGCCCACTTCTTGGGGTCGCTGCCTTGGAAGAAATTGTAAACGCCGGGTCGTCCCTCGATTCCTTCTGCCCGACCCGTGTTGTTGGCGCCGATGAACTGAAGACGTAGCGCATGATGACGCACCGTGGGGTTGGGCCTGCCGACACTACTGGCGTCATGCAAATGGTCGATCGCGCTGCCGTCGTAACGGTCGATCAGAATGGCACCCTTCTCGCACCAAACAGTAGCCCCTGGCAGCTGCGCTTGGTGGGTCACGGCCGCGGGCCACTGACCCTTATTCTCCACGAAATGCATCCCGTTCTGGGCGAGCAGCACGGGGCCAGCGCAGAGTAAGAGACTGGAGAGGATCGATCGAGAGGGGAACGGCATGGCCGACTAAAGTACCGCACAGGCGTTCCCGACCGCGCTCGGTCGGCACACCTTCCATGGAAAGTCAATGCCATCTTCGTATCCGTGAAGATGTACGGAAACCTCCATCCGTATTAGTTACCCTTGGTGAAGATGTTCAAGGCTTAAGCGGATCCAGCGGTCGCCGATGCCCAGAAAGCCGACCTGAAGGACCATTTCCCGTTCTATGGTTCGAAGATGCCGGTGCGACGTCGACTGGTCCGCGACTTTCTGACGGATCATAGTCATCCACCGGCTGCGGAATTTGGGGACCATTATGCGCAACGGCTGGTCGCGACCTGAACGCGAGATGCACTACACCGCTATGGATTTGCCTGCGAAGGCTGCGAAGAAGGGAGGGACCGAACTCATTCCGTTGGCCGAGGACCTTGTGTTGTCCAACAGTTGGTGGGAACTGTGGATGTCATCGCTCCGCAGATCATCGGTGCCATTTTGAAAGGCATCCGAACGAGGTCGCCAAATGGAAAAAGCGATGGGTGGGTAGCGAGAAGTGGTGGGCCCAGCGGAAGACACTGCTGGTACAGATGAAGTGGGGGACGGATACGGATCAACGCTTGTATTTCGCCAATGCACGAAGCTTGCCGGACACAGCGACTTCTTCATCCGCAAGACGGTCGGATGGACGTTACGGGAATATGCGAAGTCGGAACCCGAAGCGGTACAACGGCTCGTCGCATCACATGCATTCTCGCCGCTTACCGTCCGCGAGGCTTTGAAACACCTGTGAGGGCTCCGCCTTGTTGCAACGCCTCGGTACCCGGATCTACCGTCATACGGAATTCGACGCGACGGTTCCGGCTTCGACCATCATCGGTCTTGTTGGAAGCGATGGGTTGGTTCTTCCCATGGCCGATCGGTACAAGTCGATCGCCGGAGATACCGTGCGATCCCATGTATTGCAACACGGACATCGCGCGCTGTTGTGACAGGTCGATATTGTAAGCACTGCTGCCAACATCATCGGTATGGGCTTCGATCACGAGCTTCAGCTCCGGATGTTGGCGCATCAATCCGGTCACTTGTTCCAGCACAACTTCCGACCCTGCGCCGAGATCGGCACTCTTGTAGGCGAAGTGGATCGCATTGGTGCGCAGTTTGGTGTGGTTCAATTCGGCCAAGGAGGCCATATCGAGTTGGCTCAGGTCCATGAGCTTCTCGATCTGCAGCTGGTGTACTTCTGCATCGAGGAATTGAAGTTCCTTGACCTTCTTGAACACCTTGTACAGTTCCTCCAGATCCTTTGTCTCGCCAACGGAATAGGTGTACAGGCCACGCTCAGGGTCGAAACGCTCAACGACACGGTAGAGCTTGCGCACAGCGGTGAACTTTGCATCGTCCAAACTGATGCGGTCCTTGGAAGCGAACAGCTCCACGGAGAAAGAGGCATCAGCGAATTCATCCGCGGACATCCCCAGTTGATCGAAAGGAAGTTCCTGGAACTCGAAGCTGTGGTTCTTGCCTTCGGAATCCTGGTAGGTAGCTACGACGGCCATGTCCTCATGATCACGGAAGCGATCGAGAACGATGATCGTGCGGGTGTTGCAACGGTTCGCGATGTGGCCTTCGGCATCCGGTATGGAAAGGATGTCCAGCTTTATCTCGTATACGCCAGGTGCCCGGAACGTGTGCTGTGTCCTGCTTCCGTACAGGAGCGATCCATCCCCCATGTTCCAGTGGTATTCGGCCGCTTGCATATCGGGTACGTAGCTCTGTTTGGCATCCAAGGCCATGGGGCGCCCGGTGCGCACGGTGTCAGGTGCGCTGATCCACGCTTGGCGTACGTCTTCGATCACGAGATCGTGCCGTTTCATTTCCTGGAATACGGATCCCGTCTTGCGGTCCACTAGCAAGGAACGCACGGTGAACGTGCCGGGAACGGTGTAGCAATGGTTGGCGATATTGTCGGTGACCTTGGTGCCATCACCCAAGTCCCAAACGTGGTCGAGCGGGAGTGATCTGGTGGCTGCGTGCGTCTTGGTCTTGAAGGAATAGCAGTAGTTGTTCAACTGCTGCGGAACGCACTCGCGGAATCTCGGGATGGTGCGTTTGAAGGAGAAGATGCGATCGATACCCGTGCGATCGGTGCTGAACCACCCGCTGCGGCCATCAGGGCGCATGGCCATGCCCAGATCATTTCCAGGTGAATTGATGGGTGCTTCCAAAGCCTTCGGTGCGGTGAAGCGCACACCATCGAAATGCGATGAATAGATGTCGAGCTTGCCTTGACCTCCATTACGCTCACTTGAGAAGAAGAACGTACCGTTCGGTCCGAATGCAGGGAACACCTCGTTCCCCGTGCTGTTGATGGCGGCCCCGAGGTTGACGGGTTCGGTCCATCCGTCCGCAACACGAACAGAACGGTAGAGATCCACCCCTCCGAGACCACCGGGCATATCGCTGGCGAAGATCAACGTGTCACCACTCCTGTTCAGCGCGGGATGCATGGTCGAGTGCTTCGCGGAGTTGTGTTGGAAAGGGATCGGTACGCTCCAGGTCTCGCCCGTCAGGGCAGAGAAGAACAAGCCCAGTTCGGCGTTCGTCCCTTTGAAATTGGACAGTTTCTTAGGTAGGACTTGGTTGCGGGTGAAGCAGATGGAACGACCGCCATTGCTGAACGAAGCAGGACCATCATTCACAGGAGTGGCCAGGTTGGCGCTGAAGAGGATGGGCTGGCCCAGCGCATCTCCGTCCAACGGGACCCAGTAAAGGTCCGCGAGCGGTTTCCCTGTTTCGGCGTTCCGAAACGCAATGGTCGCTTCCGATTCACGCAGCGAACAGATAACAATACCGCTGTCCAGAAGTACGGGTGCATAGTCCTCGGCCAACGGCCCAAGATCCATGGGCGTTACTTCATTGATCTCCTGAGCGGATAGCGTGAGTGCCGCTGCCTGCAGGATGGAAAATGAGAGGATGCGGTTCATCAGAAGTAGCGTGGGTCCTTAACACGGATGCGGTATCCGAATTCGTACTGGACCATGAGTCCATGCGAACCGTGGTGGTAGGGGAGCAGGTCGGAAAGTCCGAGATCGTAGGCATAGCCCAAGCGCCATTGTGGCGTAGGAAGCACTTCCAACGAAGCGATGAACGCATCGCCGGTCCTGTAGGATGCGCCCAGCCAGACCTTGTCCTTGAGGATGACGTTGGCGCTGACATCGGCTTGTACTCCGCTCGATACGCGGTATCGGATAAGTGTTGATGGCTTCAGTTTCACGTCCTTGGCCACTTGGTACACATAACCACCGGTAAGCATCGGTTGCAGATCGGCCTTTGTGTCGCTGATCGTCCAGCCGTCCGAGGTCGTTGAATAGCGGTGCTGGATCAGGAACGGGGATGACACACCAATGAACCAAGTCTTGGTATAGTAGAAGGCACCGGTGCTGAAGTTTGGGCGGAAGGCGCTGCGTGTATCACTGGAGAAGGATTGGTCACCGACCTCTTGCAGTGCGAGCGTGGTCCATTGGCTGCGCAACAACGTGAATCCGGCTCCCACTCCGAAGGACAGTTTTCCCTTTCTGAAACGGATGCGGTAGGCATAGTTGGAGAATACGCCTGTCTCTTGGCTCACTCCTATCTTGTCGTTGTACACGACCAGGCCAAGACCGAGCTTCCGGCGGCCAATGGGAGCATGAACACTCAGGAATTGTGTCACCGGAGCGCCATCGAACCCCACCCATTGCTGACGGTAGGTGAGATTCGCTGCAAGCGCATCGCGACTACCCGCATAGGCCGGGTTGATCACCAGTCCATTGAACAGGTACTGGCTCGTCAGGGGTGTGTGCTGCGCGAACATCATCGTTGGGAGCGCTAGGCCCACAACCAAAGGAATATGGATGAAGGTCTTCAACGCTTGATCACTACGAAACCGTTGTACGTCTCTTTACCGGATAGGTTCAACACATAGAAGTAGGTGTCGTTCGGCAGATCATGGCCGTTCTTGGCGTGGCCGTCCCACTCGTTCGCATAGGAACCGTTCTCGTACACCAACTGGCCCCACCGGTTGAAGACAGTGAGCTTGCTGCCCGGGTAGGCCGCCATACCGGTGATCTCGAACCGATCATTGGTGCCATCACCGTTCGGGGAGTAACCCTGTGGGATGAAGAGTTCACCCACGTTGACCACCAACGTATCCCATGCCGATCGGCAGGTGCCGATGGACGCATGGAGCAGGATTACATTGCGGCCGAAGGAAAGACCGGAAACGTCGGTCCCAGCAGCTGTCGGGTCGGTGAATGTTCCAGTGCCCTCAAGTAAGCTCCATTCCAAGGAGACGCCCGGAGTCGAGGTCGCTTGCACATGGGTATCATGTTCTTCCTCGAGGTCCTGGTCAGGACCAGCGTCGACCACCAATGGCACTCCCGGATCATGGAACACCACATGACATGTATCACTTGCGCTGCAACCGTTGTTGGAAACGGTCCAGGTGAACGAATAACTGCTGTATGAGGCCACGGATACATGCGCGCTGGGATCGCTGATCGATGGGCTGAATGCTGCTTGTCCGGACCATATGCCCTGTCCATCGGCGACAAATGCGGCTAAGTCGTGTTCAAGCCCGCAGACGGCAGCATCAGGGCCGGCGTTGGCCATTGGAACTGGAGTGATCCCGATATTCGAGGACCAGCTCGCAGCACAATCCCCGGCACCAACGGAATACGTCACTTCAATGAAGCCGTTGAGCCCGGCTGGATTCAACAAGTTCCCTGTAACTCCGGTCCCGGACCAAGTACCGCCGGCATCGCCAGTGGTCAGCGAACTGAGGTCCAGTAAAGAGGCATTGCCGCAGATACCGGATGGAGCCGACCACCCCGCGTCGAAGGAAGTCGTGATGTCGATCTGCTGTTGGTCGCTCGAAGGGCAAACACCGTCGATCGCATGGATGATGATGTACGTGCCGACAGCGCTCTGGCTGGGCTCTATCGCTCCCGTTGCCGGGTCAATGGATAGGCCAAGACTCGCAGTGAAAGAGCCGCCGGACGAAGCCATTGACGGAAGGACGGATGAGAAGCCACGGCAGAAGCTGTTCGACCCGTAGTTGAATGAGGCATCCATCGCGCTGAGGAAGGTCACGGTGGAAACATCGCTTGCAGTGCAGCCAGTAACTGTTACGGTCCACGTGAGGTCGTATACGCCTGGAGCGGTGCTGGTGATGGTGGTTTGTGGATCGGACGCGTCGGTGAAGCTGACCTGTGCGGGCCCGCTCCAGTTTCCGTCGCCAACTGCCGCCAGCGTGAGTATCGTGCCACACGTACTTTGGTCGGGACCAGCTTCACTTGAGCAAGTCACGGTTGATCCAGTGCAACTGCAGGCAGAGTTCCAAGCGTCTCCGATCGTAGCGGCGTTACCGTCATCACAAGGTGATCCGATCGTATTCGGCCCGTTCACTACACCAGCGCAATCAGTGCAAGAAGCGTTGGCGACGATGTTGGTCGTCCCGCCAGCGCAAGTGCCGCAGGCGTCGATGCTAGCCGTTCCGTTCACTACACCAGCGCAATCGGTGCAAGAGGCG
>Ga0209181_10003089_pt1 | contig 26266 bp, 25 predicted proteins | sample MAT05_FD_187208 | JGI IMG/M metagenome (GOLD analysis project Ga0209181, IMG submission 187208) | Freshwater microbial communities from Lake Fryxell liftoff mats and glacier meltwater in Antarctica - MAT-05 (SPAdes) (version 2) | ecosystem: Environmental > Aquatic > Freshwater > Ice > Liftoff...
GACTTCCGCGAGGAGGAGCAGGTGGCGCGGTTGCGGCAGCTTTGGAAGAGCCTGGAGCTGGAGATTCTCAGCGTGCTGGAGGCGATCAACCGGCTCCGCGAGAGTCCCGAGTTCGAACTTTACGAACTGACGGCGAAGCAGCCGGAGATGCTGGAAAGTGTGGTGGCGAGGCAGATCGCGGGGCTCGAAAAGGAGATCGCGGAGCTGACGAGTGAGGCGGAGAAATCGGGCGAGGAAATCGTCGAACTGATCGGAGACGCGGTCCGAGGTTTTGGTTAGAACGGGATGACGATGCCCTCGTTCTGCTCACGGCGCGGATGTTCCCGGATGACCTCGTGGTAGAGCGCAAACAAGCGCGTGAAAACCTCCTCCCAGCCGTAACGCCCGGCCACCGCGGCGCTGGCGCGGGCGCCCATCGCCGGGAGATCGGCGCGGCTCGTTTCTTCGATCGCCGCTGCCAGCGCGGTGGGAGAGTTTTCCCGGGCCCATAGGGTCTGGTCGCTGTGGATGATGCGATCCATGTAGCTGCCGCGGATGCCGATCACCGGCGTACCGCAGGCCTGCGCCTCCAGGGACACCAGGCCGAACGTCTCCTGCACGCCGGGATGCACGAAAAGATCGGCCGCACGATAGAGCGCCGCGAGACGATGCGGGTCGGTGGAATAAGCGAGGTGGGAGATGGCCGCCGGGCGCTGCGCGATGGCGGCCTGAAGTTCGGCGCGTTGCAGCCCGTCGCCGACCACGAGGAGGTGAAAGCGGCCGGGAAACTGGCGGTCGAGCCGCTCGAAAGCGGCGAACAGCGTGTGCGTATTTTTTTCCTGCGCCAGCCGCCCGACGTAAAGCAGGAGCATGCGCTCCGGCGGGATGCCGAACTCGCCGCGCACGTCTTCGCCGGGCTGCGCTGCCGGCTGAAAGATCGCGGCGTCCACGCCGAGATCGGTGAGCGCTACATTCCCCACGCCCCAGGCGCTGAGCACCGCGCCGAGCGCCGGCGAGGGGACGAGTGTGCGCTCGAAGCGGTTGTAGAGATTGCGGATGTAGCGCCGGGAGCCATCGAGGAAAAACTCGGTGATCGTGGTGCCGCAATACTTCTCCGCCGTGCGCAAGTAGGCTTCAGGAAAGTGCGAATGGTAAAAGCCGATCACCGGGATGCCCAGCGCCGCCCCGGAGAACACGGCTTTCCACGCTACCTGATACGGGTCGCCGCTCTCGATGATGTCCGGCCGTTCGCGCTCGATGATGCGCTCGATCTGCCCCAGCCGCAGCAGCACGCGGTAGCGCGAAGTGCGCGAGACGAGCGGCGAGCGGATGGTGTAGACCCGTGCGCGGTCGGACTCGATGCACTCGTCGCGTTCGCCGGGAATGATCAGCACATGCTCGTCGGCTGCTGTCCGCTGCTGCACATGGCGCACCTTTTCGGCCACGTAGCGTTTCACGCCTCCGCTGAGCGGGGAATAAAACTGCGTGAGATCGCAGACCTTCAAGCGAGGAGATCCGCCGGATTATCACCGCAGAGACGCGGAGACGCGGAGGAAGAGGGAAAATCGAGGACCAGCCGCTTCAGTCCGTCGCGAAGAATGGGAACGTGGAAGTTGATCAGAAGGCCGAGCGGCGAACCACTAAGCTTCAGATAGGTCAGCAATTGCGCGTTGTGAATGGGAAGCAGTTTTTCGACGCACTTCAGTTCCAGGACGACCAGGTTTTCAACGAGCAGATCGATTCGGTAACCACAGTCCAGCTTCACGCTCTCGTAGGCGACGGCAATCGCCTTCTGCCGCTCGAAGGCGAAGCCGTGTTTTGCGAGTTCGTAGCACAGGCATTCTTCATACGCTGACTCCAAAAGGCCGGGCCCGAGCGCTCGATGAATGCGAATCGCCGCCCCGATGACGAACTCCGTGATCTCATTGGCCCTCTGCGCCCCGGCGCCTCCGTGGTTCATCCGTCAGTGCTCGAACTGCGCGAGATACTTCTCCGCGTCGAGCGCGGCGGCGCAGCCCTGGCCGGCGGCGGTGACGGCCTGGCGGTAGATGCGATCTGCCACGTCGCCCGCGGCGAAAACGCCGGGGACGTTCGTGTGGGTGCCGCTCGTTTGCAGCAGGTAGCCGCTTTCATCCATGTCGAGCTGGCCCTGGAAGGGGACCGTGTTCGGGGTGTGACCGATCGCGACGAAGACGCACTTCACTTCCAGTTCGCGCTCCGCGCCATTCACGGTGTCGCGAATTTTCAGCCCGCGCATTTCGCCGGTTTCGTCGGCGAGATATTCCACGGGTGCGGAGTTCCAGACCGGCTCGATCTTCGGGTTGGAAAGCGCGCGGTCGGCCATGATTTTCGAGGCGCGCAGCGAGGCGCGGCGGTGGATGAGATAGACCTTCGACGCAAACCGCGTGAGGAACGTCGCCTCTTCCGCCGCCGAATCGCCACCGCCGACCACCGCCACCGGCACATTGCGGTAAAACGCCCCGTCGCACGTGGCGCACGAGGTCAGCCCGTGACCCACGAGCGCTTTTTCGCCGGGCAGGCCGAGCCACTTTGCGCTCGCGCCACTCGCCACGATCAAGGTTTGCGTTTCCTTCCACTCGCCGTCCAGCTTCACCCGCAGATGATCGCCGGCGGGCTCGAAAGCTTCCACGGTGGCATAGCTGAAACGCGATCCGAAGCGCTCGGCCTGCGACTTCATGTTCATGACCAGTTCGGGTCCATTGATGCCCTCGGGGAAGCCGGGAAAATTTTCCACCAGCGTGGTCGTTGAGAGCTGGCCGCCGGGTTCGTGGCCTTCCAGCACGAGCGGCGAGAGATTCGCGCGGGCGGCGTAGATGGCGGCGGTGAGCCCGGCGCAACCGGTTCCGACGATGATGAGTTTTTCCATGGGAGGGCAGAGTTAAGCCCACGGCTCGAACCCCTGCAAACGCGGAAACGCGGGCTTGCGTGTCATCGCGGACTACGGCAACAACGCTGCAACATGCACGAGGGTAGCATCATTATCCGCCTCCCGGTCGCGGTCAGTGAAATCGAAAAGCTGAACGCGCTGGTCCGCCGTTTTGGCGAATTGCACGAGGTGCCTTCGCGGGCGCTTTATGCGGTGAATCTGGCGCTCGATGAGCTGGTCACGAACACGATTCTTTACGGCTTCGACGATCCGGAAAATCAGGAGTTTGAAGTGCGGCTGGACGTCTCGGGCACGGAATTGCGCGGCGAGCTGCGCGATGGCGGCCGCGTTTTCAATCCGCTGGAAGTGCCGCCGCCCAATCTCGATGCGCCGCTGCAAGAACGCGAGGTGGGCGGCCTCGGGCTGCACCTCGTGCGCAGCTTGATGGATCGCCTCGAATACCGCCGCGAAGGCGTGAAAAATGTGCTCACTCTCGCCAAGCGAATCCGTTAGCCTCCGCAGCGCTCCCGCTTTTCATGCAAATTCAGGAAGACAAACAGGGCGACATTTTCATCTTTACGATCTCCGAGCATCTCGACACGGCTTCGGCGAACCCTTTCGAGACGCGGCTGCTCGGGTGCATCGATAAAGGTGAGCTCCGGGTGCTGGTCGATTGCACGCCGCTGGAATACGTGAACAGCGCCGGCCTGAAGGTCTTTCTGCTCGCGGCCAAAAAGCTCGAGGCGGTGCAAGGCCACCTGGTGCTCTGCGGCCTCGCGCCGAGTGTGCTGATGATTTTCGAGATGATCGGCTTCACCCGCATCATGAGGATCGTGCCCACCCGCGAAGACGGACTGCTGGCGCTCCGCGAGGGAGACGCGAAGGCGTGAGCAACCCGAGGCACGGTGGCCGTTGAGGCGGGCTCCGCGAGCTGATTCACGGCTGGGATGAAGGCGACGCTGGCCAACCGGCTGGCGGTGTGGGTCGGGATTCCGGCCGCGATCCTGTTCGCGGCTCTCCTGTGGTTTAGCTCGCAGCGCAGCGTGCGCCGGGTGCTGGCGGAGACGGAGAGCAAGGCGCGGCAGACGGCGCGGTATCACGCGGAGCGGATGAACTCGCAGCTCGCCGAGGCGGCGAAAATCCCGGCGATGCACGCGCGCTCGATGGAATCCGGCGCTTTCACGACCCGCGAGACGCTGGAGCGTTATCTGCGCGAGGTGGTGGAGAAAAACCCGGACATCTACGGGAGCTGCATCGCCTTCAAACCCTACGGCTTCGATTCGACGGAGAATGGCTACGGCCCCTACTTTTATCGCGGGCCGGAGGGCATCGATTTCGTCCAGCTTGCCGCGCCGGATTACAATTACTTCCAGTGGCCGTGGTATCGCGAACCGCGCGACCAGGGCCGGGCGCTGTGGACGGAACCCTATTTCGACGACGGCGGCGGCGGCGTGCTGATGACCACGCGCACGGTGCCGTTTCGACGCGACGGGGCGTTCTGGGGCGTGGCCACGATCGACATCGCGCTCAACCAGCTCATGGCCGAGGCCGGCAAGATCGCGGTGGGCCGCTCGGGCTACGCGATCATGATCAGCCAGACCGGACGCTTCCTCGCGTTCCCCGACCCCTCGCGAGTGATGAAAGCGACGCTGCAGGAAGCGGACCCGGATCTCGCCGCGCGGATGCTGGCCGGCGACGCGGGTTTTCGCCGCACGAAGGATCCGCTGCGCGGGGAGGATGCGTGGATCGCCTATGCGCCGATCGAGGCGCCGGGCTTTTCGCTCGCGCTCGTCTACCCAAAAAGCGAGGTGCTCGCCGAGGCCTTCGACTTGCAGCAGGAGCAGCTCGCGCTCGGTGTGATCGGCCTGCTCGCGCTCTTCGGCGCGCTCACCTTCGTAACCCGCACGGTGAGCCGGCCGATCACCGAACTGGCGCGCACCGCCACGGAGATCGCCGCCGGTGATCTGGATAAACGCTTCACCTCCGACGCGCCGATCGCCGAGGTGCAGACCCTCGCGAACGCTTTCAACAAGATGACCCGCGACTTGCAAATGCGGATGCAGGAGCTGCGCCACACCACCACCGTGAAGGAGCGCATCGAGGGCGAGCTGAATGCGGCGCGGAGCATCCAGATGAGCCTGATCCCGAAAAAGTGGCCGGCCTTTCCCGACCGCCCGGAGATCGAGCTGCACGCGCTGGTGAAGCCGGCGCGCGAGGTCGGCGGCGACTTCTACGACTTCCACCTCATCGAAGACGACTGGCTGTGTTTCTTCATCGGCGATGTCTCGGGCAAAGGGGTGCCCGCGGCTCTTTACATGGCCGTCACGAAAACTTTGCTTAGAGCAAGCTCGTCAAAACCCGGCGAGGCCGCTGAGATGCTCGTGAAGGTGAACAATGAACTTTGTGCCCAGACGGATAGCGGCATGTTCGTCTCGCTGCTTTACGCGATGCTCGATCTCCGCACCGGTGCGCTGGAGTTGGGCAGCGCCGGGCACCCCTCGCCCTTCATCCTCGGCGCGGATGGCTCCGTCACTCCGATGGAGGTGCGGCGAAATGTGGCGCTCGGCGCCCTCGCGCAGCTCGACTACCAGATCACCCACGCGCAGTTGCAGCCGGGCGACGCGCTCTTTCTCTACACCGACGGGGTGACCGAGGCGCTCAGCCATGGAGAGAAATTTTACACCCCCGCGCGGCTCCAGATCGCGCTCAAGGATCTCGCCACCGCGCCCGTGGACAAAATCACGCGCGGCGTGGCTCAGGATGTGCAAGCCTTCAGTGCCGAGCAGGACCAGGCCGATGATATTTCCGTGATGGCCGTGCGCTGGCGCGGCCCTGCTTCCTCCACCCACCGCAGTTGAAAACCCCAAAAACCATGGCGACCAAAAAGGGCGACCTCCCTCCCACCAAGAACTTCGTTCTCGATACCAACGTCCTCATTCACGACCCGCAGTCGATGTTTCAGTTTGAGGAAAACGTGGTCTGGATTCCGATCGAAGTGCTCGAGGAACTCGACCGTTTCAAATCCGAAAGCACCACGCGCGGCGCCAATGCCCGCGAAGTCCACCGCCGGCTCGGCGAACGCTTTCGCACCAAGCAGCAGATGAAGGATGGCGTGACGCTGGAGAATGGCGGCCGCCTGCAGGTCTGCATTCATCCGGCGTTCAATGGGGAAAAAAATCAGGCCAAGCTGCTTTCGGAGTCGCCGCGCTTCGAAGTGGTGAGCCGGCTTTTCACCGACCTGGAATCCACGGACAACCGCATCCTCGCCTGCGCCGCCTACGTCGCCGATACCCAGCCGAACGGGATCCTCGTGACCAAGGATCTCAACATGCAGCTCAAGGCGCGCGCCCTCGGCATCGAGGCGCAGGATTACCGCACCGATCGGGTCGAGGACAACGACATCCGCCGCACCCAGCGCCGCAACGAAAAGGACGAATACGAAAGCCTCGACGTCCCCGGCCACACCCTGCAGGCCTTCGCCAGCCAGCAGGAAATCGTGCTGGAGACGACGCGCGAATTCCTCCCCAATGAATACGTGCTCCTGCGCAACGAAGAGGAGCCATCGCACGCCATCCCCGCGCGGCACATCGGCGCGGGCGAATTCGTGAAGCTGCACCACGAGCACATCAGCATCCGCGGCGGCCGCAATCTCACCGCCGCGAATCTCGGCCAGCGCTTCTTTCTCGATGCGCTCTACGATCCCTCGATCACGCTCATCACCGTCTACGGCAAGGCCGGCACCGGCAAGACGCTCCTCAGCGTCGGCGCCGCGCTCGAGCAGGTGCAGATCGGCGAGTACGAGAAGCTGCTCATCACCCGCGTGATCATGCCCACCGGCCGCGACATCGGCTTTCTGCCCGGCCGCATGGAGGAAAAAATGCAGCCCTGGGTGCAGCCGGCCTACGACGCGCTGGAGCAGCTTTTGGCCAGGCCGCGCAAGCCCGAGGTGTTCGAGAAAAAGAAGCAGAGCTCGCGCAAATCGCCGTCGCCCGCCGTGTCCGCGGTCTCCGGCAATGGCAACCCGCTCGCCGGCAAAACTGCCCGCCCCTACGAACCGCTGATGCAGGCCGGCCTGCTGGAAATCGAAGCCATCGCCCACATCCGCGGCCGCTCCATTCCGCGCGCCATCTTCATCGTCGACGAAGCGCAGCAACTCACCCCGCACGAAGCCAAAACGCTCGTCACCCGCATGGGCAAAGGCTCGAAGATCATCCTCATCGGCGACCTCGCGCAGATCGACAACCCCTACGTCGACGCCCACACCAACGGCCTCGTCTTCACCCGCAACCGTCTCCAGGGCCAGCCCTTCATGGCCCACATCAATCTCTTCAAGGGCGAACGCAGCGAGATGGCGGAAGTGGCGGCGAACCTAATGTAGGGAACACCGACTCTCGACCGCCTGGCGCAATCCCCTTTTACCCGCGGCGGCGCCGCGCGAAGAAGGCCAGCGCGCCGCAACCGATCAGACTGGCCGTTCCCGGCTCAGGAACCGCTTGCACCAGAAATCCACGGGCCTCGCCACCGCCATTGCTCATGGTGTGAATATTAATGTAATAGCGGCCAGCCAGCAGCTCGGTCGCTTGTGGCGCAGTGAGGCTTTGGGTCGTCGCAATCGAGCCGCCATTCGCGGTGCTGGAGACGCGGGCCAGGTTAAAGAGCACAGCCGTGGTGCCAGTGAATGTCGAAGCCTGAGCGAGAGTGACCGGGCCGTGAATGTGCGAGTTCATCACTGCGCTCGTTAAGTCCGTGAAATTGTTTCCCGTGCCCCAACCCACATTGACCGTGAGAACCAAGGTCGCATCATTGAAACTGATGCCCGCGCCGATCTCGCCGCCGGAACCAGTACTGGCCGTAGTCACCGTGCCCGCGGGCTCGTTCCCCGGCAAAAGACCGAAACCCGAAGTGCCTTGGAGATCGAACTGGATGATTGTGGCACTCGCGGAACTCACGAATGCGCAAAGGACCGCGGCGAAGAGGGGAAGTTTCATAGGTGGCTAGGGGTCCGCATGTGGTCAAATCGGCGCATCCCCGGCAAGCCCTGAATTGCTCCAGGGCAATTCTCGAGTGATTGCCGAAAATACCTTCCGCAAATTTGCGTGTCGTCCTGAGCTTGCGAAGGCTCTCCCCTGCTACCGGTGAGGTCCCTCGCAAGCTCGGGATGACTCTTCCGGAAACGACTTTTGGCAGATACTTTAATCCCCCTCATTCCGCCGATCGCGGCTGAGCAGGTTTTGCAGCGCGTCGCGAGGAGAAGTCGTCCCGTCCAGCAGGGCTCGCATCTGATCGATGATCGGAGTCGAGATGCCGAGGCGGCGGGCGCACTCGTGTGCGCTGTAGGTGGTGGGCACGCCTTCGGCCACCATGTTCATCGAGGAGACGATGGCGGCGAGGGTTTCGCCGCGGCCGAGGCGTTCGCCCACGGCGCGGTTGCGGCTGTGGCGGGAGAAGCAGGTGACCATCAGGTCGCCGATGCCGCTCAGACCTTGGAAGGTTTCGCGCCGGCCGCCGAGCGCGGTGCCGAGGCGCACGAGTTCGGCAAGGGCGCGGGTGACGAGCGCGGCTTTGCTGTTGTCGCCGAGGCCGAGGCCGTCGCTCACGCCGGCGGCGAGGGCGAAGATGTTTTTCAGCGCGCCGCCGAGTTCGATGCCGGCCACGTCGTCATTGGTATAGGCGCGGAAAAAGGCGGTGGAAAAAGCCTGCTGGAGCCGCTGGGCGATGGCGGCGTCCTGGGAGCCGAGCACGATCGCGGTGGGCATCCGGCGCGCGACTTCCTCCGCGTGACTCGGGCCGGAGAGCACGGCGACGGGGTTCTGCGGAAAGGATTCCGCGACGATCTCGCTCATCCGCAGACCGCTGCCGCGTTCCACGCCTTTGGTGCAGGAGAGCAGCACGGCGTCGCCGCGCAGGTCCACGGTGGAGAGGCGGGAGGTGACTTCGCGCAACGCCTTTGACGGGGTGACGAGCAGCACGAGATCGCAGCCGGCGAGCGCGTCGAGTTCGGCGGTAAAGCGCAGCTCGGCGGGCAGCTCGATGCCGGGCAGGTAGGCGGCGTTGGCGCGCTCGTCTTCCACCTTGGCCACATGCTCGACGTCGTGACCCCAGACGGTGGTGCGGATGCCATTTTCCCGCAGCAAGAGCGCGAGCGCGGTGCCCCAACTGCCCGCACCGATGATGCCGGCGTGTTCAAACATCGAGCGGAGAAATCTGGTCCACGAAAGACACGAAAAAGCACGAGAGGCAGAACGGTGAACGGAGACTGGGCGAGTCGAAAACCTTTTGTGTCATTTCGTGTCTTTCGTGTCTTTCGTGGACTCCTCATCCCGTTTTTTTCCCCCCATGCGCAGCTCCGTGCCCGCGACGAGCCGCGCGATGTTCGGCTGGTGCCGCCGCACCACCATCAGCGCGGCGGCCACGGAGAAATAGAAATGCGCCCAGCTCCGCAGCCCGCCAAGAAAGAGGAACGCGATGACCACCAGCGGCAGCGACACCGCGGCGATGAGCGAGGCGAGCGAGACGTATCGCGAGGTCTTGAAAACCAGCGCCCAGATGCCGAAGACGATCAGCGCGGGCAGCGGCATCATTCCAAAAATAACCCCGAGCGAAGTGGCCACGCCTTTGCCGCCTTTGAACTTCAACCACACGGGAAAATTGTGGCCGATGATGCAGGAAACCGCGGCCGCGATGCCGGCGTAACCGGGATCGAAAAACTCGATGCGCTCGTGGCCATGCGGCAGCGGCACGTGGATCGCCCAGCGCGTGGCGAGCCACATGCCGAGCTTCACGGCGACCACGCCCTTGAACGCATCGGCGAAGAACGTGATCAGGCCGAACTTTTTCCCCATCACGCGCCAGACGTTGGTCGCGCCGATGTTTCCACTGCCCACGGCGCGAAGGTCCACGCCCTGCGATCGCGCGACGATCAGCCCGAACGGAATCGAGCCGAGCAGATAGCCGAGGAAGACGATGACAACGATGAGACCAACGGGCACGGCGTCACTCGACGCGACGCCGCGCCTGCTCGTCAAGCGCGCTCGCGCGGGTCGGTTTGCGGGGGTTTGCCGCGGCTCTGGCGGACGGTAATCAGGATCACCGCGCCGAGGATCAGCGCGCCCGCGAGCAGGACGCTGTGGGGCAGCGGTTCGGCGAGCACGAGACGACCGAGGAGCACGGCGATGAAGGGATTCACATAGGCATAAGTCGCCACCCGCGCGGGCGTGCTCACTTGCAGCAGCCAGACATACGCGGTGAAGCCGACGAGCGAACCGAAGACCGTGAGGTAGAAAAACGCCGTGATCGACGCCTGGCTGAACAACGACGGATGCACGCGGGGCACCTCACCGAAGATCACTCCGGTGAACAGCAGCGTGCCGCCGCCGGCGATCATCTGCATGCCGATGGAGAGCAGCGCGTCCTGCGGCTTCCGCGCGTGGCGGGAGAAGACCGAGCCCAGCGCCCAGCTCATCGTGGCCAGCAGCAGCACCGCGGCGCCGACCGGATGCACGAGCCGCGCGCCGCCGGGATCGCGACTCAGCGCGATCAAGGTCACGCCGGCAAAGCCGAGCGCGAGCCCGACGAAAACGACCGCGTGCGGGCGCCGCCCGGCGGGGCGCAGCCAGTCGATGAGGATCATCCAGAGCGGGGTCGCGGCGACGATCAGGGCGGTCACGCCCGAGGGCACATATTGTTGCGCCCAGCTCACGCCGCCATTGCCGCCGAGCAGCAGCAGCGCGCCGATCGCCGTGGCATCGATCCACTGCTCCGCGGCCGGCCGCGCTACGCCGCGCGCCCGCATCACGCCGTAGAGGAAAAGGCCCGCGATCAGGAAACGGCTGCCCGCCATGAGAAAGGGCGGCATCGTCTGGATCGCGACGTGGATGCCGAGATAGGTGGAACCCCAGATGACATAGACCGCGAGAAACGCCGCGAGCACCAGCCAGAGCGGCGGCTTTGCCGAAGACACCGGCACGGTCGCGACGGCCGTGGGAGAAGTCAGCGCGGACATGCGACGCGCCTTTCACCGCTGCAATCGTAGTCGGCGAGCGCGGCGCGAAACGCCGCCTCGGGCGCGAGGCCGAGCTCCAGATAGAGCAGGCCGAGCAGGAAGACGGCGTCGTCCACGGGATCGGGCAGCATTGCCGCGCGGGGCGCGGTCAGGGTTGTGTTCATAGGTCTCTTGCGGGATTTCGCAGACCATTGACGGGAACAAAAAGCCCACCGCCATTGGCCGGCGGTGGGTTTTGGAAAGTCGGTTCTCTTGAACTTTAGAACTACTTTTCCCCACCGCTTTGGGCCGAGGCCCAAATAGCAAAACGGACCTTCATCGAGCGGACGCTCGCGAGGGCCGGTTTGGCTGTGGCGGTGGAGGGGCAGTTCATCGGTGAGGCGGAGGATGTATCGCGGCGATCGCCGTGGGTCAAGGAACGCTTCGGTTTCGCGCGGCCAATCTCGCGTTGGCGGAAGCTCCGCGGGCTGCCATCGTGCTGACATGTCCCGCGCTTCTTCACCCTGGCCGCGCCGTCGTTTTCTGCAATCCGCCAGCCTGCTCGGCGCGGCGGCGCTGACCGGTTTCACCCGCCGCGGCGCGGCTGCAGATACGGTCACGCTGCCCTTTGCCAATGGCGAACGACCGCTCGTCACCTATCCGCAGAAGCGCCCGCTCATCCGCCTCACCACGCGGCCGCCGCAGCTCGAGACACCGTTCGAGGTTTTCAATGAAAGCGTGATCACGCCAAACGACGCATTCTTCGTCCGCTACCATCTCGCGAACATCCCGACGGAGATCGACGCCGCGACGTTTCGTGTATCGGTGAAGGGGAAAGTGAACACGCCGCTCACGCTCTCGGTCGCGGATCTGCGCGCGCAGTTCGAGGCGGTGGAAGTGGTGGCGGTGAACCAGTGCTCGGGCAACAGCCGCGGATACTTCGAGCCGCGGGTGCCGGGCGGCCAGCTCGGCCACGGCGCGATGGGCAATGCGCGCTGGCGCGGCGTGCGGCTCAAGGATGTGCTGGAAAAAGCGGGCGTCGCCGCGGGTGCAAAGCAGGTGGTCTTTGACGGGCTCGACCGCGCGGTGATCGAGAAGACGCCCGACTTCATCAAGTCGCTCGACCTGGACCACGCGCTCGATGGCGAGGTGCTGCTCGCCTATTCGATGAATGGCGAGGATCTGCCGATGCTGAACGGCTACCCGCTCCGCCTCGTGGTGCCCGGATTTTACGGCACGTATTGGATCAAGCACCTGCACGAAATCACCGTCGTGGATGAGGCCTTCACCGGCTTTTGGGTCGGCACGGCGTATCGCATTCCCGATACCGTCGGCGCCTGTGTCGCGCCCGGTGCCACGCCGAAGAGCACCGTGCCGATCGGGCGCCTCAACGTGCGCAGTTTCCTCACCAGCGCGGTCGATGGTGCGCCGCTCAAGCCAGGCGCGGAAACGCTGCTGCGCGGCATCGCCTTCGACGGCGGCAGCGGCATCGCCCAGGTGCTCGTCTCCGCCGATGGCGGCCGCAACTGGCGCGAGGCGAAACTCGGCGACGACCTTGGTAAATACAGCTTCCGCGAGTGGACGCTCCCGTTCACCCCGGACAAACCCGGCGTCGCCGAGCTGAAGGTGAAAGCCACCAATCGCATCGGCGAATCTCAGCCGCTCGAACCGCTCTGGAATCCCGCCGGATACATGCGCAATGTCGTCGAAACTACGCGCATCCACATCGTCGCCTGACATGAAGCCGCACCTTTTCTTCGCCATCGCGCTCGCCGGAACCACGCTCGCCGCGCCGCTCAAAATCGAACTCCCCATCGAAACCGCCACGCTCAAATCCGCGCCCGGTGCCGAGCTCGTGACCGCGCAGTGCATCGTCTGTCATTCCGTGGAATACATCAGCACGCAGCCCCCGCTCCCGCGCGCCTACTGGCAGGGCGCCGTGGTGAAGATGCAGCAGAAATTCGGCGCACCGATCGAGGCGAAGGATGCGGATGCGATGGTCGACTACCTCGCGACAAACTACGGCGCACCCGCACCCCAGACCACCCGCGACGGGCCGCAGCCGGCGGCGAAGTAAGGGGAACCGCGGGTCACGCGGATTAACGCGAATTTAGCGTCCTTCAATTCGCGTCAATCCGAGTCATCCGCGGGGAGTGGCTCAGTTTGGTAGGGAAGCCGCGCCGCGGGTTCCCACGCTGAGGGGTGGGCGCCCAAGGAGCCCGCCCCGCGATTGTGGGAACCCGCGGCGCGGCTTCCCTACCGCGATTTCATTGATCCACCACCCATCCGCGGCTCCGATCCTCCTTTCAAAAAAACCCGCGAAGACTTCCCGCCCCGACGGGTGTTTCTCTCCGCGACAACCCCCATTCCCCCCATGAAACTCACCACCCTCCTCGCCCTCCTCGTTCTTCCCACCGTCCTCTTCGCCCAGACGGGCAAACCCGAAGTCGGCGGCGAGAGACGCAAACAAGATCCTTCACTCGCGCCGGTCACCGACACACCCGGCCTGCCGCGCGTGCTGCTCATCGGCGATTCCATTTCCATGGGCTACACCATCCCCGTGCGCGAACTGCTCGCGGGCCAGGCGAACGTCCATCGCATTCCCGCCAATGGCGGCTCGACGCAGACCGGCCTCGACAATCTCGCCATGTGGATCGGCAGCGGCAAATGGGACGTCATCCACTTCAACTGGGGCCTGCACGACCTCAAGCACTGGGCGAACAACAAGCTCGATGACGCCGCGCCGGTCGTGGCCACCCCCGAGGTTTACGAAAAGAATCTGCGCGAACTCGTGGCGAAGCTGAAAGCCACCGGCGCGAAACTCGTCTGGGCGAATACGACGCCTGTGCCCGCGGGCTCCGGCGGTCGCGTGGCAGGCGCTGAAAAGACCTACAACGAAGCCGCCGCACGCGTGATGAAAGCCGCGGGCATTCCGACCGATGACCTGTGCGCCGCCGTCATCTCCAATCCCACCTGGCAGCGCGAAAAGAACGTCCACTTCACGCCGGAAGGCAGCAAGGCGTTGGGGGAAAAAGTCGCCGCCGCAATCACCGCGCAACTTCCGAAAAAGTAACTACGAACCCTCCGGCGCATGTCCCCCCGCATCGCACTCGTCCTCACGCTCGGCATCGCGAGCGCGAGCGCCGCTGAGGTGACGCTCGACGCGCATCGCTTCACGCTGCCGGAGGGCTACACCATCGAAGTCGCCGCCGGTGCCGATCTCGTGCCGCGTCCGATGGCGGCGGCGTTCGACGAACAGGGCCGACTCTACGTCACCGACTCGTCCGGCTCGAATGCGAAGACCGACCAGCAACTCATCGACCGCCCGCATCGCGTCGTGCGGCTCGAAGATACCGACGGTGACGGGCGCTTCGATCGCAGCATCGTTTTCGCCGACCGGCTGATGCTGCCGCAGGGCGCGATGTGGCGCGAGGGTTCGCTCTACGTCGCCGCGCCGCCGAGCATCTGGAAGCTGACCGACTCCGATGGCGACGGCATCGCCGACCAGCGCGAGGAATGGTACGCGGGCCAGACGCTCACCGGCTGCGCGAACGATCTCCACGGTCCTTACGCCGCGCCGGATGGCTGGATCTACTGGTGCAAAGGCGCCTTCGCCGAGCAGACCCACGAGCGCCCCGGCCGCCCGCCGCTGCGCGATCGCGCGTCGCACATCTTCCGCTGCCGCGCGGATGGCAGCGGCGTCGAATCGGTGATGAGTGGCGGCATGGACAATCCCGTGGACGTCGACTTCACCCGCACCGGCGAGCCGATCTTCACCTCCACGTTTCTCGATCTCTCCGGCGACGGAAAACGCGACGGCCTCGGCCACTCGGTTTACGGCGGCGTCTTCCCGAAAGTGAACGACGTGACCGATGGCGTCACCCGCACTGGCGAACTACTCCCCGCGATGGCGCACTTCGGTCCCGGCGCACCGTGCGGCTTCACGCGGATCGAGGGCCGCGGCCTCGGCGACGACCTGCGCGACAACTTCCTCGCCTGCCTCTTCAACCTCCACAAAGTGACCCGCCACGCCCTCGAACCCGTCGGCTCCACCTTCCGCACGCGCGACTCCGATTTCCTGCGCTCCGACAACGCCGACTTCCACCCCACCGACGTCATCGAAGACGCCGACGGCAGCCTGCTCGTGGTCGATACGGGCGGCTGGTACAAGCTGTGTTGCCCCACCTCGCAACTCGCCAAGCCCGACGTGCTCGGCGCCATCTACCGCATCCGCCGCACCGGCGCGCCGAAAATCACCGACCCGCGAGGCTTGCAGCTCGACTGGGCGAAAGCGGACGCCGCCACGCTCGCCGCCCGTCTCGCCGACGAACGCCCCGCCGTCGCCGCCCGCGCTGCGACTTCGCTCGCCACGCTTGGTGCCGCTGCGCTCGTCCCGGTCGGTGAGTTTGTGAAAGCAAACGCTGGCGACTCCCGGCAGCGCGCCCTGTGGGTGCTCTCGCGGATCGCCGACCCCGCCGCGCTCCCACCCGTGCGCGCCGCGCTCACCGATGCCGCGCCGGAGATCCGCCAGACCGCCGCGAAGATCCTCGGCCTGCGCCGCGATCCCGCCGCCGTGCCGCCGCTCATCGCTCAACTCGCGGACGCTTCGCCCGCCCTGCGCCGCGTCGCCGCGGAGGCGCTCGGCCGCATCGGGGATCGGGTCGCAGTCCCCGCGCTGCTCGCCGCCACGCGCGCCGCAGACGTCGATCGCTTCCTCGAACACGCGCTCATCTACGCGCTGATCGAGATCGGCGCGGCTGACGCGACCGCCGCCGGACTCGCCGAGGATCGCCCCGTCGCCGAACGCCGCGCCGCGCTCATCGCGCTCAGCGAAATGGACCAGCCGGGCGTCAGTGCGCGCACCGTCTTCGCGCTGCTCGCCGCGCCCGATGCCGGGCTGAAGACCACCGCCGCATGGGTCGCCGGGCGGCACCCGGAGTGGGCCGGCGAAGTCGCCACCTTCTTCCGCGAACAACTCACCGCGCCGACGCTCTCCGCCGCCGATCGCGAGAACCTCGAATCGCTGCTCGCCAGCATGGCTCGCGATCCCGCCGTGCAGCAGCTCATCACCGATCTGCTCCGCGGCACTGCTCCCGCTGCCATCACCAGCGCGCTGCGCGCGATCGACCGCGCGGAGCTGAAGACCACGCCCCTTGATTGGCTCGAACCACTCTCCACACTACTCACCGTCGTCCGTCACCCGGTCGCCGTCGACGCGGCCAATCGCTTCATCTCGCGCAAGGAAGCCGCGCTGCTGATCCCCGCCCTCCTCACCTTTGCTGGCGATGAAAAACAGCGTGAAGATCTCCGCCTGCTCGCGCTCAGCAATCTCCCCGCTGGCAGCCTCGCGCCGGACGCCGCGCTCTTCACGCTGCTCACCGCGCAGCTTGCCGACCTCCATTCCGCCGCCCGCATCGCCGCCGCGCTCATCCTCGCCCGCGCCCGGCTGAACGACCCGCAGCGCGACGCGCTCATCGCCCTGCTGCCCACGCTCGGCGCGCTGGAATTCACGCGCCTGCTCCCTGCCTTCGAGCGCCCGCTCGCTGCACCCGCCGCCACGCGCTTGCTCGACGCCCTCGCCCGCTCACCCGCGCTGGCGAGCTGTCCGCCACAGTCCCTGCGCGCGATCTTTGCGAAGCTGCCTGCCGATTCGCAACCCGCCGCCGAACAACTCCTCGCCCGCTTCAACTTCGACACCACGCAGCAGCGCGCAAAGCTCGACGCCATCGCCGCCGAACTCCCGTCCGGCGACATCCGCCGCGGCCAGCTCGTCTTCAATAGCGCGAAAGCCGCCTGTACCATCTGCCACGCGATGGGCTACCTCGGCGGTAAGTTTGGCCCCGACCTCACCGCGATCGGGGAGGTCCGCAATGAGCGTGACCTGCTCGAAGCGATCGTCTTTCCGAGCGCGAGCCTCGTCCGCAGCTACGAGCCGATGCGCGTGCGGTTGAAAGCGGGCACCGAGCTCGCCGGCCTTGTGCTCCGCGAAAGCGGCGATGCCCTCACGCTCGGGTTCGCCCCCGGAGTGGAGCAGCGGATTGCGCGCAGCGACATCGCCGAGCTCCAACCCGGCACCACCTCGCTGATGCCGCAGGGTTTCGATCAGCTCCTCACTCGCGCGGAACTCGCCGATCTCGTCGCCTTCCTCCGCGCCAGCACCCGCAAGCCGCGCTAGGTGGGCGCGTCATTTTTGTCCGGCAGGATTCGCCGTTTCGTCCGCGGTCTGGACTGGAGGCTCAACGGGACTTGGACTTGGCGGCCTTGACGATGGCTTCGAGCCGCTTGAGTTCCTCGGCGGAAAGCTTGCCTGCCTCCGCATCGACGAGCGCGGCCACAGTGCTGGCGAGCGAACCCTCGAAGAACGTCTCCACCACCCGCCGCAACGCTGCGCGACTGGCCCGTTCGCGGTTTTCCGTGGGCGCGAAGACGTAGCGCGGGCCGTCTTCGCGATGCTTGAGGTGCCCCTTTTCCTCCAGGATGCGCAGCAGCGTGCGCACGGCCGAGTAGCTCGGCGGATCGGGAAGATCGGCCGCGACCTCGGCCGCGGTGGCTTCGCCGCGGGTGAAGACGATGTCCATGATCTGGCGCTCGCGCCGGCTGAGGGGCGGGCGGGTTTTGCGCGGGGCCATGCGAATTTCTTCGCATCGACTCCCGGCCCCGCGCCAGAAAATTGCCGGCGCCAGACGTGGGAAAAAACTCCCCGGCACTTTTTCGTCGGCCTTCTGAACCGGGCGCCGCATGGCGGGGAGAGTGGCCGGGAGCTCGCGATTGCGACTTGGCGGGGGCAGTTTTGTCGGGAGAATCACAATCCTTTTCCGCGCCCATGCACTCGCACCCTTTTCATTGGCCGTTGCTCGCTCTGATTCTCTCCTGCGGAACTTTTCACGGCTTCGCCGCGGAACCCGAGCCGGCCGAGATCACCGCGCTGCGCCGCGAGTTCGAACGCCGCAAAGCGGACGCCCTTCGGCCGGTCACGACCTGGTATGAAGGGGAACTCAGCCGGCTCGAGCGCAGCTTCACGGTGCGGGGCAACCTCGATGCCGCACTCGCCACGCGGACGGAGCGCGCTGCGGCCCGCTCCGTTCTGGCCCAGGTCAGCCCGCCGGCTTTCAAGGCAGCACTCGACGACTCGGTGTGGAAATGGAACGGCGCCGCGCCCACGGAGATCACCTTTCGCCGCGACGGCGTGCTCGAATGCGCGGACTGGGGCCGCGTCGGTTATCACATCAAGTGGCAGGTCACCGCTCCGCTCGTGGTCACCTACTCGATTCTCAAAGGCCCCGCGAACGTGGGCCAGGACGTGAAGCTGATCTTCACCCCCGATCTCACCAGTTACCAGGGCACCAACGCCGACGGCACGCCGATCAAGCCCAGCCCGCGGGTGAAGTAGCCGCTACCTCGGTCGTCGCTCCAGAATATTGCTTGTCACCCTTCGGGCGCCGACCATTTTCCACCCCTCTCTTTCATGACGCCTCACCGCCCGACCATCTCCGCATGAAAGTCGTCATCCTCTGCGGGGGAAAAGGAACGCGGCTCCGCGAAGAAACCGAGTACCGTCCCAAACCGATGGTGCCGATCGGCAACTACCCGATCCTCTGGCACATCATGAAGACCTACGCGACGCAGGGCTTCAACGAGTTCGTCCTCTGCCTCGGCTACAAGGGCGACATCATCAAAGACTACTTCCGTAACTATCTCTGGATGGCCAGCGACGTGACGTTGACGCTCGGCCGCAAACCCTCGGTGCACTTTCACGGCCATCATGATGAGGAAGATTGGTCCGTTACCCTCGCCGAGACCGGCGCGGAGACGATGACCGGCGGCCGCATCCGGCGCATCCGGCGTTTCCTCGGCGACGACGATACCTTTCTCCTCACCTACGGCGATGGCGTGGGCAATGTGGATATCAACGCTGCGGTCGCCTACCACCGCAGCCACGGCAAGCTGCTCACCCTCACGGCCGTGCGGCCCCCGGGCCGCTTCGGCGAACTGGGCCTGGAGCCGGGCGGAGTGGTGCGGGAGTTCAATGAGAAGCCGCAGGCCGAAGGTGGCTGGATCAATGGCGGTTTCTTCGTCGCTTCGCCCAAGGTGCTCGATTTCATCCCGGACTCGGACGCCGTGCCCTTCGAGCGCGAGCCGATCCGCGCCATCGCCGCGGCTGGGGAACTCCGCGCCTACCAACATCAGGGCTTTTGGCAGCCCATGGATACCTATCAGGAATTCATGCTCCTCAATGGACTCTGGGCGGAGGGCAAGGCGCCGTGGAAAATCTGGAAGTAACCGTGGACCCGCACCTCCTCCGCGACGCCCGCGAAGTCCTCGCCAATCTCGGTGAAAAAGCCGCGCGCTTTGCCGGCAAGCGTGTGCTGCTGACCGGCGGCGCGGGGTTTCTCGGCGCGCAGTTCATCCACTTTTTCCTCGCGCTGAACGACTCCGCGCCGCTCGCGCAACCGTGCGAACTGGTGGTGTGGGACAACTTCTCCCGCGGCGTGCCCGACTGGCTGGCCGCGCTCGATGGCCGGCCGGATTTGCGCGTGGAAAAGCGCGACATCACCGAGCCGAACGACCCCGGCGACGTTCATTTCATCATCCACGCCGCGTCGATTGCTTCGCCCATCTTCTACCGCCTGCATCCCATCGCCACGATGGATGCCAACGTCACCGGCCTGCGCCTGCTGCTCGATCACGCCGTGCGGCGACCGGTCGAGAGTTTCCTCTTTTTTTCCACGAGCGAAATCTACGGCGATCCCGATCCCGCCTTCATCCCCACGCCCGAAACCTATCGCGGCAACGTGAGCTGCACCGGCCCGCGCGCCTGCTACGACGAGTCGAAGCGCTACGGCGAAACGCTCTGCGTGAACTTCCATCAGGTCCACGGCGTGCCGGTGAAAGTCGTGCGCCCGTTCAACAACTACGGCCCCGGCCTCAAGATCAGCGACCGCCGTGTGCTGCCCGATTTCTTCCGCGACGTGCTCGCCGGTCGCGACCTCGTGCTGCTCTCGGATGGCCGCGCGACGCGCACCTTTTGCTATATCTCCGATGCCATCACCGGCTACCTGCTCGCGCTGCTCAGCGAGCATCAAGGCGAGGCTTTCAACATCGGCACCGAGCAGCCCGAGATTTCCATGCGCGAGCTCGCGGCGAAGGTCGTGGCCACCACCGGCCAGCCGCTGCAGGTGAAGTATCAGCAGAGCGACGACCCGAATTATCTCACCGACAACCCGAACCGCCGCTGCCCCGTCATCGAGAAAGCGCGGCGGCTGCTCGGCTACGATCCGCGCATTCCGCTCGAGGAAGGGCTGGCGCGGATGCACCGCTACTACCTCGATCACCCGACGAGCGCCGACGCATGAAAGTCGCCGTCATCGGCACGGGTTACGTGGGACTGGTTTCCGGCGTTTGCCTCGCGGCGAAAGGGCACGCCGTCACCTGCGTCGACCTGCGCCCGGAAGTGGTCGAGCGCCTCAGCATCGGCCTCGCGACCATCCATGAAAACGGCCTGCCCGAATTGCTCCAGGAGGTCTTCATCGCCGGCACCTTCGGCGCTTCGCTCGACCTCGCCGCCGCCGTGAGCGCCGCCGATCTCGTGCTCATCGCGGTCGGCACGCCATCCGTCGATGGCCGCATCGATCTCACCGCCATCACCACCGCCGCGGAGCAAGTCGGCGCAGCCTTGCGCGACGTGGATCGCTTCGTCGCCGTGGTGGTAAAAAGCACCGTCGTCCCCGGCACCACCGACACCGTGGTGCGCGATGCGTTGCAGCGCAGTTCGGGCAAGCTGGTCGGCGAATTCGGCCTCGGCATGAACCCGGAATTTCTCCGCGAGGGCAACGCGATCGAGGACTTCATGAACCCGGACCGCATCGTCTTCGGCCACGAGGACCCGCAGACGCTCGCCCGGCTCGAAGACCTCTACCGCCCGTGGACCTGCGACAAACTCGCGGTCAACACGCGCACCGCCGAGATGATCAAGTACGCGAACAACTGCCTGCTCGCGACGCAGATTTCCGCGGTGAATGAACTCGCGAATCTGTGCTTCGAGATGGGCGGCATCGACGTGCGCGACGTGATGGCAGGCGTTCATCTCGACCAACGCTGGAGCCCGCTCACGACTGCCGGCCGCGTGCGCCCGCAAATCCTCAGCTACCTCGTGCCGGGCTGCGGCTTCGGCGGCAGTTGTTTTCCCAAGGACGTGCAAGCCCTGCGCACCCTCGGCCAGGACCGTGGCCTCCCGATGCACGCGCTGCAAGCCGTGCTCGACATCAACGACGCCCAGCCGCTGCAAGTCATCCGCCAGCTCGAATCCGCCCTCGGCGATCTGCGCGGCCGCTCCATTCTCATCCTCGGCCTCGCCTTCAAGCCCGACACCGACGACCTCCGCGAAAGCGCCTCGCTCCGCATCATCGACCAGTTGCTCGCCCTCGGCGCCCACGTGTCCGCCCACGATCCCATCGCCCTCGAACCCGCGCGGCGCCACTACGCCGCTCAGCCGATTACCTTCGTCGAAGACTGGTCCGCTGCCGTCTCCGCCGCCGAGGCCGTCGTCGTCGCCACCGCCTGGCGCGACTACGCTCCGCTCCCCGCGCTCCGCCCGCGCGTCCTCGCCGATGCGCGCCGCATGTTCCAGCCGGGAGATTTTCCCGAATCCGTTTACCTTGCCATCGGCCTCCGCCCTCTTACCTCACCATGACCCCGACCCGCACCCAGGAAGAACTCCGCAGCGAAATCATGAAACTCGTGCACGAGTATCACGACCTCGCCCACGCGAAAAAACCCTTTGAGCCCGGGAAGACGAAAGTCGCCTACGCCGGCCGCGTCTTCGATCACGACGAACTCCAGCACGGCGTCGAGAGCGTGCTCCAGTACTGGCTCACCGCCGGGCCGTTTGCGAATGAGTTCGAGAAAACGATGAAGACCTTCTTCGACTCGAACGCCGCCTTCCTCGTCAACTCCGGCTCCTCCGCAAACCTGCTGATGATCGCCACGCTTTGCAGCCCGCAGGTGAAAGGTCACCTCGTTCCCGGCGACGAAGTCATCACGCCCGCCGTCACCTTTCCCACCACGCTCACGCCGATCATCCAAAACGGCCTCATCCCCGTCTTCGTCGATTGCCAGCCCGGCGAATACGACATCGACGTCACCCAGCTCGAAGCCGCGATCGGGCCGCGCACGCGCTGCCTCTTCATGCCGCACACCGTCGGCATCCCGTGCAACATGGACGTGATCATGGACGTGGCGAAGCGGCACAATCTCTGGGTGCTCGAAGACGGCTGCGACGCGCTCGGTGCGACATGGGACGGCAAGCTCGTCGGCACCTTCGGCGCGATGTCCTCCCTCAGCTTTTACCCCGCGCATCACATGACCATGGGCGAAGGCGGCATGGTCGTCGTCAACGACACCGGCATCCGCCGCACCTGCCTCTCCATGCGCGACTGGGGCCGCGACTGCTGGTGCGAACCCGGCGTGAACAACACCTGCGGCAAACGCTTCGAGTGGCAGCTCGGCGAACTCCCCTTCGGCTACGACCACAAATACATCTACTCCAACCTCGGCTATAACCTGAAGGTCTCCGAGATGCAGGCCGCGCTCGGCGTCGCGCAGTTCAAGAAAGTGCCGCAATTCATCGAAGCCCGCCGCCGCAACGCCCGCTTCTACCTCGACCGCCTCGCGCGCCACGCCGAGCACATCATTCTGCCTACCTGGCCGGCGAAAGCGGACCCCTCCTGGTTCGGCTTTCCCATCACCCTGCGCGATCACATCGAGCGGCGAAAATTCATCCGCTGGCTCGAGGAGGTGAACATCGAAACGCGTCTCGTTTTTGGCGGAAACATCCTGAAACAACCCGGCTTCCGCGACATCCCGCGCCGCGTCCCGGTCGAGCTGACGGGCACCGACACGATCATGAACCAGACGCTCTTCATCGGCGTCTATCCCGGCCTCACGCAACCGATGATGGACTTCACCGCCGAACGCATCGACGCCTTCTTCGCCACGCAGATCTGATGTTTACCACAGAGACGCGGAGGCGCAGAGCAAGGGGCCAACGGCATGGGAGATCATCCGCGCTCCTCAAGTCTTCACCCTGGTTCTTCCCAGCGCCTCTGCGCCTTTGCGATAAATCGAAACCGCCCAGCGCGTGAAGATTCTGCTCACCGGCGGCACCGGCTTCATCGGCTCGCACTTCCTCGTCGCCGCCCTCACCGCTGGCCTCGAAGTCATCGCCCTCCGCCGCCCCGGCCGCACCGCACGCCTGCCGCTGCCGCGCGAGCCGCAGTGGCAGGAGGAAGCGTGGGCCGCGTTGCCCGAGGAAGCCTTCGCTGGAGTGGACGCGCTGGTGCATCTCGCCGCCGCCGGTGTCGATCCGGCGACCGCCAACTGGCACGACTGCTTTGAGGTGAATGTGCATGAAAGTCTCGCGCTCTGGCTTCGGGCGCGGGCGTGCGGCGTCGAGCGGTTCGTCATCTGCGGCACGTGCTTCGAATACGGAAATGCCGGCGCGCGCTACGAGCGCATCCCCATCGACGCGCCGCTCGAACCCACCGGCCCCTACCACGCCTCGAAAGCCGCTGCCACCATGGCCGCTCTGGGTTTCGCCGTACAGCAAAAAGCCGCCGTCACGATCCTCCGCCCCTTTCACGTCTTCGGTCCGGGCGAAGACGAAAAACGCTTCTGGCCCGCCCTCCGCGCCGCCGCCGGCGCCGGTCGCGACTTCCCCATGACGCCCGGCGAGCAGGTCCGCGACTTCGTCCCCGCCGAGGAAGTGGCCGCCCGCTTCCTCGCAGCCGCGCGCGATCCTTCGATCACGGCCGGCCATCCCGCGATCCGCCACATCGGCACCGGCCGACCGCAGACCCTGCGCGCCTTTGCCGAGCACTGGTGGCGCGTTTGGGCGGCTCGCGGCGAGCTGCAGTTCGGCGCGCTGCCCTACCGGGCGGACGAGGTGATGCGCTACGTTCCGGAGATTCCCGATCACCCGTGAGGCGAGTCGCGAAACGGTTCACGCAATCCGCGGTCGCGTGGAGTTTTCTCGGCACGTTTTTGCGCGTCGGCGCGAGCGTTTTTGTCCTCCCGCTCGTCCTGCGCAAGTTGCCGCCGGAGCATCTCGGCATGTGGTACGTCTTCGGTTCGCTCGGTGCCTTTGCGCTGCTCCTCGATCTCGGTTTCGAGGCCACGATCACCCGCATGGCGAGCTACGTCTGGGCCGGCGCGCCGCGTCTCACCGCCTTTGGATTTCACGACTCCGATGCCGATGCCTCGCGCGAACCGAATCGCCCGCTCTTCCGCGACCTGTTGGCCACCCTCCGCGCCTACTACCTCGCCCTCGGCCTCGCCGTCCTTTTGCTGCTCGGCGTCGGCGGTGGCGCGTGGGTGTGGCAGAAATCGGCGCATCTTCCCGACGCCACCACCATCCGCGGCGCCTGGTGCGTCTATGCGCTCGGGGTCACGCTGAATTTCGTCGGCGGCCGCTGGCCTGCGCTCCTCGGCGGCATCGGCGCGATCCGCACCGCGCAGCAGATCGGCGTCGCGGGCCTCCTCGTCTACTACGCGCTGGCCGTCGCCGGGCTCTCGCTCGGCTACGGGCTTTGGTCGCTCGTCGTCGCCCTGTTCGTCATGGGCATCGTCGTGCGGGCGCTCGGCCGCACAGTTTTCGCCCGCGTCGCCGCGTTGCCGGAGGGCATCCCCGCCCCGCGGCTGCATCGTGAAATCTTCGCCGCCATCTGGCCGAATGCCTGGCGCACCGGTCTCGTGGCCTTGGGCGCCTTTCTCATCGTGCAGGCGAATACCTTGATTTGCAGCGCCTTCCTCGGCCTCGCCACCACCGCCTCCTATGGTATCAGCTTTCAACTCGTGAGCATGCTCGTGGGCCTGAGCGCCGTATGGGTTCAGGTGAAATTGCCGCTCATCAATCAGCTCCGCGTCGCCGGTTCGTTCGAGGAAATCACCCGTCTTTTCGCCACGCGCATGCGCCTCGTCGTCGCCTCGTTTTTCGCCGGCTCGCTCGCCATTTTTTTTCTCGCGCCTCCAGTCTTGCAACTCCTCGGCTCGCGGACTGAGTTATTGCCGCCGCCGCTGCTCGGGGCGCTGCTGCTCATCCAGTTTCTCGAAATGCATCACTCCCAGTACGCGTCGCTCGTCCTCACCGAAAATCGCAACCCCTTCCTCCGTCCTGCGCTCCTCTCCGGAGTGTTGATCGTCGCGGCCAGCGTCCTGCTCGCGCCCCGTCTCGGCGTTTGGGGCCTGCTCCTCTCCGCGGGAGTCGTTCAGCTCTGCTTCAATAACTGGTGGCCCGTGCTCCGCGGCATCCGTGGATTGAAAGTCTCGCCGGGACATTACTGGCGCGCGTTTTTTGGGTTGTTGCCGAACGCTTGATGGAAACCGCGCGCATCACCGTCTGTCTTCCCGCTTACGAAGCTGAATCCTACATCGGGGCAGCGATTGAGAGCGTCCTCGCCCAGACTTGCTCCGACTGGCGGCTCCTCATTGCAGACAATGGCTCGACCGATGGCACGGCGGACGCGGCCCGGCAGTACCAAGACCCAAGGATCACCACGATCGAACATCCGGAAAATCTCGGAATGGTCGCTAATTGGCGCTTCCTGCTGCAACGGGTCACCACGCCATACTTCTGCCTGCTCGCAGCCGACGACTACTTTCGGCCGACCCACCTGGAAACCAAGCTGGCCTTGCTAGAGCACCAACCGGCAGCCTCAATGGCATTCGGAGCGGTGGATTTGATCGATGCGTCTGGAGCGCACCTCGATGTTTATCGCGAGCCTTTCAACGGCTTCGAGCCGTCTCGGAAACACTTCCATGAGTTCTTTTGGCACAACTTCGTCAACATCGCCGGCGCGGTCGTGCGGATGGAACCGGTTCGACGCCATTCCATCGACTTCGATCCGCGCTTCACGGTCCTGTGTGACTGGCACTTTTTCATGGTCCTCGTTTTGCTGACCGAGGGGTTTGTCTTCGACCCAAATCCGACCTCCGTTTACCGGCTCCACCCCAAGAGCGTGGCCCGCCAGACCGAAAAGACTGCCCTCTGGATTCGCGAACGCGTGCAATTGCAACTGGCAGTCCTCGACGAGCATCCTGTGGAAAGTGCTGCGTGGGTCGATCTGAAACAAACGCGACAGCGGATCACCCAGGATCTGTGGCATGCGGCTGCCCGGCAATGGTTGGCGCAGAACCCAAAGGACGCTGAATTATTCTGGACGCTGTTTTTGCGCTTCCACTCGACAGTGTCACTCGGCTGGCGAATCCCGTGCTTTCTCTTCGATCGAGCCCGGCGTTTGATTCGTGGGCATGAGTGATCCCATCGCTGAAATTCTTGCCGGCGGCGAATACAACGAAGCGCGCCTCAACCCTCAGCCAGGCCAGGCCGACTACCTGCACCTGCGGGATTTGCGCGATGCTCTGGA
>Ga0209181_10003091_pt1 | contig 26259 bp, 14 predicted proteins | sample MAT05_FD_187208 | JGI IMG/M metagenome (GOLD analysis project Ga0209181, IMG submission 187208) | Freshwater microbial communities from Lake Fryxell liftoff mats and glacier meltwater in Antarctica - MAT-05 (SPAdes) (version 2) | ecosystem: Environmental > Aquatic > Freshwater > Ice > Liftoff...
TCTCGAACGAAGCGGCTTACGTGAACTAATACTTCTGGAGAAGGGGCGGGCTTCCATTCCGAATCCCACCATTCGTGAGATGACCTGAGACGTTTGGGCTGCGCGGGGTGGAAGGCCGCTACCGGCGCGGGGTTTGACTCCCGCGCGCGGCGCGGCGTAATGCGCGGTGTGTCCGCGCCCTTTCTCGATAAGCTCCGCTCCAGCCTGCAGGCGGGCTCCTTCGTGAAGCTCACGCTTAGCGAACCCTCGCCCGGCGCGGGGGATCTGCGCAATGTCTACGGGCGGCTCGTGACGATCAAAGGCGCGGCGCAGCTTTCGCTCGTCTTCCACCACGAGCGGCAGGACGTGACAAAAAACTTTGCGCCCGAGGCGGGTGCAGACCGTGTGGCCGAGCTGCTGACCGGCGAATTCCGGCGCGGCTACCTTTTCACCACCACGGGCGACTGGCAGTGGCGCGAAGGCGCGCTGAAGGCGAGTCGGCCGCGCTTTAGCGTCGCGCCGCCGCCGGAGCACGACCGCCTGAAAGTGCTGCCGCTCGTCGCGGATGCGCCGTTTCTGCGCGCGCTCGGCGTCACGAATGCCGCCGGCGAAGCGCGTCCCGGCATGGCGGACAAGCTGCGGCAAATCCAGCGTTTCACCGAACTGCTCGGGCATCTGCTCGACGACTCGCCGCTGCGCGAAGCGAAGGAGCTGCGAGTGCTCGATATGGGCGCGGGCAAGGGTTACGTCACGTTTGCAGCGCACGCTTTTCTGTGCGGACGCGGAATCGCGGCGCAGGTCACGGGCGTCGAGCAGCGGCTGGAGCTGGCGGAGTTCACGGAGAAGACGGCGCGGGAGGCTGGAGCTGGCGGAGTTCACGGAGAAGACGGCGCGGGAGCTGGGCTGCGATGGGCTACAGTTTGTGGCAGGCGGGATCGGCGAGTACGAAACCTCGGACGCCGTGGACGTGCTGATCGCCTTGCACGCGTGCGACACCGCGACCGACGACGCGCTCTTTCAAGCCGTGAAGGCGCGGGCCTCGCTCATCGTCACGGCGCCGTGCTGTCACCGCGAGTTGCGCTCCCAGCTGACACCACCGCCGCTGCTCGCCGATGTCCTGCGGCATGGAATTCTTGCGGAGCGCGAGGCGGAAATTTTGACCGACGGTCTCCGCGCGCTGCTGCTCGAGATTCACGGCTACCGCGCGACGGTGTTCGAGTTCATCTCGCCCGAGCACACGAGCAAAAATCTGATGCTCGCCGCGCACCGCCGTTCGCAGCCGGTGGACACCGAGCCGCTGCGCGACCGCTTCCGCGAGCTGTGCGAATTTTACGGCATCCGCGAGCAGCGGCTGGCCACGCTGCTGGGCGAATGACGAAATATTTCACGGTCCAGGAAGTCGCGGCGTTGAAGCGGCTGCGGGAGCGCTTCCTCAATCGCACGGCGGGCGAACGCGACTACTGGCGCAGCGAGGACGAACTCGCGCTCTACGATTCCACGTTCGGCGAACGCATCGGTTGGAAGTGGGACGCCGTGCTCGCCGAACTCGTGCGCCGGGGCTGGTCGCCGCGCAGCCGGCGGCTGATCGACTGGGGCTGCGGCAGCGGGATCGCGGGGCGGCGCGCCATCGCGGCGTGGCCGCAGTTTGAGCAGATCGCGCTGCACGATCGCTCGACGCTCGCGGTGGCTTTTGCGCAGGCGCGGCTGCAAGTCATGCACCCGACCGTGGCGGTGCGGCGGCTCGATCCCGCGGCGACGGGCGGACTGCTGCTGGTGAGCCATGTGGCGAATGAACTGCCGCCCGCAACGCTCGCCGCGCTACTCGCACAGGCGGCGCGCTGCGATGACGTGATCTGGGTGGAAGCCGGCACGCACGAGGACAGCCGGCAGCTTTCCGGAATTCGCGAGCAGCTGATGGCCACCGGCTTGAGCGTGGTCGCGCCCTGCACCCATCAGGCCCGCTGCGGGATGCTCGTGCCGGAGAACGAGCAGCACTGGTGCCATCATTTTGCCGCGCCGCCGCAGGAGGCGTTTCGCGATGCGCGCTGGGCGGAGTTTGGCCGCGGGCTGGGCATCGATTTGCGCAGCCTGCCCTACAGTTTTCTCGTGCTCAGCCGCACGCCCGCGGCGCTCGCGCCCGGCTGGTCCCGCGTGATCGGCGAGCCGCGCGAGGCCAAAGGATTCATGCGCGTGCTGAGCTGCCAGGCGGAGGGCGTTGCCGAATTCATGCTCCAAAAACGCGACGCGCCGGAGTTGTACCGCGCCTTTCACAAAGGCTCTGCGGCGGCCGTGCAGCGCTGGACCTTGGAAGCCGGGAAAATCAAGGCGGCGGAGTGATCCCCGGCGGCTGCGGTTTGCGTTTCGGCGCGGCGTCGCGAGCGGCGTCGTGGTCGGGATTCGGGGTGGGAAGTTGCGCGCCCACTTCCATCCACCACGCGGCGAGCTTGCGGCGCATCTCCTCGGCGCGCGCGGGTTCGGCGGGGACGAGATTAGTTTTTTCCTCGGGGTCGGCTTGGAGGTCGTAGAGTTCGAGCCGGCTGTCTTCGAAGAACGCGATCAACTTGTAGTCGCCGCTGCGCACCGAGCTGTAGGGAGTCGCGCCGCCGGAATGATAGTGCGGGTAGTGCCAATGAAAATCGCGCGGCGCGATGGCGCCGGCGCCGGTGAGCGCGGGCGTGAGGCTGCGGTAATCGCCGGTGGGAGGCGTCGCCGCGCCGGCGAGTTCGAGCAGCGTGTAGAAATTGTCCGCGGTGATGACCGGCTCCGCGACTTCGCGCGGCTGGAGCTTGCCGGGCCAGCAATAGATCAGCGGGATGCGCACGCCGCCTTCGTAGGCCGAGCCTTTGCCGTCGCGGAGCCCGAGATTGGAGGTGACCTGGTTCAGGATGAGCCCGCCGTTGTCGGAGGTGAAGACGATCACCGTGTTTTGGCTCAGCCCGAGCGCGTCGAGTTTGGCCCGGATGCGGCCCACGCTGTCGTCCACGCTTTCGACCAGTGCGGCATAGGTGGGAGTGTGCTGCGGATTGTCGGGCGTGGCTTTCGCTTGGTACTTCGCTACGACCTCCGGCTTGCCCATGAGCGGCGTGTGGACGGCGTAGTGCGGCAGGTAGATGAAGAACGGTCGCTCCTTGTGGGTCTCGATGAATTTTTCCACCTCGCTCGTCAGCCGATCGGTGAGGAATTCGCCCGCCGGGCCATCGGGCAGGGTCGCGATTTTATAGGGCGAAAAATAGGACGGCGGCTGCCCTTTCTCGGTGCCGCCGAGGTTGAGATCGAAGCCCCGTTCAGTCGGTCCCGCGGGCCCGAGGTGCCACTTGCCGATGCTTGCGGTGGCGTAGCCGGCTTGCTTCAGCAGCGTGGGCAGCGTGGTCTCGGTGGCGCGAAGTTCTTGCGTCCAGTCGGGCATTTTGAGTTTGGCGAAGGGACGCTGTTGGCCGGCGATCCAGTCGGTCACGCGCAACGCGGCGGGATTGCGGCCGGTGAGAAAGCTGGCGCGGGTGGGTGAGCAGACGGTGCAGGCGGAGTAGGCGTGGGTGAAGCGGACGCCGTCCTTCGCGAGCCGGTCGAGGTGCGGGGTTTCGTAGAACTTGCTACCGGTGCAGCCGAGGTCGGTGGCGCCGAGATCGTCGACGAGAATGTAGATGATGTTCGGCGGCGTGGCGGCGCGAGCGGTGAGCGTGAGCGCGATGAGGAGGAGAGTGAGAAGTCGCATGGGGGAAATCGGGAGGATGGCGGGCGGGGCGCCACGGGCTCAAACGCAAATGCGCCAGGCGAAGTTGCGCATGCTTTGCCGCTCGACACCCCCCGCCGCGCGCGCTCCCCTTTTCCCATGAGCGAAGAACCGAGCGTGCCCGTGCCACCCGCGCCGCCGACGCCGGCGAGGATTTCGCGACGGATCGATACCGCCTACGTCACGGCGATGTCGCATTTCTACCGCGGCGAACTCGGCCGCATCATGGCGTGGCGGGCGCGGCTGGACCCGACGACGAACTGGGCGATCACCGCGACGTCGTCGATTTTCACCGTCGCGTTTTCCCTCGAATCGGTGCCGCACCTCATCTTCTTTTTCAATCTGGCGATCGTCTGGATCATGCTCTGGATCGAGGCGCGGAGGTATCGCTTCTACGACACCTTCCGCGCGCGGGTGCGGATGCTGGAGGCGCATTTCCTCGTGCCGATCGTGGCGCAGAACGACACGCTGCTGCAGGGCGAATGGCAGAAGCTGGTCTGCGAAGATTTGCTGCTGCCGAGTTTTAAGATCAGCGCATTCGAGGCGGTGGGGCGGCGGCTGAAGCGCAACTACGCGTTCATTTTCATGATCATCCTTGTGGCCTGGGTGACGAAGATTTTCCTGCACGCGAAGCCGCGGATCACGGGCTGGCAATCGTTCTACGATGCGCTGGCAGTCGGGACTTCGATCCCGAGCTGGCTGGTGGCTTGTGTGTTCGCGGGGACGTTCATTTCGGTGATCGGCATCACGATCTACATCGCGCGGCACACCACCGGGGAAATCTCCGAGTTCGGCACGCACCGCTCGCTGTGGCGCATCTAAACCGGCGACTTTTCGCATTGCGCGCAGCCGCGCTCCCGGCGAGACGAGCGCATGCCTGACGCCGCACCTGCTGCACCGAAACTGACGCCGCCCGATCCGCGCCTCGCGGGCATCGATCAACTGGTGGAAATCGTTGCGAAACTGCGCGGGCCGGGCGGTTGCCCGTGGGATCGCGAGCAGACGCATGCGACGCTGCGTTCGGGGTTGCTGGAGGAGGCTTACGAAGTCGTGGATGCGATCGATCAGGCGGACGATGCGAACCTGCGCGAAGAGCTGGGCGATCTGCTGCTGCAAAGTGTTTTCCACGCGCAGATCGCGCGGGAGGAGGGGCGCTTCGATTTCGACGCGGTGGCGCGGGAAATCGCAGCGAAGCTGGTGCGGCGGCATCCGCATGTCTTCGGCGACGACTCGTGCGCGGACTCCGACGCGGTGTTGCAGCGTTGGGATGAAATCAAACGCGCAGAGAAAGGCGCAGCGGCGCCGGAGTCGGCGATCCATGGGATTCCGAAGTCACTCTCCGCGCTGCTCCGCGCGCAGAAGGTGCAGAAGAAGGCGGCGAAAGTCGGCTTCGACTGGCCGGACGTGACGCCCGTGTTTGCGAAGCTCCGTGAGGAGATCGCCGAGCTGGAAGCGGAGGTGGCGGCGGGCAACATCGACAAGATCGAGGACGAACTCGGCGACCTGCTTTTCTCCGTGGTGAATCTCGCTCGCGCGCTGAAGCAGGACGCGGAAACCGCGCTGCACCGCGCGACGGGAAAATTCATCGCGCGTTTCCAAGGCGTGGAAAAGCTGGCCTGCGACCGGAGCATTGACCTCGCGCAGCTCGACCTCGCCGGGCTTGATGCGCTGTGGGACGAGGTGAAGGCGGCGAGCCAGAGCGGCTGATCCTTGCACTTCAAGTGGCCGGATCAAGCGAGGTTCATGAAGGTGTTCGAGAGGATGAGCTGCAGGGCGGTTTTCATGCGCTTGCATCGATCGTGCGGCGGGAAGAATTGGACGCTCATTCGCGCAGGCTTGGCGCTTGACCGGCGGAGGCAGGGTGCCTACCACGGTGGAAAAAAAAGCGGCGCTTCCGCGGAGGTGAGGTGGCCGTGGTGAATCAAAAATGGAGGTTACATCATGATAACTATTGGACTCGTGCTCGCGGCGCTGCTGGCCTGCGTGCTCATCGGTCGGAAGTATTTTGTCAGCTTCCTCGGCTGGCTCTATCTCGGCCGGGTCAGCGTTTTGGGACTCGCCATTTTTGCCGCGTTACCCTTGGCGGCTCGCGGGCCTGGCCGGTCGCTCGCGATCGGGGCCTTTGATCTGAAACTGTGGGATGGAGCTTTCGCGGTCGGCCTGCTCCTGCCGCTGGTGGCCTGGGCGATCTACATCGCGGCGGCGCTAGTGTTCGCCTACGGCGGAAAGCGTTCGCGCTTCGATCTGGCGCCGCCGCCGGACTGGCTGCTCGTCCTTTGGCGCCTGCTGCTCGCGGCGGTGGTGATCCTCAATGCGTGGACGATCATCTCGGCCACGGATGTGGAGGATCGGTCCCGCGTGGGTGGGTGGCTGGCGGGAGGATTCATCGTCGCCCTGGTGCTCGTTTGGATCGTCGAAGAGTTCCACCGCCGGACCCACGGGCAGTGGCTCGGCGGCACGCTCTATCTCCTGCCGCATCGGGGCGGGGGCGTGAAGCTTCGCGAAGCGTCGGATCGCCAGCGAGCCCCCGCAGTGACGGAGCCGGATGGTCCGTGGAACTGGCTCTTTTGCGGCTACCGGGAATTCCGGCCGAATCGGGGGTGGGTGTGGCAGCCGGGGCATCTCCTGGCGCTTTCGATCAATGGCATCCTCGTCGTCCTGAATTTCGTCATCTACCACGTCGGCCTGAACACGACCGGAGACCTGACCGCGCTGGCCTATCTGCTGGTCACCCTGCTCACGGCGGTGCTCGTCTTTGGCGGCGCCGCGTTTTTTCTCGATGCCTATCGGCTGCCTTTTATCAGTGCGGTGATCGCGTGGCTGCTGCTCATGGGCTTCGAGCCGAAGTCCGATCACGTCTACCGCATCTGGCCGCGCGAAGGTGGGGTGGCGGAGGAAAGCGCAGTGCTCACGCCGGCCGAGATTTTGCGCCGCGCGGGAGCCACCGGGCGTCCCGTGGTGGTGGTGGCGATCGCCGGCGGTGGCATCCAGTCCGCCGTGTGGGGAACGCGGGTGCTGACGGGGATCGAGGAGGCGGTGCTGGAGGCTCAAGAGCCGGGGAAACTGGGCGCACTGCCGGATTTCGCGGGTTCCATCCAGTGCATCAGCGGAGTCTCCGGCGGGAGCACGGGGGCGATGTTTTTTGTGGCCGCGTACGGCGAGGGCGGCCTGGCGGCACCAAGGCTGAAGCAGCCCCCGGTGAATCCCGAGGCCGTCCGCGCCTTGCTCCCGAAGATCGTCAGCGCGGCGTCGGCGTCCAGCCTCGGCCAGTCGGTGTGGGGGCTGGCGTATCCGGACCTGCGCCGGGCCTGGTTCCCGCTGGGGATCCGCTGGCTGTATCGCGATCGTGCGGAAAAGATGGAGCTGAAGTGGGCGTTCAATGCGGAGCGCGACATGAGCGCGCTGGGCAAGACGCTGGGCACGGCTTCGCTCTCCGAATGGCAGCGACGGGTCGCGGCGGGGGAGCAGCCAGCGATCATTTTTAATGCGACGATCGTGGAGACGGGCGAGCGGCTGTCATTTTCCACCAGCCCGGCACGGAGGTTTTTTCCCGGCCAACGGGAATTCGTGACGGCGGGCGAAGCCAGTGACGCGCAGCTCTATCCGGGGGCCGATCTGCGCATCACCACGGCGGCGCGGCTCTCGGCCAGTTTCCCCGCCGTGTCGCCCGTGGCGCGGCCGTGTGTAGCGGCCGACCGCGATGCGGTCACCGGTTCGCTTTGGCCCACCAAAGAGGTGGAAAAACTGCTGGTGCCCGGCGCCCACGGCCTGCACCACGTCACGGACGGCGGCTACTACGATAACACCGGGCTCGGCGCGTTGACCCACTGGCTGGACGATGGCCTCACGGAACTCAGCCAGCGCGATCCGGCGGCCATGCCGCGCTCGGTTCTGGTGATCCAGATCGACGGCTTCCCGGTCGTCCCCGTGCCGCTCTCGACCGCGCCGCGGATGCAGTCCACGCTCAGCCGCGGCACGCTCTCGCAGGCGCTCGCGCCGCTGGCCGCGCTCTACAATGTGCGCGGGGTCGGCCACAACGCGGCGGCGGAAGGCGCGCTGGGCATGTTGCAACAGCGGTGGAAGGCGGTTCCCACCGGTGGCTGCAGCATCGAGATCGCGCGTTTCACCATCCCTCTGCTGCCGGCCGCGAGCGGGGCGGAGCGTCCGCGCTGGTTCGAGGCGAAGCCGGATCAGCCGCCGCTCTCGTGGCATCTCCGCGAAGTGGAAAAGCGCGAGATCGAGCGAGCCTGGAATGCGGTGCGAGACGAATCGGTGCTGCTCCCGCGCGCGGGCGCGACGCCTGCCGGGCAGCGGCCCTCGCGCAACCTCGCGTGGACGGAGAGCGGCGCCTGGCCGCTGGATCATGTGCTCGATTTTCTAAGCCGCTCGCCCGCCACTTCCGCGCAGTGAAGGATGATTGTGGAAGCTTTCCCGGCTTCCTCTACCGCGAACGCGAGACGAGGGCGAGCAGGTCGGGGCCGCTCATGCGGGAGGCGGCTTCGTGCGGGCAGGCGGAGACGCAGCGCGGTTTGGGCGTGCTGCGTTCGCCTTCGGAATCGCAGAGATCGCAGGTGGCGGCTTTGGGGCGCGAGACCATGAACATGTTGCCGTTCGCGTCGGAGTCGGCGAGCGGGAGCGGGTTGCGGCCGTTGGGCACCATGAAGATGCTGCCGTAGGGGCAGTTCGAGGCGCAGAGGCCGCAGCCGATGCAGTGATCTTCGATGACGATCTGCTGGTGCCGGCCGCGGTGGATGGCGTCGACGGGGCAGCCGACCATGCAGTGTGCATTGGTGCAGGAGCGGCAGGAGGTGGCGACGAGGTAGTTTTCGAAACGCAGGCCGTCGCGCAGGAGGCGGGTGATGGGGAAGCCGTGCGATTCGGTGCCGTGCTGCTCGATGCAGCCCTTGGTGCATTCGTCGCAGCGAGTGCAGAGATCCATGTCAAGCAGGAGGACGCTCTGGCCTTCGTAGAGGCCCTGGTCGACGTATTCGGCGATCAGCGGGTTGTTGAAGTTGTCGCTGCGCAGGCGGTTGAGGGACTGCTCGATGAGGCGGCGGCGGAGGTGGGGGAAGCGGCGCACCATTTCGAGAAAGTCGGTGCGGCTGAGGCGGGCGAGTTCGACGTGGCCGAGGGCGGTGCAGGTCGCGGAACGGATCGCGGTGGGCATGCCGTTGGCGAGGTCGTCGCCGGCGCGGGCGAGCGTTTCTGCGATCTCGTGGTCGACGTCGTCCACGGAACGCCGGACATCGTCCATGGAGATGGAGAGGATGCCGATCTCGCCGATGACGGAGCCGGGGCCGGGCGGGACGACGCGCGCCTCGGCGTCGTTGCGTTCGACGGAGACGCGGACGTAGCCGAGGCGGATGAGATACATCTCCGTCACGGGTTCGCCCTGGCGGAAGACGACTTGGCCGGGGCTGACGCTGACAAAGGAAATGCGGTGGCGGAGGAACTCGACGATCTCGCCGAAGATTTCGCTGGGGAGATCGCGGAAGAGCGAACTGCCCTGGAGCGCGAGGTCGAGCGCGCGGGTGCGGTATTCGCGCTCGAAGGTGGCGCGCTGGCTGGGCAGGCGCATGAGGCGGTCGAGGACGTTGCGGCGGACTTCCCAGACTTCGCTGGGTTCGAGCGCGAGCACGTCGGCGGTGCGCGCGGTGCCGGTGAGGCAGGCCATTTCCCCGACGATGAGATTTTCCCGCGTGAGTTCGATGCGGAAGACGGGCAGATCGCGGTCGTGGCGGGCGCCCGCGGCGACGCTGCTGGTGTTTTTGTCGCGGCGCACGATGGCTTCGAGACGGCCGCTCTTGATGATGAAGGCGGTGTTGCCGGCGTCGCCCTGGCGGAAGAGCACTTCCTTGGGCGCGAGATGCCGGCGGACGACGAGGCCCTGCTGCCAGAGGAGGAATTTCGGCGGGATGCCGGCGAAGTCGGGGTCGATGGCGAGGATCGACGCGGGGACGATTTCGGCGCGGCCTTTGCGGGCGGGGAGTTTGACCTGCGCGATGGGTTTGAAGGTGATCGCGGTGGTGGGGCAGGAGACCATGCACTCGCCGCATTGCACGCAGCTCGACTTGCCCATCGGGTCGTTGAGGTCGAAGGCGATGCCGGCGTTGGCGCCCTTGCCGGTGCGGCCGATGACATTGTTATCCATCACTTCGCCGCAGGCGCGCACGCAGCGATCGCAGAGGATGCACGCGGCGTGATCGACCATGAAGACGGGCGACGAGGCGTCGAGCTTGCGCCGGGCGCGGAGCGGATCGACGGCGGGCGCGGGGGCGTTGAGCAGCGGATTTTTGAAGCGCGTGGCGTCGGCGCCGACGCGGATCGTGACTTTGCCGAGTTCGTTGGAGTTGCCGAGTTCGGTGGCGAAATCGGGGAGCAGCGCGGGCTTGAGATGATCAGCGGCGAGGAGTGAGGTGAGCACCTCGACGCTCTTGCGGACGCGTTCGCCGTCGGGTCCCTCGTCCTTCATGGTGAAGACTTCCATGCCTTCTTTCACCTGATGCTGGCAGGCGGGGAGGAGCTTGCGTTCGGCGGAACGTTTGCCGCGTTTTTGCCCGTAGATCTGCACGGTACAGAGGCGGCAGACGGCCACGGGCTGGATGTGCGGCTGGTGGCAGAGGACGGGGATGGGGATGCGCTCTTCGTCGCCGGGCTCGTTGACGTAGAGCTTCACGGCGGCGTCGTAGATCGTGGTGTAGCGCGGGGTGGTGCGGCCTTCGACGTCGAGGATGATGTTGCCGTTGGCGTCCTTCTGCGGCTCGGCGAGCGGGACGGTGACGGTCTGGCCGTCGATCTGCATGGTGACGACCTTGTCGTAGTCGGACTCGGTGGGCGCATCGAGGCGGACGAGCTGGCCCTTGAAGTCGCGGCTGAAAAGACCTTCGTCGTCGTCGCGTGCGAGCGGGGCATCTATTTCGAAATCGATGGGCATGGCTTAACGATGGGGTGACTGAGAGGGAAAATCCGAAATTCGAATGTCGAAATCCGAAACAAGGCTCGAAAGGATTGAAGGCACGAAAAAGAGGAAACGGGTTACCCGCGTTTTTTCCGCTTTCTCGCCATTCGGATTTGTTTCGGATTTCGACATTCGGATTTCGGATTTCCGCTTCGGTTATGCGCGGAGGAAGGTGGCGAGATCTTCGGGGAAGAAATTGATCGCGGTGCGCAGCGGCATGGGCACGGAGCGACCGAGGCCGCAGATGGAGGAGAGCTCGATCGCGCGGCAGAGTTCGGTGAGGAGCGGCGTGAGCTCGTCGTCCCACTGCTGGGCGGTGATGGTGCCGCCGAGGAGATTGGCGCCGAGCGTGGCGAGCTTCTGCGAACCGATGCGGCAGGGGACACATTTGCCGCAAGTTTCGTTGCGGTAAAATTCGAGGGAGTTCACGGCTTCAACGGCCATGTTGCGCTCCTGCGAATAGGCGACAATGCCGGCGCCGAGAGCCTGCGTGGGGCTGAGCGCGCGGAAGAGATTCAGCTCGAGTTCGAGTTCGAGGATGTCGAGTTCGGTGGCGTCGACGGCAAGGCCGCGGCGGGCGGCGAAGGCTTTCCAGGTGTCGTTTTTTGCGAGGTTTTTTGGCAGGCCGCGCGGGGAGGTGAGGATGCGCGGGAGGAAGCCGCCGGAGGGGCCGGACGGGGCGAACGCTTTCAGCTCACAGCCGGGCGCCATGCCTTGGCAATATTGCTCGCCGTAAATGAGGTCGCGGAGCGGCAGGCCCATGGGCACTTCGTAGACGCCGGGGCGTTGCACGTCGCCGGAGATGGAGAAGATGCGGCGGCCTTTCCAGCCGTTGACGCCCTCGGCGGCGTACTCTTCGCCGCCCTTGACGATGATGTAGGGCGCCCAGGCGTAGGTCTCGACGTTGCTGACGAGTGTGGGCAGATCGTCGAGGCCGTTGGTTTCGAGCTTGGGCGGCATGTTGCGCGGCTCGCCGCGGCGATCGGACATGGCTTCGATGAGCGCGCTCTGCTCGCCGCAGATGTAACCGCCGGGGCTGGTGAAGACGGAGACGGGGAAGCGGCGGCCAAACGCGGTGGGGCTGTCGCCGCAGAGGCCGAGTTGCTCGGCGCGGCGGATCTCGGCTTCACACGCGGCGATCTGCTCGGGGTACTCGTGGCGGATGAAGATGATGCCTTCGCTCGCCTCAGTGACGAGACCGGCGAGGAGCACGCCCTCGACGACGAGGTGCGGCTGCTGGAGGAGGAGTTCGCGGTCTTTGAAAGTGCCGGGTTCGCTCTCGTCGCCATTGACCACGATGTAGGCGCGGGGGTCTTCCTTGCGCCGGCGCGCGGTGCGGACGGCGTCGCGCACGTCCCGCCATTTTTGCACGGCGGGAATGCCGGCACCGCCCATGCCGCGGAGGTCGGCGGCTTTGATTTCCTCGAGGATGTTTTCCGACCAGCCGCCGAGGGTCGGTCCGACGGCCCAATCGGTCTCGGTGAGCCAGGTATCCACGGCGGCGATGATTTCTTCGTTCGGGGAAAATGGGACTTCGAGATGCCGCGTGGCGGCGACGCGGAATTGCTCTACGCGCCAAGGATCCCAGTTCTTTTTGGTGAGCACTTCGACGGCGGCGCAGAGTGCGCTGTCACGGGCGGCGATGGCCTGGGAGATCGCGGCGTAGGGAGGCGCGCCTTTGGCGTAGATGTCGATCTTTCCCGGCGTGGGTTGGGCGGGGTAGACGACGTCGAGGTCGCTCTCCGGCGGTTTACCCACGAGGCAGCTATCGACGGCGGCGCGCAGTTCCGCGGCGGAGCGGCCGTGCAGGTAGCGCTCGCGTTCTTCGCCCGCCATGCCGGCGAGACCGGTGACGGAGACGCACGCCGCGGGGGCGCGGTCGCAGCGGCCCATGCACGAGGCGCCTTCCACCTCGAGATGTTCGCCGGCCCGCGCGCCGAACTCGCGGAGCAACTCGCCCGAACCCGCGAGGTGGCAGCTCATGTCGCGGCAGACGCGCAGGGTCACGCGGCGCGGTGGCGAGAGGCGGAAGTGCGGGAAGAAGCTGGCGACGGATTGCAGGCGGTGCAGCGGGATGCCGGATTCTTTGGAAAACGCTTCGAGCGCCTCGCGCTGGAGGTAGCCGTATTCGTGCTGAATTTCGTGCAGCGCGGGCACGATGGAGACGGTGTGACGGGCGGGCTCGGTGGTCGTCATTTGGAAGCGGGTGCAGCAGACGCCTTGGGCGCCGGCTTGGGCGGCTGGAGGAGCGACTGGATGATCGCCTGCGCATCGGCGGGCGAGTGGTAGGTGTGGCAGCTCACGCAACCCCAGCGCACGCCGCCCCCGGCACGCTGTGTGGCAGCGAGGGCGGAGCCGCTCCCACTCAGCGGCGCAGACATCAGGCCGGCGAGGTCGACTGGGGCGCCTTTGGCCGGCGGGCGGTGGCATTCGGCGCAGCTCGCCTGCGTGGGCAGCAGAATGTCGGTGGTCTCGGTGCTCCCGTAGACCTTGCTGTGGCAATCCGCGCAGGCCATGTGGGAGTGCGGCTCGTGGGTGAAGCGGCCTTTTTGCAGCCAAAAGCTGGCGATGCGCGGCTGCTCGACTTTCGGGGCATGGGTGTCGCTGCCGGGGCCAACGGTGTGGCACTTGGCGCACTCGGTGAGAAATTTCCGGTTGCCGCTGCGGGGGCGCCGGTCGGTTTTATCCTCGGGCGGATCGCCCTGGAAAAAGACGCGCTGCTCGAGATCTTTCGGGCTGAGGATGCCGCGGCGTTGCAGGCTCTGGCGTTCCTCCTCCACTCGGCGGGAGATGGCGACGGGATCGGTGAGCCCCTCGGCGCGGATCGCGTATTCGAAGGAGACGTTCAGCCCGGCGAGGAAATAGCGCACTTTCTCCGAGTCGCCGTGCGGGATGGTGAGCTTCGGCAGCGAGGGCTGGATCTGCAGGCTGTGGCAGGTGGCGCAGTGTTGTTCGTATTGGATCGGCTGGAAGCTGACGCCGCCGGGGCCGAGGATGTGGCAGTCCGCGCAGTTGAGTTTGCGACCGTTGACTTTCGGGATGTCGTCAAAGTCGTGGCGCTTGTGATTATAGCGGATCTTCGCCGGGTCCTGCACGCCGGGGCGCTCGTAACCGAAGGGCGGGTGGCCGGTGTCGGTCGCGGTGAAGACGGGCAGTTTTCCACCGGGAAGTGGCGGCGCGATGAAGTGGATGAGGCCGTCGGGGAAGAGCAGGTTTTCGGCTTCGGTCATCGGCGGCACGGTGCGGCCGAGTGGCAGGGTTTTGCGCGAGCGATGGAGCGCGTCCTCGTCGGCGTGGCAGGTCAGGCAGGTGGAGCTTTCCGGCACGGGCATGCGGAGTGGGCCGGCGTGTTCCTTGTGACAGGAGGCGCAGTCTACGGCGTGGGCGAGGATGAGTTCACTGGAGCGCGCCTCGAGCGTGAGGCCGGTGGTCTGCGGGAGATGGAGCTTTTGCAACGAGTGACACTGGAGGCAAGCGCGATCCATGAGGGGCGAGGAGTCGGCGCGGAGGCGTTCGGTGTCGGTCGTGATGGCCAGCGGATTGGCACGCGGTTCGACGTGGCAGGCGGCGCAGTCGTGGTGGAGGCGCGCGTGATTTTCCGAGAGCGGCCCGGTGGTGAAGAAGGATTCGCTTTTCCGCGTATGCACGAACGCCATCATGCTGGCGATGGCCGCAATGCCGCCGATGAAAAGCCAGAAGCGGAGGCTGCGCAGATAGTGCGCCTTGCGGAAGTAGCCGAGATTGCCGCGGTAGGTATCGACGATGTCGCGTTGGGAGCGGCGGAAAGGCATGCGTCAGCGGAAAGTGGATAGATAGCGAAGCTCGACCCACGCGTGCCAGCCGGTGAAGACAAGCAGCACAAAGGAGAGCGGGACGTGAACGAAGAGCCACGCGTGGAGCCAGTGCTGGTATTTGGTCTGAAGATCCATCTGGCGCCGGTCTTCGCACCAGCTCTGGAGTTGATCGACCTGCGGGTGCCAGGGGCGGGTGACGTTGAGCTTCAGGGTGCGGAAGGTCTCGAAGGCGATGCGCGCATCGCCGAGCGGCAGGCGGTCGCCGCGGGATGCGAGGAGATAGGGCAGGCAATCTTCGTCGAACGAGCGGGCGAGGACGTCGATCGAGGAATCAAAAAACGTGTCGGCGCCTTCGGCTCCCGCCGCGCCGACCGCGGTGGATTGGAGATCGTGCGCGTGTTCTTCCTGCAGCTTGCGCAGCCGGGAGCGGAAGGCGATGGCAGCCTCGGTGATCTGGCCGCGCACATGCGGAATCTGCTCGAAGACGACCTCGCGGGTCAGCCGATCTTTCATCAGCCGCGGCATAAACTGCTGCAACACGAGGCCAAATACGCCGCTGATCATCACAATCCCGTAAAGCGCCATCAGCCAGGTGGTATGCGGGCCGCCGAACAGGAAGCCGGCATGGAACAGCACGAGCGGCAGCGTGAGGACGGAAAGCCAGATGTGCGCACGCAACCAGGCCCGCACGGTGCCGATCGGCAGGGTCCGGCGCTTTTTGCGGATGCCGAGCGCGGAGGCAAAAAAGAAAATCGCGTAAGCCACGATGCCGAAAATCAGCCCGAGTACCGTGCCGCCATAGCTCGCGCGGCGCGGTGGCACTTCCCCGAAAAAAGCGGGTAGCGGCACATGGAAGGGCAGCCACTGCGGATGGAAATTGGCGGCGTAGAGCACCCACGCGCCCAGCGTCGCGAGGAGGACGAAAATCATCCAGGGGAGATGGGAACGATCAACGCGCATCGTAGGAAAAAACCTCGCTCGGAGCGGCGGCAGCCTGACGAAGCCAATGAGCTTTCAAGGACAAAGAAAGGGAAGTCGCTTCCGTGGTCGCTCTCATGATAAAGTCTGGATTCGGATCGTATGAGGGGGCTCGGAACTCGGCTAGCCTAAATTGATTTAATTGTGAGTAGACTTTCCGGACGGGATACTAGACACACGCAAGGTGGCGCACATGAACAAACATCAAAAATCGTTTTTCGGTCTGCTCGCTGCAACGCTGGTCATCCCGGTGGGAGCGGAAGCGGACATTATAACCCCGGCGAAATTCACCGGATCACCGTCGTGTGCTTCGACGAGCTGCCACGGTGGCGGCACGCTGCACAACGAATCCATCATCTACGAACGGCGCGACCCGCACGCCGTCGCCCACGGCATCCTCGCCAAGGGCACTTCGCTGCGCATGGCCGAGGCGCTCGGAATCAAAGATCCCACGAAGGCGGCGCAATGCACCGTCTGCCACGCGCCGATGGAGAATCTCCTGCCCGGCCGGATGGTTGCCGGCGCGGCGCCCGACCGCGCGGTGGGTTGCGAGTCGTGTCACGGCCCAGCGGAGAAATACCTCCTGTTTCACGTCCGGCCCGACGTCACTTTTCAGCAAATCCTCGGTCAGGGTCTGCACAATCTGAACGACATCTACCACCGCGCGAACTCCTGCGTGGCCTGTCACCTCAATCTCGACGAATCGATCCGCGCCGCGGGTCATCCCGAGCTTTACTTCGAACTCGACGGACAGGCCATCGCCCAGCCGCCGCACTACAAAGATGAGCGTCCGTCGCTTGGGCCGCGCCAGTGGCTCACCGGCCAGGCCGCTGCGCTGCGCGAGGTGAGCTGGAAGCTTTCGAGCAAAAAAGACGAGCGGCTCGCCAGCCGCTGGAAAGCACTCGTCTGGCTGCTGCAAAAAACGGAAGTCGGCAAGAACCGCCTGCCCGGCAGCGGCGACTACGCAGCCGTGCAAAAAATCGCCGATCAACTCGCCATCGACGCCGCCAAGGGCCTCTGGACGAAAGATCAGGTCGCGCGGCAGCTCGGGGTGCTGGTCAAAACCCGGACTGACTTTGGCGATGCAAAGGTAAACAAAATTGAGCAGCGCCGCCGCGCAGAGCTGCTCGCCCCATCGATCGACCGGCTCTGGCAGGCGCAGCGCAAACTGGGGGCGAATGCCGCGCCGGACTTTGAGAAAGCGCTCGATGAAATCGCGCTGATCGCCCGCGAGCAGGATGACTTCGACCCCGCCAAGTTCGTTGCGAGTCTGGAGCGGCTGGAGGTGGCGTTCTCGAAGGTCGGGGGTTAGCAGGTTGCGGAGTTGAACGAGGGTCGGAACGTTGGGCGAAGCTGATGGTGACACCGCCGCAAGCTGCGGCCTCGGTTCCCGTGTCATCCTAAGCCGAGTCGAAGCACCGCTCGACTCCGTGGGCGGAGGTGGTGCGAGGCACTACTCCGCACGGCGCTCCGCACCACGGGCCGCCCGGTTTGGAAAAATTAGGGGTCGTTGACTTTGACTGGCTCGCAGACTCGGCTCGAACTGCGCTCCGCCCGCTGGTCAGCCGGAGATTCGCTCACGGGGTGATACCAACTGTGCACAATCACCGGGCAGAGAGCGGGGAAGCAGATCTCGGGTAGGGTGGGCGTCCCGCCCGCCGGTTTCGGCGTCTCGCCGAAACGATCTTCCGAGCTCCGGGTGACCGCTGGCCTTTTCGCGAAAGTTCTTCGACGCAGGATGCGTCGAACGGCGGGCGGGACGCCCACCCTACCCGAGAGACACGCCCGTCGCGCTCGAGTCACACGATTTGTGAGAGGATGTATCGGAAGTCTGTTTTCACGGGTCAAAGGCCGGGTTTTGACGCAGAGGCGCAGAGTGAAGGGGGATTTTCGCAGAGGGATTTCTAGTTTTCCTCTGCGTTCCTCTCACTTCTCCTCCGCGCCTCTTGCCTTCAAAAAGGGGCTTCCGGTGCATACTCTGAGAGTATGTATCTAAACTCAATTTAGCCGCGGATGGATGTGGATTTTCGCGGGTAAGAAAACCTTCGCATTCTCTGTATCCGCGTTTCATCCGCGTCCATCCGCGGCTCAAATTCAGATCTTCGGCCGAACTTCCGGTACATTCTCTGAGAGATGGTATGCAGGTTTCTTTAAACCGGCCCCCGTCTGCCAGTCACTGATGCCGTTGACGCCGCTGATTCCGGGCCAAACGGCATTCGTCGGGCAGTGTTTGGTGACTCCGCATTCTCCCGGAAGAGCGCCGCCGGCCCGGTTAAAAGTCCGGGTCGCGGGGGAACTTGGCGTAAGGCAGTCGCGCGCCGCGATAGGTATAGCTATCGGCGCGGATGCGGAGCTTGGGCAGGAAGTCTTCGCAGCCACTGGTGGCGACGATGTCGTCCTGATCGACGCCATCACCTGACACGCCGATCGCCCCGACGAGCTCGCCGTCGCGATAAAGCGGGAATCCGCCGGGAAAGATGGTGATGCCGTTCGGGAGGTTCGGGTTTGGGGGGAGCACTCCGTTGAGCGCCGGCAGCAGTTCTTTCGGATTTGGTTTCAGCGGAAACAGGCGGAGCGAAACGGCCTCCTGAAATCCGAAGTACGGGCCGTAGGGACGCCCATCCAGCCCCGGCGGAAAGTTGCGCTGCGCGAGAAAGCCCACGGTGCGGCTGCTCTGCGCGAGCTGCTTGTTGGAAAAGAACACGGCTGTGCGGGCCTTTTGCACCGCCACGTCCCAACTGAACATGGTGGCTTCATCCACCCGGAAGGTGCCAAGCACCACGGGAGCCACGCCGTTCTTGTGGGGGTTGTTGACTACCGAAATAAAGACCTGCTGACGGGCGCCGACCGGCAGCCGGATGCCCGCCCGAGTTCGCGCGCTCCGAGCGGCCGCGAGGGAGAGGATTTCCTTCACCTCGATCGCCGTGAGCCGGCCGGCCTTACCTCTGCCGATGGTGCCGGGGAGCGGGTCGCTAATGATCGGTTGACGGATTTCACCCTCGATCCCGCCCAAAACGGCGACGGGATAGGGGAAGGCCGGCGGTGAGCCCTTGATTTCAAAGCCGGGAACTTCCTGGCCGAGATCGGGCACATCGGCTGTGCTGTCTTCGATGTCCTGGAGCGGCTGTTCCACATAGGTGATGCGGACGCCATTGATGAGCACCTTGTCGGCGACGATCGCGGCACTGGGGCGAAAATTGGTCTGCCCGGCGAGCGCCACGTCTTCATCGGTATCGCGGCCGGCTTTGAAGCCGGTGCTGACGTCGCGCTGGGTGAATCCCGCGAGGATCGCGGCGGCCGCGCTCAGGTTCGTCGGGCTGCCATCGCCTGTGACCCCGATTCCGCCGACGAGGTGACCCCCTTTGTAAAGCGGGACGCCACCGGGCGATTCGTTGAGCGAAGTGGCGAAAACGGAGTTTCCGCGGATGCCCGGCGAGGGCATCAACGGGTTGAGCCTGAAGGGATCGAAGTTCGCAGGGATTTGCTTGAAGCGGTTGATGTCCGAAAAAAACAGGTTCGAGAGGCCGACCCCCACGAGAGGACCGGGGGGTGTGTTGCGGACGCCGACCGGAAAGTGCTGCTGGATGATCGTTCCGGCCGTGCGCGAGGTGAAGGCGTTCTGATCGCTGCTCAAAAAGGCCGCCGTACCGGCGCGCGAGACGGCTGCGGCCACAACGCCAGGTGAAGGGAAGATGACCTCGGCGCCGCTCTTGCGAACGCCGGGTACGCTCCACACCGCGAGGACGAATCCTTCGCGGTCAACCACGGAGATGACGGATTGACGATTCACGTCCCGCGCCTTGGCGACAGCCTGAGCGATGATCTGGCGGACTTCTTCCGCGGTGAGTTGCTGGACCGATGACGTCCCACCCGAGGACGGTGAAACCCAGGAGAGGAATGCAACCCCCGCTACGACAATTTTTTTGGTTAGCTCGGAACGGCTCATCGGCGGGTGGGTTTTGAACGAACATTTTCGGTTAGGCAATCTTTTCTGTTGCGAAAAATTTAGTGGCCTGCCTATCACGAGTCCTTGCACGAGATGCGCGTACAGAAAAAATTTGCAGTCGGCCGCGAACGCTGGGGAATCCTCGCGGGAACGGTGGCGGTGCTTATTCCCCTGGTTCCGCTGCAGGCGGAGCAGCCGGGGAGGCTCTTTCGCAACCGGGCTCCGACCATGCGCCCTCTGACTCCCGGTCAGGAGCGGGACGTCATCACGACGCAGGAGGAGCCTCCGCGGGCACCTTCGCATTTTAACCCCGACCCCGGTTCGTGGGATCGTCCTCAGCCGGCGGCTGAGTCGACCGTGGACACCGAAGCGCTGATCCCGGAGTTGCATCTCCGCTTCGGCTCGGAGCGCAATATTCCGGAGAGCTTGAAGCTGCCTCGGGGAGCGGTCCTCGGTCGTGATCCGGTGACGCGGGTGTTCACCTATCGCGAATACCCGCTTGGTCGCGAAGGGTTGGGGCAGCTCCCCAATAGCAAGGAGCATCCCAATCGTTGGGAGCTGGCTTTCCCCAAATGGACCCGGTATCAGGACCCGCGGCACGAGACCGCTTACATGTATTCGACGCCCCGGCTGTGGCATCCGTATGAACAAAGCCGCTTGAAGGGTGATGTGCCGATCATTGGGCAGGACATCTTTGCCAACATCACGGCGAAAAATTTCACGCTTTCCGAGTTTCGCCGCTTACCGACCCCGAGTGGTGTGAGTGCGGCGCTGCCGAATAGTTCGGAATTCTTCGGGCGGGGTGAGCAGTATTTCATTTCCAACGACACGTCGCTGGCCTTCGATATTTTCAAAGGTCAGACGGCGTTTCGGCCCGTGACTTGGTTGTTGCGAGTGAACGCGGTTCACAACCAGAACTGGATTCGTGCGCTGGAAAACAACGTCGTCGACCCGGACGTGCGCGGCGCTGGTTTCCAGGACGACAAAAACACCCCGAACACGACCGTGATCGGCGCACTCAAACCCGAGGGTTCTGACGTGAACGTCCGCGGCGGCCTGCCGCCGCGCTTTCGGAAGGATGTTAACCCGCCCGATCTCTTTAACTACATCGCGCCGCAACTCAATCCACTGGGAGATGCGCGTGAGCTGGTCAAAGTGGATCCGATTACCCAGGAGGTGCCGGAAGATAAGGAGGGCGAACTCGGGAAAAAGAACGAAAAGAACAAGCGGAACGATCTCGCCGGCACGCGCTATACGACCCGCCACAAGAACTTCACCGCGCTCCAGGAAGCCTTTTTCGAGCTGCATCTCGCCGACATCAGCCACAATTACGACTTCATCTCCAGTCGGGTCGGCATCCAGCCGTTCATCTCCGATTTCCGCGGATTCATCTATGCGGATACGAATCTCGGAGCCCGGATCTTCGGCAACGCGGCGAACAACCGCTACCAGTACAATCTCGTCTACTTCGACCAGCGCGAGAAAGACACCTACTCGGACCTGAACACCTTCGAGTCGCGGCATCAGCAGGTGTTGATCGCGAACCTGTTCCGTCAGGATACCATCGTGAAGGGCTACACCTCCCAGGTGAGCTTCCACATGAACCTCGATGATGGGGGAACGCACTTCGACAAAAACGGCTTTCTGACCCGTCCCTCCGTCCTCGGGACCGATCGGGACGAGGGGAACTTCTCCGGCGACGACGGCAGCCTGCGCGGCAAGGACGTGAAGGCCTTCTACCTCGGCTGGACGGGCGACGGACACTTCGGCCGTTACAATATCACGCACGCCTTTTACCAAGTTTTCGGCGAGGACGAGTTTAACGGTCTGGCGGGCCGCAAGGTGGACATCAACGCGCAAATGGCCGCGCTGGAGCTGAGCTATGACCGCGACTGGATTCGCTTCAAGCTTTCCGGCTTTTACGCCAGCGGCGACAGCGAACCGACGGATCGTACCGCCACGGGATTCGATAGCATCCTCGATAACCCATTTTTCATCGGTGGACCCTTTAGCTGGTATACCCATCAGGGCTTCAATCTCGCCGGCACGGCGGTGAACCTCAAACAGCGCGACTCGCTGATCCCTAACTTGCGTTCGAGCAAGACCGAGGGGCAGTCGAACTTCGTCAATCCCGGGGTGATGATCGCGGGTCTTGGCACCGACATCGAAGTGACTCCGAAACTTCGGGCTTTCGCCAATGCGAACTATGTCTGGCTGGCCGAGACCAAGCCGATCGAAACCGCGCTGATGACCAACAAAAGCAGCAAGGATCTCGGTCTCGATGCCAGCATCGGCGTCAAATACCGCCCGCTGCTGACCGATAACATCATCCTCTCCGCCGGCGTCGGGTTCTTTTTCCCTGGGCAAGGTTACGAAGACATTTACCGCCGCAGTACCCAGCGCGTTCCGGGCTTTGGCCCGCAGGGTGACGAGGGGAAGGTCGACAAATATCTCTACAACGGCTTTTTTACCGTGACTTTTCTCTACTAAATGGGTCTCTCCGCCGCGCGATGAAACGTTTTCTCTTCCTCGGCTTCGCACTTTGGATCGCCGCCGGATTCGCCCTCTCGCAAGACCCGGCGAAACTCGAGCCGGCGAAGCCTGAGCAAGTCACGCCGGAGGCCGTGCCCGCTCCGGAATTGCCGAGTCAGGGCGGCACGGGACCGGTCATTTCGATCCCCCCACCGGTGGTGAAGCCGGGCGGCAAGAAAACCAACGACTGGCCGCTCTTTCCTGCGAACTTGCTCGTCCCCGACGCGGCGCCCACGATGCCGCCGAATCTCGAGGAATTCTCCCGCGCACCGCAGTCGGATCGCGGCTTTGGTCCCCCGACCGTGGCCAAACGTCCGGCGGCCCCGAACGTCGGTCGCCCGGCCCGCAACTGGATCGATCAAACCCAGGCTGAAGCGAATGCGAAAAGCGTGGGCTGCATGGAATGCCACACCACCACCGATGCGCACACCATGCACGCTTCGCCGAACGTCGTGCTCGGCTGCACGGATTGCCACGGCGGCAACGCCGCGCGCGGTCTGGCCCTGAACCAGGCGCACGTCCTGCCTTCACGGCCGGACATCTGGCTCACCTCCGCGAACCCGCCGAACTCCTCCACCGCGATGAATCACGAATCGGACGAGTTCGTTCGCTTCATCAATCCCGGCGACCTGCGCGCCGCCCGCGTCGCCTGCGGCCTCTGCCACGGCGACATCATCGACCGGGTGGGCCATTCGATGATGAATCACGGCGGCATGCTCTGGAATGCGGCCGCCTACAACAACGGCGCGATTGGCCTCAAAAACACCATCGTCGGCCAGGCCTATGGCTCCGGCGGCGTCCCGCTCCAGCTCGACAATCCCTTCAAGCCCACCGCCGAGCAGACCCGCACGCTCGGCATTCTCCCGTCGCTCGTTCCGTTGCATCGCTTCAATATGAGCCAGCCGGGCAGCCCGCTGCGCATCTTTGAAAAGGGTGGCTTCGAGCCGTTGCAACTCGGCATTCCCACGCTCGACGAACCGCCCGGCAAACCCGACCGCCGCATCTCGGCGCGCGGCCTCGGCACGCTGAACCGCACCGACCCCATCTTCCTCGGCGCGCAGAAAACCCGCCTGCACGATCCGCTCCTCGGTTTCCTCGGCTCGAACGACCGGGCCGGCGACTACCGCTCCAGCGGCTGCTCCGCCTGTCACGTCGTCTACGCCAATGATCGTTCGCCGCACAACTCCGGCCATTGGGCGAAGTATGGCAACCAAGGCCTCAGCTTCTCCAAAGATCCCACCATCTCGAAGCGCGAGCGCGGCCACCCGATCCTCCATCAATTCACCCGCGCCATCCCGTCCAGCCAGTGCATGAACTGCCACATGCACCAGGGCAACGCCTTCGTGAACCCCTATCTCGGCTACACCTGGTGGGATCAGGAAACGGATGCCGAGCACATGTATCCGAAGGTGCAGAAAGATCCCACGGAAGCCGAACTCGTGGTCGCCACGGTGAAAAATCCCGAGGCTGCCGCGGCGCGCGGGCTGTGGGGCGACACTGACTTCCTCGAGAAAGTGGCGGAGCTAAATCCGAAGCTGAAGAACACGCAGTTTGCCGACTACCACGGCCACGGCTGGAATTTCCGCGCCGTCTTCAAGCAGGACCGCAAGGGCAACCGCCTCGACCTCGACGACAACATCGTCGGCCACTCCGACTTCAAGAGCGCGATCCATCTCAAGGACATCCATCTCGTCAAAGGAATGCAGTGCGGGGATTGCCACTTCGACGTGGACGTGCACGGCAACGGCAACCTCTACGGCGAAGTCCGCAACGCGATCACCATCCAGTGCATCGACTGCCACGGCACGGTCAGCAACCGACCGCGCAAGATCGTGGACGGCGAAATCACCATGCCGACGAGCGGCCCGAGCGGCGCGGCGGATCCCAAGGACCGCAGCAAGATCAAACCGGTCGACCTCATGCACACGAAGACCGCGTGGAACCCGCGCTTCCAGTGGGAAGGCGATCGGCTGATCCAGCACGGCGTGATGTCGCCGGATGTGAAGTGGGAAGTGCCGCAGACCATCGACATCATCAATCCCACCTCCCCGCGCTACAACGCCAAGGCGCATCACGCCAAGACCTTGCAACGCGACGGCGAAACCTGGGGCATCGCGCCGGCCAGCGAATCCGATTGCAAGAACAAGCTCGCGCACAGCAACCAGTCGATGGATTGCCAGATCTGCCACACCTCGTGGGCGACGAGCTGCTTCGGCTGTCATCTCCCGATGAAGGCCAACCAGTTCGTGGCACAGAACAAATACGAAGGCATCATCGACCGCAATTTCATCACCTATAATCCGCAGGTGGTGCGCGACGACGTCTTCATGCTCGGCATCGATGGCACGGTGAAGAAAAACCGCATGGCCGTGATCCGGTCCTCCAGCGCGGTCGTTGTCGGTTCGCAGAATCAGAACCGGGAGTGGTTCTATCAACAGGCGCAGACGGTGAGCGCGGAGGGTTACAGCGGCCAGGCGTTCAACCCCCACTTTGCCCACACCACGAGTGGCAAGGGGACGACCAAGAACTGCACGGACTGCCATCTTTCCAAGTCGAACGACAACAACGCCTGGGTCACGCAGCTCCTCGGCTTCGGCACCGGCACGGTGAACTTCTTCGGCCGCTACGCCTGGATCGGCGGCGAACACGCGGTCCACGGCGTGGTCTGGACGGAAGACGACGAGCCGCAAGCTGCCTACGGCAGTTCCTTCCACAGCAAGGCCTACCCGAGGAACTACCAGAAACACCTCGACAACAACCGCATTCTCAAGACGGCCTATGAGCATCACGCGACGGAGGTCCACGATCTCACGCTGCGCGGAGAATATCTCTACACTGCGAACGGATCCTCCGGGCTCGAGGTCTTCGACGTGGCGAACATCGACCAGAAGGGCTTCAGCGAACGCATCGTCTCCTCGCCCGTTTCGCCGCTGGGCCAAAAAACCTACGTCCGCACTCCCGACGCTACAGCCGTCGCGATGCCGAGCACGTTGTTGAACGATCCCGAACGGGTGCGCAACCCGGTCAACGAAGAGCAGCCCATGCACCCGATGTATGGCTACGTTTTCGTCAGCGACCGAAAAGAGGGTCTCGTCGTGGTGAAGGTCTCGCAACTCTTCAACGGGAATCCCGAAGACAACTTCCTCAAACGCGCCAAGCTCCGCGACGAAAAGGGCGACAGCGGCGATTACTTCAATCCCGGCGGCGTCCTGACCGGTGCAGAACACGCGATTTGCGCCGGGCATCGCGTCTACGTCGTCACCGCCCGCGGCCTCGCCGTGGTCGACATCAATGAACCCGAAAGCCCGCGCCTCGTCGGCGAACTGGCGGACGGCTTCCTGAAAAATCCGCGCGCCATCGCCATCCAGTATCGCTACGCCTTCATCACCGATGACGAAGGATTGAAGGTGGTCAGCCTCGCCAATCCCGATCGTCCGCGCGCCGTGCCGGGCGCAGTCGTGAAACTCGGCCACGCGCACAAACTCTACGTCGCCCGCACCTACGCCTACGTGGCCAATGGCCCCGAGGGACTCGCTATCATCGACGTCGAGAATCCCGAGCGTCCGCGGCTCGACCAAACCTTCAACGCCGATGGGGCGCTGAACGATACCCACGCCGTGCAGATTGGTTCCATCGCGGCGTCGATGTATGCGCTCATCGCCGACGGGCACAATGGTCTCCGCGTCGTCCAACTCATCTCGCCGGACACCGTCAACGGGGCCGCCGGTTTCAGCCCGCGCCCGTCGCCGCGGCTGATCGCGACCTATCCCACCAAGGAGCCGATGTTCGCCGTCTCACGCGGTCTCGATCGCGATCGCGTGGTCGATGAAACGGGCGGCCAGACCGTCGTGTTTGGTCGGCGCGGTTCGCGTCCGTTCTCGATCACAGAGATGACTCGTTTCCTGCGGCATCAGGATGGCGGCGAATTCCGCGTCGATGACACCGTCTTCCGCAACGGGGCGCTGACTACGCGCGGCGGCAAAGCGCTGCCGAAACCGATCGGGCCCGCGAAACCGAAATTCGCCAGCGACAAGATCCGACCGCCGCGGCCTCCGCAGGCGACCGACGCCGACCTGCTGATCAACATCGAAACGCCGCCCGGAATCACTCCGCCGCCCGCCGCCGCCCCTGCGGGCACTTCGAGCGGCCCGGCCACTTCGACGAGCGGCCCCGCGACTTCGACCGGCGCGCCGCGCTGATCGTTTGGAGTTCCGGCTTGAGCCGGTCTGGAGTGCGGACGTGACCAGAGAAAGTCGCGAATGCCTTGGGCTCCCGGAGGAGTCTCGCGGCGCGGTCTAGCGTCCCGCGGCGACTCTCTGCGCCACGTCTTTTTCCCACGCCG
>Ga0209181_10003095_pt1 | contig 26234 bp, 17 predicted proteins | sample MAT05_FD_187208 | JGI IMG/M metagenome (GOLD analysis project Ga0209181, IMG submission 187208) | Freshwater microbial communities from Lake Fryxell liftoff mats and glacier meltwater in Antarctica - MAT-05 (SPAdes) (version 2) | ecosystem: Environmental > Aquatic > Freshwater > Ice > Liftoff...
GTCCGATCGGTGATCTGGTCGACGCGCTGCGCCCGCTGGGCTGCACGATCGACGAGCTGGGCACTCCAGGCTACCCGCCGCTGCGCCTGCATGGCCGCGCCGGCGGAGCACTGAACCTGGCGCAGCCGATTCGCGTGCGCGGTGACGTGTCGAGCCAGTTCCTGACTGCGCTGCTGCTGGCGCTGCCGCTGGCCGCGCAGGCCGCCGACATCGTCATCGAGGTCGAAGGCGAACTGATCTCCCGCCCCTACGTCGATATCACGCTGAAGCTGCTGGCGCGCTTCGGCATCGAGGTGGCGCGCGAAGGCTGGCAGCGCTTCTTGATCCCGCGCGGCAGCGCTTACCGCACGCCGGGCGAGATCCACGTCGAGGGCGATGCGTCCTCGGCCTCGTACTTCATTGCCGCGGGCGCGCTGGCCGCGGCGGGCGGCGCGCCGCTGCGCATCGAAGGCGTCGGCGCGGCCTCGATCCAGGGCGACATCGCATTCGCCGACGCGGCGCGCGCGATGGGCGCGCAGGTCAGTGCCGGCCCGAACTGGATCGAGGTGCGGCGCGGCCGCTGGCCTCTGACCGCGCTGACGCTGGACTGCAACGCGATCCCCGACGCGGCGATGACGCTGGCCGTGATGGCGCTGTTTGCCGACGGGCCGACGCGCCTGAACAACATCGCCAGCTGGCGCGTCAAGGAGACCGACCGCATCGCGGCGATGGCAGCCGAACTTCGGCGCCTGGGCGCCAGCGTCAGCGAAGGGCCCGACTTCATCGAGGTGACGCCACCCGAAGCCAGCGGCTGGCGCGCCGCGACGCTGCACACCTACGACGATCACCGCATGGCGATGTGCCTGTCGCTGGCCGCCTTCAACCCGCTGGCCGGCGCGCAGCCGCCGGTGCCGCTGCGCATCCTCGACCCGGGCTGCGTGGCCAAGACCTTTCCCGGCTACTTCGATGAATTGTTCGGGCTGGTGCAGGCCGCGCCCGACAGCGTGCCCGTGATCACCATCGACGGCCCGACGGCCAGCGGCAAAGGCACGCTGGCCGCTGCACTGGCCGAACGGCTGGGCTATCGCCTGCTCGACTCGGGCTCGCTGTACCGCGCCGCCGGTCTGGCCGCCGCGCGCGACGGCGTGCCGCTGGATGACGACGCGGCGGTGGCGCGGCTGGCCTCCCGGCTGGATCTGCGCTTCGAGGCCGGGCGCACTTTGCTGCGCGGCGTCGATGTGAGTGACGAACTGCGATTGGAGACCACCGGCGCGCTCGCCTCGCGGGTGTCGGCGCTGCCCGCGGTGCGCCAGGCGTTGCACGGGCTGCAGCTGGCGTTTCGCGCTACGCCCGGACTGGTCGCCGACGGTCGCGACATGGGCACCGTGATTTTCCCCGCCGCCGCGCTCAAGGTCTTCCTCACCGCAAGCCCCCTTGCGCGAGCTCAAAGGCGCCATAAGCAACTGATTTCAAAGGGCATTGCCTCTATACTCCCATCCCTTCGCGCGGACATTGAGGCGCGTGATGCGCGGGACAGTTCCCGCGCGATCGCGCCGCTCAAACCCGCCGAGGATGCGGTGCTGCTGGACAACTCGCAGCTCACGGTCGACGAATCGGTCGATCGTGTGCTCGGTTGGTGGCAGCAACGCAGGCCGTTCGCAGCGGGCTGAGGCCCGGCGCTGGCGGCATCCGGCGCACCACGCCTCCCTCCAGGGCCGTCAGGCCCGCTGGGCGCGGTGCATTGTTCCACCCAACCCGCAACACCCGTTGCACGCATTGCCCGGCTCTGCTTCCAACTCCCACCGGGCCCCAGGAAACCACATGTCCCAACTGCAGACTGCCGCCCCGAGCGGCATGGACTCCTTTGCCGCTCTGTTCGAAGAGTCGCTCAAGAGCAACGACATGCGCGTCGGCGAGGTCATCTCCGCCGAGGTCGTGCGCATCGAATTCAACCACGTGGTGGTCAACGCCGGCCTGAAGAGCGAGAGCTACGTCCCGATCGAGGAGTTCAAGAACGACCTCGGTGAACTGGAAGTCCAGGTCGGCGACTTCGTCTCGGTGGCCATCGACGCGGTCGAGAACGGCTACGGCGACACCATCCTGAGCCGCGACAAGGCCAAGCGCCTGGCCTCGTGGATGTCGCTCGAGAACTCGCTGGACAGCGGTGAGTTCGTCACCGGCACGGTCAGCGGCAAGGTCAAGGGTGGCCTGACGGTGCTGGTCAACGGCATCCGCGCCTTCCTGCCCGGCAGCCTGCTGGATACGCGTCCGGTGAAGGACATGACGCCCTTCGAGGGCAAGACGATGGAGTTCAAGGTCATCAAGCTCGACCGCAAGCGCAACAACGTCGTGTTGTCGCGCCGCGCGGTGGTCGAAGCCTCGATGGGCGAGGAACGCGCCAAGCTGCTGGAGACGCTGACCGAAGGCGCCACGGTGCACGGCGTGGTGAAGAACATCACCGAGTACGGCGCCTTCGTCGACCTGGGTGGCATCGACGGCCTGCTGCACATCACCGACATGGCCTGGCGCCGCGTGCGCCACCCGACCGAGGTGGTGCAGGTCGGCCAGGAACTCACCGCCAAGGTGCTGAAGTTCGACGCCGAGAAGAACCGCGTCAGCCTGGGCCTCAAGCAACTGGGCGACGACCCGTGGATGGGCGTCTCGCGCCGCTACCCGACGGGCACGCGCCTGTTCGGCAAGGTCACCAACATCGCCGACTACGGCGCCTTCGTCGAGATCGAGCCGGGCATCGAAGGCCTGGTGCACGTCTCCGAGATGGACTGGACGAACAAGAACGTCGCCCCGGCCAAGGTGGTGACGCTGGGCGAGGAAGTCGAGGTGATGGTGCTCGAGATCGACGAGGACAAGCGCCGCATCAGCCTGGGCATGAAGCAGTGCAAGGCCAACCCGTGGGAAGAGTTCGCGGCCAACGTCAAGCGCGGCGACAAGGTGCACGGCCCGATCAAGTCGATCACCGACTTCGGCGTCTTCGTCGGCCTGGCCGCCGGCATCGACGGCCTGGTGCATCTGTCGGATCTGTCCTGGCACGAGCCGGGCGAGACCGCAGTGCGCAACTACAAGAAGGGCCAGGAAGTCGACGCCCTCGTGCTGGCCATCGACGTCGAGCGCGAACGCATCAGCCTGGGCATCAAGCAGATGGACGTCGACCCGTTCACCAGCTTCACGACCATCAACGACCGCGGCGCCATCGTCATCGGCAAAGTCAAGACGGTCGACCCGCGTGGTGCCGAGGTGCAGCTCAACGACGACGTCACTGGCTACCTTCGTGCGTCGGAACTCAGCCGCGACCGCGTGGAAGACGCGCGCAACCTGCTCAAGGAAGGCGACGAGGTCAGCGTGATGATCATCAACGTCGACCGCAAGCTGCGCTCGATCCAGCTGTCGATCAAGGCCAAGGACAACGCCGACCAGCAAGAGGCGATGCAGCGTCTGGCGCAGAGCAACGAGCGCGAGACCGCGGGCACCACCAGCCTGGGTGCGTTGCTGCGCGCCAAGCTCGACAACCGCGAGTGAGCCCGGCCCGCGCATGACCCGCTCTGACCTGGTGGCGCAGCTGGCCGAGCGTTTCGGCCAGCTCACCCAACGCGACACCGAGTTCGCCGTGAAGACGATGCTCGATGCGATGTCCGACGCGCTGGCGCGCGGGCACCGCATCGAGATCCGCGGCTTCGGCAGCTTCTCGGTCAGCCGCCGGCCGCCGCGCGTCGGGCGCAACCCGCGCAGTGGCGAGCAGGTGACGATCCCGGAAAAGCTGGTGCCGCACTTCAAGCCGGGCAAGGCGCTGCGCGAGGCGGTGGATGCCAAGGGCGCGGCAGCCGAGAGCGCCGCTGCGGCCAAGCAATCCCAGATCTGATCGTCCTGACGTGCATTTCTTTCGGGGCCCTGCGGGGCCCCGTTTTCATGGGCCGGCAAACCCGCTGCCTACAATGACGTCCGCATGCGCTTCCTCGTCTGGCTGTTCCGGGCCTTCGTCTTCTTCGCACTCTTCGCGTTCGCGCTGAACAACCAGCAGACCGCCGCGGTCAATTGGTTCTTCGGCGTGCAGTGGCACGCACCGCTGGTCATCGTGGTGCTGGTCGCCTTCGCTGGTGGCTGCGCCTTCGGCGTGTTGGCGATGGTGCCCAGTTGGTGGCGCCAGCGCCAGGTGGCACGCCGGCACGCCCCCAAGCCGGCACCACTACCCGCGCCGTCGACCGTGGCGCCCTCGGACTTCGGCCTCGACCATCCGCCGCGCGAAGGCCTGGGCTCCTGAGCTGCCGGCCTGGTGTCTGCCCCGGCCTTGCCCCGCCCTGACCCCACCCGACCCGAACGCGCGCGATGGACTTCGACTTCCAATGGCTGTTGATCGGCCTGCCGGTGGCCTTCGCGCTGGGCTGGGTGGCGTCGCGGCTCGACCAGCGCCAGTGGAAGCGCGACGCGCCGCGTCCTTATGTGCGCGGGTTGACGCTGCTGCTCAACGAGCAGCCCGACAAGGCGGTCGACGCCTTCATCGAATCGATGCGCGACGACCCCGGCAGCGCAGAACTGCAGCTCGCGCTGGGCAGCCTGTTTCGCCGCCGCGGTGAGTTCGAGCGTGCGGTGCGCGTGCACGAACACCTGCTGACGCGCGCCGACCTCAAGCCTGGGGACCGCAGTGGTGTTCAGCGCGCGCTGGCGCAGGACTTCATGTCTGCCGGGCTGTTTGACCGCGCCGAGCAGGCCTGGCGCGCGCTGGAAGGCGGCACGCACGACGTCGAGGCCAGGCTGGCGCTGCTGTCGCTGGCCGAGCGCTCGCGTGATTGGCCCCGCGCGGCCGAGATTGCCGGGCAGCTCGAGCGCGCGGGCCGCGGCAGCTTTGCCGCGCGCATCGCGCACTACGGCTGCGAGACGGCGCTGCAGGCCGATGAACAAGGCCGGCCGGCCGACGCCGCCGCAGCGCTGCAACGCGCACGCGAGATCGCTCCGCAGGCACCGCGCCCGTTGGTGCTGAGCGGCCAGCGTGCCCTGCGCGACAACGATGCTGCCGGGGCCTGGCAGGCCTTCGAGACCATGCGCACGCATCATCCGGCCAACTTCCCGTTGGTCGCTTTGGACTACGCCCGTGCGGCGCTGGCCACCGGCCACGGTGAGCACGCGCGCGCTGCCTTGCTGGCGCAGTTCACGGCAGCGCCTGGCATCGACCTGTGGCAGGCGCTCGCCCTGCTGCCCGGCGAGGCGCTGCCGCCCGAGGGCTTGCTGCTGCGGGCGCCCAGCTTGTCGGCCGCACAGGCGCTGCTGGACTCGGCGCCGCCGGCCGATTGGTCACCTGCCGCGCTGCAGGGCCTGCGAGATGCGCTGGGCCTTGCCGCGCGCCCGCTGCAGCGCTACCGCTGCGCCGCCTGCGGCTTCGAGGCGCAGAACTACTTCTGGCAATGCCCCGGCTGCCTGAGCTGGGACAGCTTTCCGGCACAGCGCATCGAGGAGCTGTAGGACCAGATGGACCAGATGGCGGAGATGGCCGGCGCAGGCCGGACCTGCTCGAACCGGTTCAGACTCCGGCGCGCAGCAGCCCCGCAGAGAGTGCCTGGCGCAGCGTGCGTGCGCCGTCGCTCAGGTGGGCCCGGGTTTCTTCGTCGGCAGGCGCGCGGCGCCCACGCTGCACCGCCTCGATACGCGCCAGCAAGCGCTCGGCCTGCACGCGCAGCAGGCTGCGCTGGTCCGCCCGGCCTTGCGAGGCCGGGCGCAGCAGGCTGGCGGCCATCCGGTTGAGGTGTTCACGCTGCAGCTCGCGCCGTGCCGAGGAGACGCCGCCGCCGGCTTCGAGCTCGCTCCACAGGTCACGCGAGAGCCGTTCGTAAAGCTCGGACAGCTGGAAAGCATCGGCGGCACGGTCGGCCTTGTCGACGCTGTCGACGATGCGCGCGGCCACCGCGTCGCTCAGCAGGTGGCCGAGCACGCCGCGCTGCAGTTCCAGCAGGCGCTGCGGCAGGGCATAGTCCAGCGGCAGACCGGGTACATCGCTGCGGTCCAGGTAGTCCGGCGCCAGACGGCGCTGCAGCGCCGGCGACACCGCCAGCGCCTCGGCCGACAGCACCGATTGCGAGATCAGGTCGAGCGCACGGCGCTGCGCCGCCGCAGGCACCGGCGCCAGCGGGTCGCGCCCCGAGCCCGGAAAGTCGCGCAGCGTGCGCACGCCGCCGATCTGACGCGACAGCGAACGCACCGCCACGGCCACATCGACCAGCGCATAGGCCAGCGATCGGCGCAACACCGAGTAGTCTCGATCGGCCGGCAGCGTGCGCTGCTCCTGGCGGCGGAACAGGTCACGCGCGATCTCCAGACGTTTGGACGCATAGGCCACCGGATCGGAGCCCAGGTCCCAGGGCAGCGCGTCCGGGTCGACGCCTGAGAAGCTGTCCTCGTCGGTGCCATAGGCCAGCAGGGGCTCGGCGCTGCGCGAGGCAATGCGCTGCAGCTCGGTCGCCTCGTCGGCCGCATTGCTGCCCGCGGGCAGCGTCTTGTAGGCGTACTCGATGGCCCAGAAGTCGTAAGGCCCGATGCTGTCCTGGAAAGCCGCCGGTGGCGGCTCGCCAGGCCGCGGCAGGTTGACGGCGTTGTAGTCCATCACCGACCCGGTGGTGCCCTGGGTGCGCGTGAACTCGGGGTCCGACAGCTGCGCATCGCTGAATGCACGCGAGGCGCGGAAGTTGTGGCGCAGGCCGAGCGCGTGGCCCACCTCGTGCATCAGCGTCTCTTTCACGTAGGCCAGCACGAAGCGCTGCGCCTCCTCGCCGTCGGGGTCGAGCTCACCGCGCGCGGCCAGCACCTCAATCGCGTAAGCGGTCTGCAAGGCCGCGAAGTCGCCATAGGCGCAGGCTTCGTGCCCGGCGTGCGCCGGATGCCCGGTCGACAGCGGTTCGGCAAACACCGACAGCAGCTGCGAGCGCGCGGTGCGCTGCTGGCGGGTGAACAGCCCCTCGAAGGCGATGTCGGCATCGAGGATCTCGCCGCTGCGCGGGTCCACGTGGCTGGGGCCGAAGGCGACGAAGCTCGGCGAGACGCTGCTGACCCAGCGCACAGACGGCCGTCCGGCGTCCAGCGTGTCCCACTCGGCATCGTCGGGCTGCTGCTCTACGCGCAGCGCGTCCTTGAAGCCGATGCGCTCGAAGGCCTTGTTCCATTCAAGGATCGAGCTGCGCACGGTGTCGCGGTACTTCAGCGGCACGTTGCGGTCGATCCAGAAGGTGATCGGACGCAGGGGCTCCGAGAGTTCGGCCGCCGGGTCCTTCTTCTCCAGCCGCCAGCGGTGCACGAAGCGGGTGCGCGGGCTGCGCGCCAAGTCTTCGCTGAAGTCGAACACGGTGCTCGAAAAGTGGCCGATGCGCGGGTCGGCGCGGCGCGTGGCCATCGGCTGCTCGGGCAGCGCAAGGAGCGAATGGTGCATGCCGATCAGCAGGCTGCGCGTGTCCGGCAGGAAGCTGGGCAGCGAGGACTGCGCGCCCGGACCCGAGCTGACGTTGGCGGTGTAGAAGTGCTGCTGCGTCTCGATCACGGTCAGCTGCGGCGAGCCGCGCACGGCGGTGATCAGCGAGTTGCGCGCGTCCAGCCCGTAGCCGATACGAAACGCCGCCTGCAGCCGCATGCCCATGCCCTGCATGTCCGCCAGGAAAATCGGCGCCGCCTCGATCAGCACGGCACGCGTCTCCGGATGCGGCGCGCTCACCACCGGCGCAACGCCGAGCAGGCTGGCGCTGTAACTGGCCTCGACAGCGCGCGCCTCGGGCGTGCCGGCCCGCGCCAGCACATCGGTATTGCGCGCCAACAGCCGCACCTGGCTGTGCACGCGCGTGAACTCCACCAACTGCGGCCCGCCTACGCCAGCCATCGGCCCCGTCATCAGCCCGCCGGATAACCAGGCCTCGCCGATGCCGTTGCGGATCTTCGGGCTGAGCAGAAAGGGCTTGCCGAAGATGGCCGGCGGCAACTCGATCCAGACGCGGTCGTCCTTCTGCCACAGCGTCAGCGCGCCTTCGATGCGGCGAGCGTCTCGTATGACGGTGGCAAACGGGGGTGCGCCGCCTGACGCCGCCGGTGGCGCCGGCGGTGAGACAAAGGTCGGCGTGCTCGCCGGCGCGCCCGCGACCGCGGGCACTGCAGCGGGCGAAAACGGGGCGGCGCCCGGGCGCGGCGCCGGCCCGGGGGCGGACATTCTGGGCACGTTCGTCGAGCCGGCCACCGGTGGCCCACCGGCCACGGCCGGCGCGGGTTTGGCCTGCGGGGCGGTCGCGGCCATCGGCGAGGCGGCCGGCTTGGCCGCTGCTGCGGGCGATGCAACCGGTGAACCCGCGGCTGCGTCAGCGGCTGATCCAGCGGCTGATGCAGCGGGTAATCCAGCGGGCAAGGCGCAGCCCGCAAGAGCCGCCGCCGCGATCAGCAACGGCAGCCAGATCGACGGGGCGGACAGGGTCAGGCTAGGCATCGGACCATTGTGCGTCCACCCGCCGCCACCAGACCGGCCTGACCGGCGTAACGGCCTGCGGCCGTGTCGGAATGCCCAAGCGCGGGGCAACTACTTCAGCGCCTTGAAGCGCAGCCGGTGCGGCCGTGCGCCTTCCTCGCCCAGACGGCGGACCTTGTCGGCCTCGTATTCCTGGTAGTTGCCGTTGAAGAAGACCCACTGCGAGTCGCCCTCGGCGGCCAGGATGTGCGTGCAGATGCGGTCGAGGAACCAGCGGTCGTGGCTGATCACCATCACGCTGCCGGCGAACTCCAGCAAGGCATCTTCCAGCGCACGCAGCGTCTCCACGTCGAGGTCGTTGCTCGGCTCGTCGAGCAGCAGCACGTTGCCGCCTTGCGCCAGCGTCTTGGCCAGGTGCAGGCGGCCGCGCTCGCCGCCCGAGAGGTTGCCGACCAGCTTCTGCTGGTCGTTGCCCTTGAAGTTGAAGCGCCCGATGTAGGCGCGGCTGGGCATCACGAACTTGCCCACCACCAGCGTGTCGAGGCCGCCCGAGACATCCTGCCAGACGGTCTTGTCGGCGGACAGGCTTTCGCGGCTCTGGTCGACGAAGGCCAGTTGTGCCGTGTGGCCGATCTTCACCTCGCCCACATCGGGTTTCTCCAGCCCCTGGACCATGCGGAACAGCGTCGACTTGCCGGCGCCATTGGGGCCGATGATGCCGACGATGGCGCCCGGTGGCACCTTGAAGCTGAGGTTGTCGATCAGCATGCGCTCACCGAAGCTCTTGCTGACGCCGACGAACTCGATCACCTCGTTGCCCAGCCGCTCGGCCACCGGGATGAAGATCTCGTTGGTCTCGTTGCGCTTCTGGTACTCGACGTCCGACAACTCCTCGAAGCGCGCCAGCCGCGCCTTGCTCTTGGCCTGGCGCCCCTTGGGGTTCTTGCGCACCCACTCCAGCTCGCGCTTCATGGCCTTGGAGCGCGCGTCCTCGGTGCGCTGCTCCTGCTCGAGCCGGGTCTCCTTCTGCTCCAGCCAGGTGGAGTAGTTGCCCTTGTACGGGATGCCACGGCCGCGGTCGAGTTCGAGAATCCACTCGGCCGCGTTGTCGAGGAAGTAGCGGTCGTGGGTGATGCCCACCACCGTGCCCGGGAATCGCTTGAGGAAGACCTCGAGCCATTCCACCGACTCGGCGTCGAGGTGGTTGGTGGGCTCGTCGAGCAGCAGCATGTCGGGCTTGGACAGCAGCAGCCGGCACAGCGCGACGCGGCGCTTCTCGCCGCCGGAGAGCTTGCCGATCACCGCGTCCCAGGGCGGCAGGCGCAGCGCGTCGGCGGCGATCTCCAGCTGCAGGTCGGTGTTCTCGCTGCCAGCGGCGGCGATGACGGCTTCGAGCTCGGCCTGCTCTGCGGCCAGCTTGTCGAAGTCGGCGTCGGGCTCGGCGTAGGCGGCGTACACCTCGTCCAGCCGCGCCTTGGCCGCCAGCACGCCGCCGATGCCCTGCTCGACGGCTTCGCGCACGGTCTGATCGGCATCCATCAGCGGCTCTTGCGGCAGGTAGCCGATCTTGATGCCGGGCATCGGGATCGCCTCGCCCTCGTACTCCTTGTCGATGCCGGCCATGATCTTCAGCAGCGTGCTCTTGCCCGAGCCGTTGACACCGAGCACGCCGATCTTTGCGCCGGGAAAGAACGACAGCGAGATGTCCTTGAGGATCTGTCGCTTCGGCGGCACGACCTTGCCGACGCGGTTCATGGTGTAGACGTACTGGGCCATCGGTCGATTCCTGCTGGATTGGGCGGCGCCAGCCGAATCGGCCCGCGCGCAACCATCGATTATCGGTGACGCAAGCCGGGCCGGCCGCCGATCTCTGCTAGGGTGCGTCGATGAGCACGCCGCCGAGCACGCAGGACTCCGCCTCCAACCGCCTGCTGTGGCTGTTCTCGTTCGTCAACCTGGTGATCGGCAGTGCGGCCTTCGTGCTCGCCGGCATCCTGACGCTGGCCGCCGAAGCGCTGCAGACCTCGGTGGCGGCCGTCGGCCAGGGCATCACGGCTTATGCGCTGGCTACCGCGGTACTGGCGCCGCTGTTGCTGGTGGCCACGGGAGGCTGGACGCGGCGGCGCGCGCTGGTGGCGGCGATGGCGCTGTTTACTGTCGGCGCGGTGGTCTGCGCGCTGGCCGACACGTTGGCGCTGCTGCTTGCGGGCCGCGTGCTGATGGGCGCGGGGGCGATGGTCACGCCGCTGATGTCGGGCCTGGTGGTCGGGCTGGTCGAGCCGGCGCGGCGTGGCCGTGCACTGGCCTTCGTATTCCTGGGCATGAGCCTGAGCTATGCCATGGGCATCCCGCTTGGGGCCTGGCTTGGTTTTGCCGCCGGCTGGCACGCACCACTGTGGGCCGGGGCGGCGCTGTCCGCGCTGTGCTGCGTGCTGCTGGCACGTCTGGTGCCGGCCCGCATCGACGCCCCGGGAGCCAGCTTCACGGGCTTGGGCGGTCTGCTGCGCCAACCGGCATTGCTCGCGGTGCTGGGGCTGACGCTGCTGTCGTTCACCGCCATCTTCACGGTCTTCTCCTACATCGGGCCGGTGCTGCGCGCGCTGGCACCGATGAGCAGCACATCACTGTCGCTCACGCTGGCGGCGTTCGGCCTGTCCGGCGTCGCCGGCACGATGCTGGGTGGCCGCGCGGGTGACCGCTTCGGCGCGCAGCGCTCGTGCATGGTCTCGTTGGGCGTGCTGGCCTCGATGATGGCGCTGCTGCCGCTGACCGCGGGCCAGCCATCGGCGATGCTGGCGGTGATGCTGGTCTGGGGCCTGGCCGGCTTCAGCATGATGGCGCCGCAGCAGGCCCGGCTGGCCGCGATGGCCGGCGCCCATGCGCCCCTGGCACTGTCGCTGAATGCCTCGATGTTGTACCTGGGCACTGCCGCGGGCGCTGCGGTGGGCGGGCTGGCGGTGGGCCGCCTCGGGTTTGCCCAACTGTCCTGGGCGGGGCTGCCCTTTGCGCTCGCCGGGCTGCTCTTGCTCGCCGTCGGACGTTCGGCTGAGCCGCTCGTCGCCGCCCGTCGCGCGGCCTGAGCGCAGTCTGAGCGCCAACCCTACGCGCCACCACCCCAATCGCAGGGCACGCCCGATGACCGAAATCACCCAACACGCCGATGCGGCCTGGCCGCTGCCCCGCCCCGATCTCGGCTCCTGGCGCGAAGGCAACACCGGCACCGAGGGTGTGTGGCGCTTCGACTCCGGTGTGCCGGGCCGCGAGCTGATGGTCAGCGCCATCGTGCACGGCAATGAACTGTGCGGCGCATGGGCCGTGCTGGCCGCGCTGCAGGCCGGCCTGCGTCCGCGCCGCGGCGTGTTGTCGCTGGCCTTCTGCAATCTGGCGGCCTTCGACCTTTACGACGTGGCGCAACCGTTCCAGTCGCGCCGCGTCGACGAGGACCTGAACCGCGTGTGGGGCTCGATGGACTGGGCGGCCGAGCCCGCGCTGAGCCTGGAACGCCAGCGCGCGCTGGCGCTGCGACCCTTCATCGAGCGCACCGACTGGTTGCTCGACCTGCACTCCATGAGCAGCGAGGCGCCGGCGCTGATGCTCAGCGGCCTGGCGGCCCGGCACATCGCACTCGCGCGAGCCATGGGTGCACCTGCGCTGGTGGTGTCGGACGCCGGCCATGCCGAGGGCCGGCGCATGCGCGACCACGGCCGCTTCGGCCAGGAGGTGGACGACGACAGCCGCGCGCTGCTGCTGGAGTGCGGCTTTCACGGGGCGCTGGCGAGCCGCGACGTGGCACTGGACGGCATGTCGCGTTTTCTCGCCGCCAGCGGTGTGGTCGATGAGGCTGACCTGCCACCCGCCTGGCGCCAACCACTGCCCGCGCGGCAGCAGGTGCTGGAGGTGACACATGCCGTGGTCGCGCTGACCGGCGACGCGCCGCGCTTTGCCGCAGCCTGGCGCACCGGGCAGCGCGTCGACGGCGCCGGCACGCTGCTGGGCTGGAACGGCGGCCAGATCTTCCGCACGCCTTACGCGGGCTGCACGCTGATCATGCCCAGCCTGCGCGAGGTGCGCCCGGGCATGACCATCGTGCGGCTGGCCCGGGACGCCGAGCAGGTTGACCCTTGAAAGGCCCGCCAGCGGCCACATCTTCGGCCCCTGTGTCTGAAGGAGCGCCATGAACAGCCTGACCACCGTCGAGTCCAGCCGCAGCCTCGAACGGCTGACGCACATCGTCTACGCACTGCACGCGGTGGGCCTGGCGCTGGGCGCCTTCGGCGCGGCCAGCGTGGTCGGCTCCTTTCTCTTCGGCTGGCCGTCGATCATTGCGGTGATCATCAACTACGTGAAGCGCAGCGAGGTGCGCGGCACCTGGCTTGAATCGCACTTCCGCTGGCAGATCCGCACCTTCTGGCTGGCGCTGCTGTGGGCGATCCTCGTCGCCGCCGTGTCGGCCCCGCTGACGCTGGTGATCATCGGTTTCGGCACCTGGGTGCTGGGCATGGGGCTGCTCGGACTGTGGGCAATCTATCGAATTGCACGCGGCTGGCTGCGTCTGAAGGACCGTCAACCGATGCCGACCCCGTAGAATCCCGATCACGCTGTGGCTTCCAGTCGCCGCAGCGCGGTCGATCCTCGACGCTACCTGTACCCTCGCGCCTTCTGACTGGTGCGCCGCTCACCGCGGCGCCGGCCGCGCGCGACTCTTGGCCCTCTCCGGGCCCACAAAATCACATGTTGTTCACTGAACTCGGCCTTGCCGAGCCGCTCTTGCGCGCCGTGCGCGAACAGGGCTACGACACCCCCACCCCGATCCAGGCCCAGGCCATCCCCGCCGTGCTTGGCGGGGGTGACCTTCTGGCTGGCGCACAGACCGGCACCGGCAAGACTGCCGGCTTCACGCTGCCGATGCTGCAACGGCTGTCCACCGGCAACCCGGTGCGCGACACCCGCGGCCGCATCGCCATCCGCGCACTGATCCTCACGCCCACGCGTGAATTGGCGGCGCAGGTCGAAGAGAGCGTGCGCACCTACGGCAAGTACCTGCCGCTGACCAGCATGGTGATGTTCGGCGGCGTCGGCATGCAGCCGCAGATCGACCGCCTGCGCAAAGGCGTCGACATCCTTGTCGCCACGCCCGGGCGCCTGCTCGACCACCACCAGCAGGGCACGCTGGACCTGCGGCAGGTGGAGATCTTCGTGCTCGACGAGGCCGACCGCATGCTCGACATGGGCTTCATCCACGACATCAAGAAGGTGCTGGCCATCGTGCCGCCGAAGAAGCAGAGCCTGCTCTTCAGCGCCACCTTCAGCGACGAGATCAAGGCGCTGGCAGACAGACTGCTGAACCAGCCGGCGCTGATCGAGGTGGCGCGGCGCAACGCGCCGGCCGAGGCGGTGACGCAGAAGGTGCACCCGGTGGGTCGCGAGCGCAAGAAGGAGCTTCTGGCGCACCTGATCAAGACCGGCGACTGGCACCAGGTGCTGGTCTTCACGCGCATGAAGCACGGCTGCAACCGGCTGGCCGAGTACCTGAACGACCATGGCATCACGGCGATGGCGATCCATGGCAACAAGAGCCAGGGCGCGCGCACCAAGGCGCTGGCCGACTTCAAGCGCGGCGAACTGCAGGTGCTGGTGGCCACCGACATCGCCGCGCGCGGCATCGACATCGAGGACCTGCCGCACGTCGTCAACTTCGAGTTGCCCAACGTGCCCGAGGACTATGTGCACCGCATCGGCCGCACCGGCCGCGCCGGTGCCAGCGGAGAGGCGATCTCGCTGGTCTGCCTGGACGAAGAGATCTTCCTGCGCGACATCGAACGGTTGATCCGCAAGGCCGTCCCGGTGGTGCACATCCCCGGCTTCGAGCCGCCCGCGGGCGAGCGCGCCGAGCCGATCGTGCTCGGCCGCATGACCATCGGCATCGGCGGCCAGCGCCGCACGCCAGGCGGTGGGCCGGGCGGCCGTCCGGGGGGTGGTGGTGGCCGGTCATCGGCCGGCGCGGGTCGGTCCGGAGGCGGTGGGGGGGGTGGATCCGGTGGTGGTGGCCGCCCCGCACCGCGCGGCGCGGGCGGCGCGGGCCCGAACGGCGGCGCACGCGGCCCTCGGCCCAAGCGCTGAACCACCCACTTCAGGACTGACTCGTCAGGCCTGACGCCTCAAGCCTGACGCATCAGGCCTGACGCATCAAGCAGCCCCGCGTTCAGGCCCTGGCCGCGTGGGCACGACGGCGGATTTCCGGATCCAGCCACAGCTCGTCGAGCGCCGCAAAGCCCCATTGCGCCAGGGACTCGCGGCCGACGATGCGGTCGCTGCAGCCCGCGCGAGACAGGTCCAGCCGGCGCGGCGGCAGATGCATCTGCGTCAGCGTCGAGAAGAACACCTTGACGACAGGCGCGGCCAGCTGCTGTGCGTTCTGCTCGACCACCACCGCCAGCCGCGCTGACTCGAGCCGCACCAGCGAGCCGGTCGGATAGATGCCCAGGCTGCGCACGAAGGCCTGGAACAACTGCGGGTCGAAGTGCCCTGTCCACGAGGCCATGCGGGCGATCGACTCGGCCGGGTCCCAGCCGGCCTTGTAGGGCCGGTTCGAGGTGACGGCGTCGTAGACATCGCACAGCGCACCCATGCGCACGACGGTGCTGATCGCATCAGCTTCCAATCCGTGCGGGTCTCGACAGGGCTCGGGAGCCGCCACATCCAGGCCCAGCGCCGGGTCGATCCAGCAGGCGGGCACGCCGCTGGCCCGGATGCTGCGCAGATCGGCCGGGTCGTCGAGCGAGAACCGGGTCTTCCAGAAGGGATGCGACATCCATGACCCTTCCAGCCGGTGAATGTGCATGCCCAGCCGCAGCTGGGTGACGGGAATTTTCTTGAGCATCGCGGCCAATGAACTGACCACGATTTCGGCCGCCTTGCGGCCCGCCTTCAGAGCGCCGGGCGGCGGTCAGCGGAACTTGGGTTCGGGCACCGTGCGAAGTTCACCCGGAAGCGAGCCCAGGTACTGCGCGATCACGCGCAGTTCGGCCAGCGTGTAGGGCTTGGCGATGCCCACCATGACGGCGTTGTTGCGGCCCACCTGCTCCTTGCCCTGGATCTGATAGGACTTCAGCGCCACGTAGAGGTAGTCGGCATGCTGCCCAGCCAGCTTCGGGTAGGCCCCATCGATCGGCTTGTTGAAGTCGGCGCCGTGGCAGGACGCGCAGGCGCCCTTGGCCAGAAGCGCGGCCACCGCCGGCGACGCGGGCGGCGCGGCACGTTCGGCCACCGGCTTGATACCGCCGCGGCCCTGCTGCTCATAGAACGCGGCCACGTCGGCCATGTCCTTGTCCGACATCGAGCCGGCAGCGCCGCGCATCGTCGGATGCTTGCGGTCGCCTTTCTTGTAGGCGGCGAGTGCGGCAACGATGTACCTGGCGTTCTGGCCGGCGATCATCGGCACCCGATGCACTTCAGGGAAGCTCGCCTGGTAGCCAGGAATGCCGTGGCAGCCGCTGCAGCTGGCGATCAGCTTCTGGCCGGCGGCGGCATCCTGCGCTTGCGCGGCGCCTTGAAAGCCCGCCAGCGCCAGCAGCAGGGGAAGCAGAAAAGAGGCTCGGTTCATCGCGTTGATCGGCTCGATACAGGCTCGGTGCGGACAACTTTCGAGTATAGGCCCGACCCTTATACTGATTCGGCATTCCCTCCCAGTGCCCTGCCCCACCACCCGTGAGCGACTCCACGATGAAGTTCCATGGCTCCGACAGCTACGTCGCCACGCCTGACCTGATGCTCGCCGTCAATGCGGCAGTGACGCTCCAGCGCCCGCTGCTGGTCAAGGGCGAGCCCGGCACGGGCAAGACGATGCTCGCCGAAGAGGTGGCGCGCGCGCTCGACATGCCGCTGATGCAGTGGCACATCAAGAGCACGACCAAGGCGCAGCAGGGCCTGTACGAGTACGACGCCGTCAGCCGGCTGCGCGACAGCCAGATGGCCCGCGTCGACGACTCGCAGCGCGTCAGGGACATCGGCAACTACATCGTCAAGGGCGTGCTGTGGCTGGCCTTCACCGCCGAGCGGCCGGTGGTGCTGCTGATCGACGAGATCGACAAGGCCGACATCGAGTTTCCGAACGACCTGCTGCGTGAACTCGACCGCATGGAGTTCTTCGTCTACGAGACGCGCGAGACGGTGAGCGCAGTGCATCGCCCGCTGGTCTTCATCACCAGCAACAACGAGAAGGAACTGCCCGACGCGTTCCTGCGCCGCTGCTTCTTCCACTACATCAAGTTCCCGGAGGCCGAGACGATGCAGCGCATCGTCGACGTGCACTTCCCCGGCCTGAAGAAGCAGTTACTGGCCGCGGCGATGAAGACTTTCTACGAGGTGCGCAACCTGCCCGGGCTGAAGAAGAAGCCCAGCACCAGCGAACTGCTGGACTGGCTCAAGCTGCTGGTGGCCGAGGACATTCCGCTCGAGGTGCTGCAGAACAGGGACGAGAAGGTCGCCGTGCCCCCCCTGGTGGGCGCGTTGCTGAAGAACGAGCAGGACGTGACGCTGTTCGAGAAGCTGGTCTTCATGCAGCGGCACAACCGCTGAAGGACGACCCGGTGGCGGCCCCGCCCTGGCCCGACGCGGTCACCCTGCGCGGCAGCCATGCGACGCTGCAGCCGCTGCGGCCCGACCAGGAAGCCGCGCTGGCCCAGGCCGTGCAGGACGGCGAACTCTGGCGACTCTGGTACACCGCGATCCCCCCGCCCGAGCGCATGGGCGCCGAGATCGCACGCCGGCTGGCGCTGCGCGAAGCCGGCTCGATGCTGCCCTTTTGCGTGCTCGACGCCTCCGGCACTCCGGTGGGCATGACCACCTACATGAACATCGACGCGGTCCATCGGCGGGTCGAGATCGGCAGCACCTGGGCCGCCGCGCGCGTGCAGCGCACGTCGCTGAACACCGAGTGCAAGCGGCTGCTGCTGGGCCATGCCTTCGAGGCGCTGGACTGCATCGCGGTGGAGTTCCGCACGCACCGCTACAACACGCAGAGCCGGCGCGCCATCGAACGCCTGGGCGCACAGCTGGACGGCATGCTGCGCGCGCACCAGCGCGCCGCCGACGGCACGCTGCGCGACACCGCCGTCTACAGCATCACGGCGGCCGACTGGCCCGCCGTCAAATCTCACCTCGACTGGAAACTCAACCGCCCCCGACCCGAAGCCCCCGCCTCATGAGCAAGAAGAAGAACCTGAGCATCGACGACCTGTGGCGGCTCGAGCGCCTGGGCTCGCCCAGCCTGTCGCCCGACGGCGCGCAGGCGGTGCTCACGCTGAGCCGCTATTCGATGGAAGACAACAAGGCCAGCAGCTCGCTGTGGCTGCTGTCCACGCTGGGCGGCGAGCCGCGCCTGCTGACCGCCTGCGGCGACAAGGACGGGCAGCCGCGCTGGAGCCCCAAGGGCGACCGCATCGCCTTCGTCGCCAAGCGCGAGCAGCAGGGCAAGAAGGACGAAGAGCCGCAGCTCTACCTGATCGCCCCCGACGGCGGCGAAGCGCAGCGTGCGGCCACGGTGGCCACCGGCGTCGATGCCTTTCGCTGGTTTGCTGACGGGCGGCGCATCGCGTTTGTCTCCTGGGTGTGGCCAGAGCACAAGGGCGAGAAGGCGCAGGCAAACGCGCTGAAGGAATTCAAGGCGCGCAAGGAAACCGGCTACGCCACCAGCGAGGCGTTCTACCGCTACTGGGACCATCACGTTCCGATGGGCCGCGCGGCGCACCTGCACGTGATGGATCTGGGCCGCGGCGGCAAGCTGCGCGACCTGTTCGAGGGCACGCCCCACGAGCTGTCGCGCGGCGATCCAGACGCCAACTGCTTCGACGTCTCCCCCGACGGCAAGCGCATCGTCTTCGCCTTCGACCCGGCGGACGAGAAGCGCGTGGGCAACTGTCATGCGCTCGCAGAGATCGAGCTGAAGAGCAGGCACATCCGAGTGATCGCCCAAGACGCGGCCTGGGATTTCGGCGCGCCGCGCTACAGCCCGGACGGCCAGCGCGCCGCCTTCATCGCCAGCCACCAGGGGCTCAAGCACACGATGCCGGGGCAACTGGCGCTGTGGGAGCGCGAGACCGGCCTTTGGGAGACGGTCAGCGCGGAGTGGGACCACGAGGTGCACGCGCCGCTGCACTGGGAGGACGATGGCCAGGCGCTGCTGCTGTGCGCCGAGCAACACGGCCGGCGGCATCTGTGGCGCTTCGACCTGCCCGACCGCCGCGCCGAGGTGGTGGCGCGCGGCGGCTCGGTACTGGCCTTCGACAAGGCCGCGGGCACGCTGCTGACGCTGGCCGACAGCGCGCTGCACCCGCCACAGGTCTTCGTGCAACTGCCCGGTGAAGCTGACCGGCGCATCGAACACTTCAACGACAAGCTGCTGAACCAGCGCGTCGTCGGCGCGGTCGAGGAGCGCTGGGTCAAAGGGGCACAGGGCGACCCGGTGCAGGTCTGGCTGACCTATCCGCCGGGCTTCGACGGCCGCAAGAAGACACCGCTGCTGCACTTGATCCACGGCGGCCCGCACACGGCCTTCGGCGATTCATGGCACTTTCGCTGGAACGCGCAGCTTCTTGCCGCCCAGGGCTACGTGGTTGCCGCCGTCAATTACCACGGCTCGAGCAGCTTCGGCTACGCTTTCCTCGACAGCATCACGCACCGCTGGGGCGAACTCGAGCTGCAGGATGTGGAGGCCGCGACCGACGCGTTGCTCGAGGAGCGCTGGGCCGATCCGCGGCGTGTCTTCGCCACCGGCGGCAGCTACGGCGGCTTCATGGTGGCGTGGATGAACGGCCATGTGGCGCCTGGCCGCTATGCGGCCTATGTCTGCCACGCTGGCTGCTTCGACTGGACGGCGATGTTCGCCGACGACGCCTACCCCTGGCATGCCAGGGAACTGGGCGCCTGGTACTGGGACAACCCGGCGCAGATCGCGCGCCAGAGCCCGCACAGCCTGGCCGGCCAGATGAGCACACCCACGCTGGTCATCCACGGGGCACTGGACTACCGCGTGCCCGATGCGCAGGGTCTGGCCTACTACAACACGCTGAAGGCGCGCCAGGTCGATGCCCGGCTGCTCTGGTTCCCCGACGAGAACCACTGGATCCTCAAGCCGCGCAACAGTCGGCTCTGGTACACCGAGTTCCTGGGCTGGCTCGAGCGCCACGACCCGGGCCGCAAGACGCGCGGCTGAGCCCCCCAGGAGCACCCCGATGCTGATCGACTTCTTCTACACCCTGCGTGCGGCCAAGCTGAAGGTCTCGGTCAACGAGTACCTGATGCTGCTGCGGGCGCTGCGCGAAGGCGTCATCGACGACGACGGCGGGCCCTCGGTGGACAAGTTCTACTACCTGTCGCGCGCCACGCTGATCAAGGACGAGACGCAGTACGACAAGTTCGACCGCGCCTTCTCGGCTTACTTCAAGGGCGTCGAGATGCTCACCGACTTCACGCAGGAACTTCCGCTGGAGTGGCTGCGCAAGACGCTCGAACTCGAACTCAGCGCCGAGGAGAAGGCGGCGATCGAGAAGATGGGCTGGGACGAGCTGATGGCGACGCTGAAGAAGCGTTTCGAGGAACAGAAAGAGCGCCACGAGGGTGGCAGCAAGATGATCGGCACCGGCGGCACCAGCCCCTTCGGCGCGTACGGCTACAACCCGCAGGGCATCCGCATCGGCCAGGACAAGGGCCGCAACAAGAGCGCGGTGAAAGTCTGGGACCAGCGCTCGTACAAGGACTACGACGACGCCAAGGAACTGGGCACGCGCAACATCAAGCTGGCGCTGCGACGTCTGCGCCGCTTTGCCCGCGAAGGCGCCGAAGAAGAACTCGACCTCGACGACACGATCCACAGCACCGCGGCCAACGCCGGCATGCTCGACATCAAGATGGTGCCCGAGCGCCACAACCGCGTGAAGGTGCTGCTGCTGATGGATGTCGGCGGCACGATGGACGAGCACATCCACCGCGTCGAGGAACTCTTCAGCGCGACCAAGACCGAGTTCAAGCACCTGGAGTTCTATTACTTCCACAACTGCGTCTACGACTTCATGTGGAAGAACAACCGGCGTCGCTTCAGCGAGAAGTTCGCCACCTGGGACCTGATCCGCAAGTACAACAAGGACTACAAGCTGATCTTCGTCGGCGACGCGACGATGAGCCCCTATGAGATCCTGCAGCCCGGCGGCAGCGTCGAATACAACAACGAGGAACCCGGCGTCGAATGGCTGCAGCGGCTCACGAATGCCTTCCCGCGATTTGCCTGGATCAACCCCGAGCCGCAAGGCGTGTGGGAGTACCGCCAGAGCATCGGCATCATGCGCCAGCTGATGAACCAGCGCATGTTTCCGCTGACGCTGACCGGTCTGGAAGGGGCGATGCGGCTGCTCAGCAAGTGATCCCGCCGGCCGGCTCGCGGCCGACCCGACCGGCGGCACTCCGGGCTGCGCTGGTGGCCTGTGGCGCGCTGCTGATGACGGGCTGCGCGCAGCTTGGACGAGTCAGCCCGTCTCCGGCTGCAGGCATGCCCACCGAGGCGGCGTCACCCGCCCCGGTGGTGCAGGTGGAGGCGCCACCCGTGCTGCGCGCGCTGCTCGAACGCCACCTCGACCTCGTGCGCATGCCCGGCCTCGCGCAGGGCGACGCGGTCACCGATGCCGAGTGGTCGCGGCTGGCCGATGCCGCGCCGGCGCAGGTGCGCGAACTGCTGCAGACCGAGGGCTACTTCGATCCGCAGGTGCAGGTGCTGCGCGACGCCGATCCCGCCGGCGGGCCACTGCCGCGCACGCGCATCGTGGTCGAGCCCGGGGCGCGGGCGCTTGTCGGGCGGCTGCAGTTCGAGTTCGAAGGCGAACTCGAGCGCACCCGCGTGGCCGGCGACGCCTCTGCGCGCGCGCTGGCCGACGATCTGCGGCGCGGCTTCGCCCTGCCCACCGGCGCCGCCTTCCGCAACGCGCAGTGGAGCGAAGCCAAGGCGCGGGCCCTGGCGCGCCTGCGCGCAGCCGGTTACGCCGCGGCCAACTGGAGCGGCACCAGCGCCGAGGTCGACACCGCCACGCAGCGCGTGCGTCTGTACCTTGCCGCCGACAGCGGGCCGCTGTTCCGCAGCGGCGAGCTGCGCATCGAGGGCCTGCAGCGCCAGGACGCGCAGACGGTGCGCAACCTGGCGGCCTTCGCCCCGGGCACGCCGGTGACCGAGGCGATGTTGCTCGACTTTCAGGAGCGCCTGCAGGGTTCGGGCTTGTTCGACAGCGCCACCGTGTCGCTGCAGACCGACCCGTCCACCGCCGGTGCGGCGCCGATCGTCGTCAGCGTGCTCGAGGCGCCGCTGCAGGTCTACACGGTCGGCGTGGGTATCAGCGCCAACACCGGGCCGCGGGTCTCGGTCGAACATGTCTACCGACGCGTGTTCGGCGCCGCCGCCACCGCGCGCAACAAGCTCGAGTGGGGCCGCGACCGCCAGGCCTGGGACGGCGAGCTCTCGAGCCACACGCGCGCCGGCCTGCAGCGCAACCTGCTGGGCGGCGCGGTCGAGCGGCTGCAGACCAGCAGCGACGTGGTGCTGGCGCAGCGCCTGCGGCTGGGGCGCGCGCGCGACGACCCCAGGCGCGAACAGCTGCGCTTCATCGAGGCCGAGCGCTCGGTGCGCAGCACGGCCACGACGCGCGCCGAGAGCCTTGCGCTGTCGCTGAACCAGCATGTGGTTCGGCGCATGCTCGACAGCGTGATCCTGCCTACCGAGGGCTACACCCTGTCGCTGCAGGGCGGCCTGGGCAGCTCGCACAGCACCGACGCATCCGGCGGCGCCTTTGCGCGGATGTACGGCCGGCTGACCGCCTATCGGCCGCTGCCGGCCGGCTGGTTCGGCCAGGCGCGGGTCGAACTCGGGCAGATCGTCGGGCCCGGGCGCGCGTCGGTGCCCGAGGCGCAGTCCTTTCGCGCCGGCGGCGACGACTCGGTGCGCGGCTACGCCTTCCGCAGCCTGGGCCCGCTGGACAACGGCGCGGTGTCCGGCGGCCGTGTGCTGTTCACGGCCAGCGGCGAAGTGGCGCGGCCGCTGTCGGCCAACCTGCCCGCGCTGTGGGGCGCGCTCTTCGTCGATACCGGCAACGCCGCCGACAGCTGGGGCACGTTGCACCCGGCGCTGGGCCTGGGCGCCGGCCTGCGCTGGCGCAGCCCGGTGGGCCCGCTGCGTGTCGACTGGGCCTGGGGGCGCGAGACCCGGCGCGCGCGGCTGCACTTCAGCGTCGGCATCGCGTTTTGAGGCCGTCCGGATGAGCCGCCGAGGATGAACGCGCTGCGTGTGCTGTGGCAACTGCTGCGGCCTTCGGTCGCCATGCTGGCCGGCGTGTTGGCGCTGGTGCTGGCGCTGGCTGGGGGCGCATGGTGGCTGATCGGCACGCCCGCGGGCGCCGCCTGGCTGCTGCCGCGGCTGCCCGGCGTGCAGGCCGAGGATGTGCAAGGCAGGCTGCTCGGGCCGCAACTCAGCGTGCGCCGCCTGGTGGTGCAGCAGGGGCCGCAGGAACTGGCCATCGACGATCTGCGCATCGAGGGCCTTTCGTGGACCTGGCGGCCGGCCCCCAGCACCTGGATCGGCCTGCAGGCCAGCGCGCTGACGGCCGCACGCGTGGTGCTGCAGACCGGGCCGGCATCGGCCACGCCGGCATCGCTGCCGGCCTCGTTGCAATGGCCGCTGCGGCTGGATCTGCCGCGTGTGCAGGTGGGCGAGTTGCAGGTTGACGGCTTGGCGCCGCTGCGCGATCTTCGGCTGGCATTGCAGGCCGGTGAGCAGGCGGGTGAGCAGCACCGCATCGACGAGCTCGCCTTCGTCTGGGACCGCCTGCAGGCCAGCGGCGGCGGACTCACGCTGCAGACCACGGCACCTTTTGCACTGCAAGGCACGCTGCAGCTGGCTGAGCGGGCCGAGCCGGCGAAGGCACCACGCTGGCAGGCCGATGTGCTGGCGCGCGGCACGCTGGAGCGGCTGACGGTCGCAGCCACGCTGCGCGGCGGCAGCGTCCGGCCGGGGGCGGGCGCGGGCAGCCGCAACGTGCCTTCGCTGGACGCGCAGGCCGAGCTCGCGCCCTTCGCGCCGTGGCCGCTGCGCTCGCTGGTCGGCCGCACGCAGGCGCTGGATCTGTCGGCGCTGGTCAGCGGCTGGCCGCAGACCCGGCTGGCCGGCCAGGTGGACATCAGCAGCAGCAGCCGCGATGCCCCGGTGGGCGCCGAGTTGCGGCTGGACAACCTGCTGCCGGGCCGCTGGGAGCAGGGGCGGCTGCCGCTGACCCGGCTGGCGATGTCGCTGCGCGCCGACCCGAAACAACCCGATCGACTGCAGCTGGGCGCTTTCACCCTGGCGCTGGGCGACGCCGGCACCTGGCGCGGCAGCGGGCGCTGGCAGGGGCCGGCGCTTCAGTTGGAGACCCAGCTCGACACCGTGCGCCCGCAGCAGCTGCAGACCGGCGCCGCGGCGATGAGCCTGTCCGGACCGCTGGCACTGACACTCAGCGGGCTGCCCTCGCCCGACACGCTGGGCGAAGCGGCCTGGCCGCCGCTGAAGGCGCTGGTGCTGGAGCTTCGCGGCACGCTCGACGGCCGGCTGGCCGAGACACCGCAGCCGCTGCGGGTGGAGTTCGACGCGCGCGTGTCCGATGGCCGGTTGCAACTGCGCACGCTGCAAGCCGGGGCCGGCGCCGCGGCGGCGCGCGGCCAACTGCAGGCCCTGCGCGGCGCCACCGGCGGCTGGCAGGTGTCGGGCGATCTGGCCCTGAGCCGCTTCGACCCGCTGCCCTGGTGGTCCGGCGCACCGGAGGCCTTGCGCCGCGGCCCGTACCGGCTGAGCGCCGACGCGCGCTTCGAGCTGCAACTGCCGCCCGGCGCGCTGCAGATGACGCCGCTGGCGCTGGCGCCCCGGCTGGCCGGCAGCGGGCGGCTGGAGGTGCGCGATTCGCTGATCGCCGGTGTGCCGTTGACGGCCGCGCTGCAACTCGGCCGCGACGCCGGCACGCCCGACACGCCCAGCCGCCTGCGCGGCGACATCACGCTGGGCGGCAACCGGCTCGCCATCGATGCCGCCGGCAACCCGCTGGGCGACGGGCGAAGCGACCAGGTGAAGCTGGACCTGCAGGCCGGCGACGTCGCCACCCTGGCGCCGCTGCTGCGGCTGTGGCCCGAGCTGGCCGCCTGGGCACCGCGCCAGGGGCGGCTCGACGCACGCGTCGAAGCCACCGGGCGCTGGCCCGTGCTGCGCACCAGTGGCCAGGTGCGCGCCGAACGGCTGCAGCTGGGCACGCTGGCGCTGCAAAGCGGCGATGCCAGCTGGACCTTGGGCAGCGCCGACACGAGCAGCGGCGAGCCGCTGTCGATGCGCCTGCAGGCGACCGGCTTTCGCTGGGGCGAGCAGCGCGTCGCGCAACTGCGCGCCGAAGTCGGCGGTACCTGGGCGCGCCATCAGATACAACTGAACGCCAGCTTGCCGAAGGCGCCGCCGGACTGGCTGGCCGACCTGAGCGGGCAGCGCGCGCGCGCCGGCATGCTGGCCGAACTGCGCGCCGATGGCCGCTGGAGCGGCAGCCCCGCCGGCGGCATCTGGCGTGCCGAGGTGTCGCGTCTGCGCCTGGCCGGCTGGGATGGCCGCGCTGCGCTGCCCGCGCTGGACGCCGCTGGCGGAACAGCAATCGCTGCACCAGCGGCACCAGCGGCACCAGCGCCACCAGCGGCCCCGTCGCCACGCACTGCCACGGCCGAACCCGCCGACTGGCTGGACCTGCGCAACCTGCGCGCCGAGCTGCGCTTCGGCCCCGGCGGCGAGTTGCTCGGTGGCAGTGCCGAGCCCGGCCGCGCGCGCGTGGCTGGCGTGCTGACGCTGGCCTGGCAGCGTGCCGAGCTCGACCTCACCGGCGCCCGCGCCGCCTACACGCTACGCGCCGAGGTGGCGCCCTTCGCGGTGGCGCCGCTGCTGGCGCGCGCGCAGCCGTCGATGGGCTGGGGCGGCGACCTCAGCGTGCGCGCCGCGCTCGACCTGCGCGCGGCCGAGCGCTTCGACGCCAACGTCAGCATCGAGCGGGCCGACGGCGACCTGACCACCGGCGGCGCGACCAGCCCGGCCGGCGGCGGCATGCTGCTGCTGGGCCTGACCGAACTGCGGCTGGGCCTGACGGCACGCGACGGCCAGTGGCTCTTTTCGCAGGCGATGAATGGGCGCACGCTGGGCGAGGTGGCTGCCACGCTGCGCGTGCGCACTGCGCCGGCTGACCGCTGGCCGGGAGCCGAGGCGCCGATCGACGGGCAGCTCGACGCGCGTGTCGGCAACCTCGGCATCTGGAGCGCCTGGGCGCCCCCGGGCTGGCGCCTGGGCGGCACGCTGCGCACCAGCGTGGCGGTCGGCGGGCGCTTCGGCGCGCCCGAGTACCGCGGCGAACTGCGCGCCAGCCGGGTGGCCGTGAGCAACCCGCTGCAGGGCGTGGCGCTGGACGCCGGCGAGGTGCTGGTCACGCTGCAGGGCGATCGCGCGCGCATCGACACCTTCACGCTGCGCGGCGGCGAAGGCACGCTCAGCATCAGCGGCAGCGCCGCGCTGGGCGCGCAGCCGTCGGCACAACTGCAGTTGCAGGCGCAGCGTTTTCGCGTGCTCGGGCGTGTCGACCGTCAACTGGTGGTCAGCGGCAGCGCCGAGCTGGCCCTGGCAGCCGCGCGCACCCAACTCGACGGCCGCTTTCGCGTCGACGAAGGCCTGTTCGACGCCAGCCGTGCCGATGCACCCACGCTGGACGACGACGTGAGCGTGCGCCGCCCGGGTGAC